>WNGM01000409.1_pt1 | contig 49022 bp, 48 predicted proteins | sample 5400571 | NCBI WGS metagenome assembly WNGM01 (sample SAMN13153378, study PRJNA577476) | soil metagenome | isolation source: 100 cm soil or saprolite under Garry oak tree replicate 2 | place: USA:California | collected 2016-06-15 | reverse complement strand
AACCGGCGCAGCTCACGGTGGTTTGGGTCCCCCACCTGCACTGGCGAACCCGGAGGGCCAAAATCCTCCATCACCGGCACAGCACGGTTCATGCTGGCGATTCTTCTACATCGCCACCACTCTCCTTTCAGGACGCACTGCAGAACGAGCCATCGTGTGGCGCGACTAGAGCTGTATCGGGTTACTCAGCGAGATTCTGTCCTGGGAGCTGCTCCGTTCCGGGTGCCAGCTTCTAGTCCTGACGCTCTGGTCTGGCACACCAGTGCAGTTGCTCACTTGCGGCAGGAACGTGCTCGCCCGCGCTTCGGCGCGGGCACGCCGGGACATCGACGACCGTCCGGGTCGCGGCGGTGCTCAGGACTGGACTACGGCCACTGGCAGTTTCGCGGCGATGTCGCCGCAGCGGACGATGCCCGGTCGCACGACACGGGTGTTCATCCCGCGCAGCCGCAGCTTCCGGCCGTCCCGGGAGTTGACGAAGCGCATGGCCTCGGCGCCGAACCGTTCGACGAACTTCGCGCACCCCAGGTGCGGGGCGTCGCTGACCCGTAGCACCGCTTGGCCGACTATGAGCAGGCTGCCCGCGGGGAGATTGTCCACGCTGAGATCGAGGTCGACGTAGAGTTGGTCGCCGGCCAGCGCCATGCGATCCGTTCTGCAGGCCACGAGTTGCGCGGCCCTGAGGTTCATCACCGTGATCTGCCGGTCCGGGTCTGCCGATCCGTCCGGGGTGCTCGCGCTGCCCCGGGTGAGCCAGTTGTCCCCGGCGAGCCCGGCTTCCGGGTCGAGCAGTCCCACCTCCGGCTGTTCCCGCATTCCGGCCTCCGGGCGGCGGACCACCAGGATGACCCGGCCGCCGTCCCGAGGCGAGTCCCGGATGTTATCCAGCCCCGCGTCCAGGCTCTGGCGCGACAAATGCTCCATGACCCGATTGTCCCTGGCCGCCTGGCGACCTGGCCAGCGGATATCCCGCGCCGCTGGCCGCAGAAAGCTTCCAGTCCCCTGCCGTCGCGGCACCGCCCCTCCGCCCGGCCGCGTGGCCCGGCCAACCCGCCTTACCGGAAGCTGCCAGGCGGCGCGGCTGAACGCCCAAATCGCCGAATCGGAGCGTCGGGTAGGTATGTCGGGTACCCGCCACGAACGGCGCGCCGATTATGACGCGGCCGGGGCGCGATCTCATGTGGCCGTGGCGCGCCCCGACCCCGCCCAGCGGCCCCGCATCGCCGAGATCCGCGGCAACCTGATCGCCCAGATCAGCGAAGCCGAACACGAAGGCTGCCGCGTCTGGTGGGCGTGAGTACTGTACTTGACGGTTGCGTCGTGCTCGCTGGTAACGCTCCCATCGTGCTCTCCAGGCTACACGGCGACTACACACATTGTGTACTCGACGCCGACACCGGGTATCACGTCGTCGGTTGTTCATGGACTAGAGGAGGTCGCCTGCGAATGAGCGCCCTCTCTCCGGGGCCGAAACTGGCCTACTTCTCCGAAGGCGACCGGCTCGGTTCGACCGGCTACAGATCAGTCCATCCCACGTCATCCGTCGGCGTGGCCTTCCGGCGGCGAGGGCGTCACGAGGTCGACCGCGCGCTGGACGGAATGCCCGTCACGGACCCGCAGGGTTGTGAGATGGTGAGACGAACGAGGTGGCTGACGGCCACGGGCCCTGTGGCCGCGGTTGGGACAGGCCTCTTCCTCGCGGTCGCCATGCGGCTGTCGTCGGCATCGCAGGCCGACGTGGCCACGACCGACTGCGCCACCGCACCGGCGTCACCACCGTCCGGGTTCACCAATCAGACCGCCTCGGTCAACGGAGTTCAGCTCCATTACGTACGTGGTGGCCATGGCCGGGACGTGGTCGTCTTGCTGCACGGCTGGCCGGAGAACTGGTACGAGTGGAACGCGGTCATGCCGACGCTTGCCGAGAAGTACACCGTTCTCGCGGTCGACCTCCCGGGCCTGGGAGACTCGATCGGCGCGCCGCCGTCATACGACAAGAAGACGCTTGCCGGATTCGTGCACGGGCTGGTCGTCGACGCGGTCGGCGAGCGACGTGCGTCTCGTCAAGTGATCTGGCCCCAGTTGTCGTCATGAATCTTGGCTCCAGCGTCCCGGCAGAGTTGAAGGCCTGGGGTGATAATCGGCGGCATGGACCGGCTAGTTGACCTTGATGTGGTGGCGGCGGAGCTGACGCGACGTGGCCGGGAATGGGTCAGTGGCGGGCTGAGGTTGGTGAGTTCACCTGGCGTGATGCGGCGGCAGCGTGGGCCGCAGCGCTATCAGCGCATGTGAGGATGCTCAGATGTCATCTCGCGCGCATGCCGTGGATCCTGCCCGCCTTGCCCGGTGGTGCATGGAGCATCTCGGCAGCCCGCCAGCGGATGAGATCTTCAGATCCGGGTTCCTCTCCGCAGTCATCGGGCTCCGGCTGGCTGACGGCCGTGAGGTCGTGGTCAAGGTGCGTCCGGACTCGCCGCGGATAGCGGCCTGCGTCGAAGTCCAGCGCCGCATGGTTCGGGCCGGTTATCCGTGTCCCCAGCCGCTCACCGGCGCCGCCCCTTTCGGCGAGGACGTCGCAACCGCGGAGGCCTACGTCCCCGGCGGCGCCATGCTCCCGAGCGCGGACCACGCGGCCCGGGCCTTCGCTGAAACGTTCGCGCGGCTGATCCCGCTAGCTCCCCGGCCGACCGAGGTGTCCACGCTCGACCCGGCACCGTCGTGGGCGGCCTGGAACCACGCCGGGGACGGATTGTGGCCGTGTCCGGAGGACCCTGACGTCAACCTCAACGAGGCGGCCGGTGCGGAGTGGATCAACGATGCCGGGCGCCGTGCCCGTGACCGGCTCCGAGCCAGCGAGTCCGAGGCCGTGATCGGCCACTGCGACTGGCTTGTCGGCAACCTGCGCTGGAGCGGAGACGCGCTGCTGGTGGTGCACGACTGGGACAGCATGACCGCTGATAGCGAAGCCGTCCTGGTCGGCTTCGCTGCCGCGCTGTATTCGACGGTCAGCGCGGACGAGCTAGCCACCGTCGAGGACACTGAGCGGTTCCTCGTCGCGTATTGCCATGCGCGTGGCCGGGAGTTCAGCGCCGACGAACTCGAACGGTCGTGGGCGGCTGGTGTCTGGACCAGGGCCTACGACGCCAAGTATCAGCACACGGCCGGGCAGCCCATCACCTCACTCTGCGAGAGTGGGGCCCGCGAGCGCCTCCGTCGTACTGGGACCGGCTCGCGGAGGAGGCCATAAACGGCCCGCTGCGGAACCCGCAGGCGGGCCCAGTGCCCCACTTGTGAGCGGTCAATGGTCAGCGTAGAACCCTCGATCTAAATAAAGCTAGCTGGCTCGCTTGCGGCTGCTGGTCTTGCTGGTGGCGAGCCGGTAGGACCGGGTGCCGGTCTCGAGGATGTGGGCGTTGAAGGTGACGCGGTCGACGATGGCGGCGACGAGGCGGGGGTCGGGGAACACGGTTCCCCATTCGCTGAACGGGAGGTTGGTCCCGATGGCGATGGAGGCGCGTTCTTCTCGTTCGGTGATGATCTGGAACAGCAGCTCAGCGCCGTGTGGGTCGTGCTGGACGTAGCCGAGCTCGTCGAGGAGCAGCAGGTCGAGGCGGCCGTAGCGGCCCACGACGCGGGATAGCTGCCGGTTGCCGGCGGCTTCGGCGAGTTCGTTGACCAGCTGGGCGGTGGTGGCGTACCGGACCCGGCGGCCTTGCTCGCAGGCGGCCAGCCCGAGTCCGATGAGCAGGTGGGTCTTGCCGGTGCCGGAGTCGCCGAGCAAGACCAGAGGCTGGCCGGCGTCGATCCACGCCCCGGCGGCCAGCGTGACGAGGGTGGCCGCGATGCCGGGGATGGCGTCGGGTTGAAGTCGGCCAGCCGCTTGATGCGGGGGAAGCGCGCTTCGGCGATGCGGCGGGTGCGGCGGCGGCCGGTGCGATCATCGATCTCGGCGGCTAGCAGCTCGGCGAGGTAGGCCAGGTGGGTCTGCCGTTCGCGGACGGCGATCTCGGCCAGCCGGACGGCGTCGGCGCGGACCGTGGGCAGCTTGAGCTCGCGGGCGGCGGCGCCGATGGCGGCCAGGGCTGCGGTGTCGGACACGCCGGTCATCGGGTGCTCCTGGTGAGTAGCTGGTCGTAGCCGGTCAGAGCCGGGGCGGGCCGGTCGTAGCGGGCCAGCGCGCCGATCGAAATGACAGGGGCGACCGGGCCGCCGGCCAGGCGGCGGGCGTCGATCAGGACGGCCTGCGGGTCCAGGCCACCGGAGGTCACGGCCCGGTCCATCGCCTCGGTCAAGGCGGCGGCGGGCAGGGTGCGGTGGCCGAGCAGCACTTCCGTCAGCGCCCGGGTGCCATCAGTGTCGCCGCGGGCACGGCGGGCAGCGTCCCAGTACCGCTGATGGCTGGGAGTGAACGCGCCGGCGGCCCTGGCCTGGGCCAGCGCGGTCGCGCCGGGCAGCGCGCCGGGCTTGTACTTCAGCACGTCCAGATAGTGGTCCAGGGTGAGCACCTCCGCGTGCTTGCCGGACGCGCGCTCGTGCACGGCCACGACCTGCGGCCCGTCCAGCACCTGCACGCTCATCGCTGACAGCTGCACGGCGACGCGCCGGGCGGCGTAGCGGGCGGGGACCGAGTAGTAGTTCTGCCGCACGCAGATCCGGGCCCGGTTATCCACCCGCACCTGCAGCAGGCTGGCCGGGTCGAACATCTCGGCTGGCAGAGGCAGCATGGCGGGCTGCTCGGCGGCGAACGCCGCCGCGACGGTGACCAGTCGGCCAGTGATCACCCGGCCGTCATCGACAATGTCAGCGGCGGCGATCCGCTGGTTCAGCGCGGCCAGCGACGCGACACCGGGGACAGGGACAAGGTGACGGCGGCGGAACCGGCCGATCTCGCCTTCCACGCCGCCTTTCTCGTGCGCTCCCTGCTTGCCGGGGATGCAGAAGAACGAGTCGAACCCGGTCTTCCGAGAGTTCAGCAATTCTGAAGGGCTGAACCGAGGAACCCACGGCTCCGCGGGCTAGGAAGGCTGGGAACTCGCGAGTTCGACATGTTCGGGGACACAGCCTTGGTGTCCGCCCCGCGGGCCGCACCAGCAGCTCAGGTGTTATGGGCGGTGAGGTTGAGCGCGCGTGCGGCCTGCTCGATCAGGGCTGTCGTTTCGGGCTGGACGGTGCTGGCGATCGTAAGGTGCGTCTGCATCGGCTCGGCGCTGTCCAGGGAGGTGGTGAACACGCCGAGGCCGGCAAAGGGCGTTGAGGGGAGGATCTTCTGCAGGGCCGGGATCATGGCCTGCGGTCGGCGCATCCAGGCCCAGCCGGTGCGTGACATGTCCAGGAGCACGATCGTCGGCATCTTGCCGGCCTGCCTGGCCTTCTCCTTGGCCTTGTTCTCGATCTCGCGTTCCACGTCGGCCATGTGAGCGGTGAGGTTGAGGCCGAACCCCCGGCGAAGGTGACCGACACCCGGCTGACAAGAATGCCGGCACCGCGGGTCAATTGGGCGCTGAGCCCGACATCCCCGAACCGCATGCTCGCGGTCGGCTGGTTCATCGGATGGGCGGCGATCGCCTGGGCGATCTTCTCGATGCGTTCGGCGCCGAGCTTAAGCGGCCGGTCGTCGAACGATAGTTGCACGGACACGTCACTCCCGCTGGCCGCGAGCAGTTCCTCCAGGCGGTCGTGCAGCGCCCATGGCCCGTCCAGCGCCCGGGAGCCGACCTCTATCCCCAGAGCCTGGTTCCCCGAGCACGTAGTCGGGATGGTCCTTCCCGAACTCGAACGGAATGCAAGCATCGATCCGGCCAGCAGCTCAGCCCGCTGCTCCAGCAGCTCGGCGTCGGTGGTGAGCGTGCGGAAGGCCTTGATCTTGGTCGGCAGCCGTAGCGGGCCGGCAGCGTCGACCGGGGCCACGATCAGCTCCAGCGTGTCGAGGAACCAGCCCGGCATCTCCGGGCGCAGCAGCGGATGACCAGCGTGTGCGCCGGCCAGCCATTTCGTGAGCACAGGACGTCCTGGCATGCCAACCCCCGCATGGATGAGGCGACTGTCCCCGCCCGCCCGTACCGGGACGACGATCCCGCCGCCGCTTCGAGTTCCTGCTGACCGGCAGGGATCTTACTCTCGGTTGGCTACCCGTCTCCTGACCCGGAGCGGGTATCCCTGACGGAACCCGAGCCCGTTTCCTGAGCCGCGGTCGCGTAACGCAGCCCGGTGCGGGGACCGAAGCCGAAGACGGCGGCTAGGCGCAGCGGGTCGGCCCGGCCGGCCAGGGCTTCTTCCACGATCCGGTCGTCGCGGAGCTGTTCGGCGGTGACGGGCAGGCCGCGGAACAGGCTGCTCATCCAGTACCGGCTGACCGGTTCGCCCGTGTGGGCGGTCTTGCGGGTGACCAGCAGGTAACGGCTGGCGGTGGCGGGCCACCGGTGGTTGCGGAAGCCGAGATAGCCGCGGATCGTGCTGGCGGTGAACTCATCGAGCGGGCGGTTCAACCCGCCGGGGTCAAGCCTTCGGCTGGCCAGGTCGACCTGGTCCAGGCGCAGGTGGCGGATCTGGCCGGGCAGCAGCGCGTGCACGCCGACCAGGGCGACCGCCCCACCCGCACCGCGGGATCGTCGCGGGCCGCTGCGGCGGTTTCTGCGAGGAGGTGTGCGGGCAGCGGGGCGGGCACTGACGGGTTACGCCTGCCGACGCGGATGCCGCGTGTGGGGTTGGCGAAGATCAGCCGCTCGGCCTTGAGGGTGCCGAACAGGCTGTTCCCGGTCCCGGTGGCCAGGGCCCCGGCGAGCGTGTGGGAGGTCCGCCGCACCGGGAGCGGTGCCATCGCCAGCTTGGCAAAGTAGACCGCCTATGTGCACCATTACTCGTTCCACATCATGGATCCGGCCGGCGGGCCCGGCAGGCCGGCGGTCGAGGCGGGGGTGGCGGGCGCGTAGACCGCGGTCAGCGCGGCGGATGCCGCCCACGACGCGGCGAGGCTGGGTGCCCACAGTTCTGCTTGGAGTGCGGGAAGCGTACGCAGGACAGCGTTAGGAGCAGTGGCCGAGTGCACGAGCATGACACCGTTGCCGCGCCCATACGAGAGGTACCTGATGGTGGCGGCGTCGACCACGTCTGCCAGCCATGACCTGACCCCCGCGGCGGATCCGGGCGTCTGGACTGATGCCAATGCCACGGGCCAGGCCGGCAGTTCGCCCAGCCGGCTTAGGCGATCGACGACCCCGCCCGCCAGATCGGCGATCCGCGGCACCGCCGCCAGCGCATCGGCCGCCGACGGCGGCATAGCCGCCGGGCCGGTGCCAGCGTCATGGGAGGGGGGAAGCGGTGCACCGATGGCACCGGGTACCGGCTGCCAGCGCGCCGCCCTGTACGCAAGGCCATGAGCCGCGGCCACCAGATCGCCAGCACCTGGCGCCACGGCTGCCCGGCAACCTCGCGGCCGAAGTACGCCGTCCAGTCGGCGATCCCGCGCGGATCACCGAGCGCCTCCCGCCAGCCGGTGCCGATCGCCGCGGTGCCGCGGGAAAATCCTCGAGCCGGCGCATGTACCGGTCCAGCCACAGGTGCACCACCTCGGCGTGCCCGCGGCGCACCATGGCCTCGGTCGCCATCGGGCCATCATTGGACAGCCAGCCCTCAAATTCCGGGCCGGTCGCATGCAGCCGCTGGTACGCCTCGTTCAGTGTCCCTGTCTTGTCAGCCGACATTCCTGCTCCTCCCGGACATCCCTGCCCCGAATTCTGCCCGTCGGCCAGGCTCAGGCGGCCTCGTGCCGAGGGCATCCGAACGCGCCCTGGTAGGCGGATTATTGCGGGATGCGGCTGCCGTCTACCTCGATGTAGAGCTTGTCGGGGTAGAAGCAGAAGTGCTCGGCGGCGGCCAGTCCCTCGGGCAGGGGGCGGGGTAGGCTCCAGGCCGCGTTCTCCACCGTGTCACCGCTGGCCGATACGTGCCAGTGCTGCCCGTCGCCCTTGTCGGGACAGGGGCTCACGAACTCGCTCTTGCTTAGCAGCTCGCTGCGCACATCAGCCAGGGGCAGGTAGTAGCGGACCGGGTTGCCGGTCTCGAACATCAGCTTGGGCCGACTGGATTCGGCGACGATCTGGCCATTGCGGCGGACAACGACGTGGCGGGAGGAGGCGCGGACGTCCACCCTGTGATAGGGATCGCGCGGGGACACGCTGACCGGGTCGTCTTCCTCGAACCAGTGATCCATTGCCTGCTGGTCGGCCTCGCTTTGCGGGCCGTGCGCGCCTGGTAGAAGGTGACATAGCCGCTCAGCAGCTCCCCGCCCCTCGGGGGAGCCGGTGATGCAGTCCTTCACCAGCCGGCTGCCGACCCGCACGCTCCACCGCCGAGGGGTGTTCTCACGCCCGTCGCTGGACGACTCCTCGAGCAGATCCTTCCACCGTCTGGCCGGAGACCACCGCGCGCATCCGCCGCGGCCACGGCTCCCAGTACCGGATGTGCTCCGGCGCGCTGAAGTCGAACTCCTCGCTGAGCGGCCCGAACGGGGCCAGATTGAACGGTGATGACAGGCTCATCGTTGCTCCTTCCGGTGGTGAACATTTCGCCTGTGGTGACCGGACTCGCGGCCAGTCACCGGGATGGCGGGCCTGGCGATCACCTAGGCTGACGCGGCGGTCAGCTGTCGACGCGGGATGACGGCGCTCCTGGAGACGCGGGCAGCATCGGCGCGACGTCTGCTGATGCCAGCCGCGGCCACAAGCCCGCAGCAGCCGGCGCAAAGCCATGCGCCGTCCCTCGCACCGAGCCGCCGCAGCCCGCGACGGGGGTGGTGCGCGGAGCCATCGGCTGGCCGGACACCTCCCTTTGTGCCGGGCTGGGCAGGCCGGGCTGCGGCATTTCACCGGGGCGCCCCGCGGTGACCCTCTTGTTGTGATGAGCCGCGTCCATGTTCTGCTTCACCGGAGTTCTCCGCGGCATCCCCAGCCCCGCTGGCTGCAGGCAACGTTAGCCGCGTGTTTGTGCGCCCTACCCCGGCAGCGAGTGTCTACACATCGTGTGTAGTGTGAGTAGGGAGTGTTCTCGCGATGATGGGCGGATGACGAGCGTGCAGGGTTCCTTCACGCCTCACGGCCAGCACACGCGCCAGCGGCTGCTGGCCGCGACCCGCGCGGTCCTGGAAGAGGAGGGCTTTGAGGCGCTCACGATGGAGAAGATCGCCGCCCGCGCCGGGGTCACCCGCAAGACGGTGTACCTGCACTTCGGCTCGCGGGGCGCGCTGATCGCGGAGTTGTTCGGCTACGTCGCCGCGGCCGAAGGGCTGGAGGGTTCGGTCGCACCGGTCTGGAATGCCCCCGACGGCGCCGCGGCGCTGAATGAGTGGGCCCGTCACCTGGCCCGCTACCACCGGCGGCTGCTTGCCGTCGCCCGCGCGCTGGAGGAGGTGTGGCGCAGCGATCCCGACGCCGCCGAGCATCACCGCCGCGTCCTCGCTGCCAAGCACGGCAACTGCCGCCGGCTGGCGCAGCGGCTGGCCGACGAGGGTGTGCTCGCCCGAGGCTGGACGGTGGAGTCGGCCGCGGACATGCTGAACGCCCTTGCCACCACCGACCTGATCGAGGCCCTCGTCGTGGATCGTGGCTGGTCGCAACGTGCCCTCGGGGAAGGCCTGGCCCGGCTCTTTCGCTCGGCTTTCCTCGCAGCTGGCGGCCATCCCGGCCGCCGAGCCCGCGTACGGCAATAAGCGCTGCCGCGTCGTCGACGAGACGTGGGTGTCCAGGCCCCTGTGCCCGAGTTGCCGGATGGCGCCTGGTGCGAAGGCGGCGCGGGGCGTTTCGCCCGGGTGGATGGCGTGTTTGTCATCGGGCTGGGGCTGCCTATCGTTCGGGCGTTTGCGCTGGACCAGTGCGCGAGATGTCGCTTGTCACCACCTCACCGGCGCCGACGAACCGGGACGGGGCTGCCATCAGCGGCTCGAGCAGGCGCTGCACGTGCGGTACGAGCACCGCCTGGCCGGCGTTAGCGTCCCGCTCTGACTCCCACAGGTTGACGGAGAGGCGCTGTCCACCGCCGACGTCGACGACAATGCTGCCGACATAGCCCGGTTGGGTTGTGTGAAGCGCCTGGAACTCGGCCAGCGCGGGTTCGGCAAGCTTGCCGGTGTCGTATGTATTGTGCCTGAGTATCGCATACATCGAGCTGTCCTCCTCGTTCGGCTTTCCGGCGGCGGGCTCGGCCGACTTCGCCCGGCGGCGCGCCGCGGAACTCACGGCGAGCTGCGTCCTGGTACGGGAACAGGCTGTGGCGACGTTCGCCTCGCCTGGTCCGGCGGGCTGCGGGTGGCGCGAGCTGCGCGGTCCGGGCGCACAGCCGCGAGACCGCCGGGCCGTCTTTGGCGTCTGGCCCGAGCGCTTGTTCTGCTGTCTAGCACGGGAACTCTCATTCTCCCGAAGCGGATCTATCGCGCAGGAAGGTGGCGGTGAGCAGGGCGGCGAGGTGGTCGCCGATCTGCTGCGGTGGCCAGTGCCGGTCGTGCAGGAGCCGCTGAAGCACGCCGAGTTGGACGCCCACGGCCCCACCCTGCCGGAGTACGCACGCTCCGCGGTAGGGGCCGTTGCCCTGCTAGAGGGATTCCCGTGGTGTGGTCTGCGCTTTCCCGCAGGCCGGTTGCCGGCTCAGGTCTCGATTGGCTCAGACCGAGGGTCACCGATCTCTTGATCGAACTTGCCGTGAGACTCCACCGAAAGGTCCTGCCAGTCGGCCCAGGTCTTGAGCCGGTCGGCGTAGACCTGCCGGATTATCTGGTAGCCCTGGGCGCCGAAGAACACCCGCAGGGGCGGGTTGTCGGAGTCGACGATCTTGAGGAGTGCCTGGGCCGTGGCGGCCGGGTCACCGGCGTCCATCTTCTTCATGAACCCGGCGATGCTCTGGCGGACACCGTCGTAGACCGGATCGGCCTCGGCCTGGACGCCGCTGGCGAGTGGATCTGGTTTCTCGCCGCCGGACCTGGTGGCGAAGGCGCCGGCTCGACCAAGGTCACCCTGATGCCGAAGCCGGCGACCTCTTGGGCGAGGGATTCATTCAGGGCTTCGAGGGCCCACCTGGAGGCGTGGTATCCGCCGCCGACCGGCATTGCGATGAGCCGCCGATCGAGGACATCTGGATGATGTGCCCTGCGCCCTGCTCGCGCAGGTAGGGCAGCGCGGCCTGAATGACCCACACCGCGCCGAACACGTTGGTCTCCAACTAGTCTCGCAATTGCTGCTCGGTCAGCTCCTCGACAGCGCCGAACACGCCGTAGCCCGCGTTGTTCACGATGACGTCGAGACGGCCGAAGTGCTCCTTGGCCCGCTTCACGCTCTAGAAGACGGCGGCCTTGTCGGTCACGTCCAGCTCAAGCGGAAGCACCGCGCCATCATAGGCGGCGACCAGCTCATCAAGGCGTTCGGTGTTCCGGGCAGTAGCGGCCACCTTGTCTCCGCGGGACAGAGCGGCCTCGACGAAGTTGCGGCCGAAGCGGCCGGACGACCCGGTGACGAACCAGACCTTGCTCATGATGTCTTGCCGTTCTTTCTGCGGTGACGATTTTCCATGGTGGACTCCTTCCTGACATGGCGAGGTCTTTGATCCAGGACCCTGCCATTACGAAAGTCGTAGCAGGATCCGCACCAGCTCTGCGGGGGCCGCGAACGGGTCGACATGACCACCGGGGACGGTGTGCACGTCGGTCTTGTTCTCTGGCGTCAGCGCGTCCGCTGCGGCGATCAGCTTGTCCTGCTCCGCGGGCTGGATGTTGCCGTCGTCGGCGAAGCGGACGTAGGTGCGGGGTATCGGCCCCCAGGCGTCCTTGTCGACCTGGCTCGGCGCAGTCAGTATCTGGAATGGGAAGTCCGGCTGCCAGGTATGAGAGAACGCGGTGAAGATGGCGTCGTCGGAGAGCGGGAACAGCGCAGGTTTGAGCTGCGCTCGAGTCTCCGGCGACCTCCAGTTGACCCGGAGCACGCCGAGGTCCTCAACGCCTGCGAATATCCCCCGGGGATCAAAATAGTCGACGGCTCTGGGGCGATCGACGATCATGTACGCTCCCATGTAAACGAGCCGGTGGATGAGCTGCGGAACTTCGTTGGCTACCTTGCCGATGATGATTCCGCCGGAACTGTGACCCAAGAGGACCACTGGCCCGGTCGCATCCGCGATCTTGGCGACCACTTCGGTGACATAGCCGACGCAGCTGGCCAGGGTGATGTCCTTGCTCGGCGACGGCTCGGTCCTGAATGCCTCCAGATCTTGGGAGAGGTAGGACGCGGGAAAGCGAGCCGATTGGCCATGCCCGGGCAAGTCGAGCGCGAGCGCGCGCCGGCCCGCCATCACCAGCTGGGTCACCACCTGGTGGTAGTTGAAGCCGCTACTCCATCCGCCGTGAACGAACACGAAGGCGGGGTCGAGTTGTGGGGCATGGTGCGACGCGAACTGGCCGGGATTGCTCATGGTCGCTCCTTTCAGGCGTCGCCTGTGGTGACCGGGCAGCGATCAGCCGCGGGTACCTGTGCCCTTTACCCCGGCTGGCGAGTGTCTACACACCGTGTGTAGCGTGTGTGCCTGAACGGTTCTGCCGATGACCGACGGGTGGCGAGCGTGCCAGGTTCCTCTAGGCCCGCAGCGCCCGGTAGGTGAGCTCGTCGAGCCGCTGGGGGTGCCCGGAAATGGTGATGCGCCGGTTGGGCAGGTCGAGCTCGTCCAGGGTGAGGTCGCGGATCGCGGCCCAGCGGGTGGCGTGGATCGCGGCCAGGGCGACGATCAGGCGCTGCGCGGGGCTGGCGGCGGCGTGCTCCACGGCGCGGATCTCGGCGTCGGTCATCGGCAGCAGGCTGCCGCCTGGATCGGCAGCTTTCAGGCGCAGGGGGTTGGCGAAGACCAGTCCGCGTTTCCTGGCGAACTGGAACAGCGACCGCACCGCGACGGTTTGACCTGAAAAAGGCCCCGTCCTGAGGCTCCCCGATCGGCGGCTGGGCGGTCGGTCCGGGGCTTCGGGCTCTGGCCTGTTACCGGGCCAGTGCTCCGATCTTGACCAGGTTGTGGGCGAATGCTCCGTGCCCGCACCAGATCGTCGCTCCGCGTCTGCCGTCCAGGTGGGTGCGGTTAGCCAGCGGGTACGGCAGGCACCAGGCGGGACTAGCGCCGGATCAGGCTGGCTGCGCGGGCCGCGGCGGCCAGGGCATCACCGTTGCCGGTGCGCGCGTACACGTCGGCGGCCGTGTCGGCGAACTTGATGACGTGCTCATCGCCATGTTCGACGGCCCGGGCGAAGGCATCCTCGGCCGCGCGCGGCCCGGCCGGCGGGCCTGGCAGGGCGGCGGGCGAGGCGGGGGTGGCGGGCGCGTAGACCGCGGTCAGCGCGGCGGATGCCGCCGACGCCGCGGCCAGGCTGGGTGACCACAATCGCCTATCGAGCGCGGGAAGCGTGCGCAGCGCGGCGTTGGGCGCGGTCGCCGAGTGCACGAGCATGACACCGTTGCCGCGCCCGTAAGACCGGTACCTGATGGCGGCGGCGTCGACCAGGTCGGCCAGCCACGACTCTGTCCCCTCGGCGGATACGGCATCCGGGGCGCTGCCAGTGCCGCCGGCCAGTCCGGCAGTTCGCCCAGCCGGCTTGGCGATCGGCGGCCCCGCCCGACTGCCCGGCGATCCGGGGAACCGCCGCGAGCGCAGCGCCCGCCGTCGCGGGCTCGGCCACGGGGCCGGTGCCCGTGTCAGCGGAGGCGGGAAGCGGTGCACCGATGGCACCGGGTACCGGCTGCCAGCGCGCCGCGGCCACCAGATCGCCAGCACCTGGCGCCACGGCTGCCCGGCAACCTCGCGGCCGAAGTACGCCGTCCAGTCGGCGATCCCGCGCGGATCACCGAGCGCCTCCCGCCAGCCGGTGCCGATCGCCGCGGTGCCGCGGGGAAAATCCTCGAGCCGGCGCATGTACCGGTCCAGCCACGGGTGCACCACCTCGGCGTGCCCGCGGCGCACCATGGCCTCGGTCGCCATCGGGCCATGATTGGACAGCCAGCCCTCAAATTCCGGGCCAGTGGCATGCAGCCGCTGTACGCCTCGTCAAGTATCCCCGTCAGGTCAGCTGGCATTGCCGCTCGACTCCGCCGGCTATTCGGGGATGCGGGTGCCGTCTACTTCGATCTTGTCCTTGTCGGGGTAGAAGCAGACGTGCTCGGTGGCGGGCAGTCCCTCGGCCGGGGGTGGGGCAGGCTCCTGGCCGCCAAGTACGGCAACTGCCGCCGACTGGCGCAGCGGCTGGGCGACGAGGATGTGCTCACCCCCGGGTGGACGGTGGAATCGGCGGCGGACATGCTGAACGCTCTAGCCACCACGGACCTGATCGAAGCCCTCGTCGTAGATCACGGCTGGTCGCAAGGCGCGCTCGGGGACGGCCTGGCCCGGCTGTTTCGTTCCACCTTCCTCACGGGCGGCGGCCAGCCCGGTCGCCACCAACCAGAAGCACGGCTTTCCCGACCGGGCCGCGGCCGCCAGCAGGAGCTCTAATCCCGCCCGCCTCCGCCCGCGCCGGGCAAAGTGTCAGCTCCGCAGCGCCTCGCCGAGCCCGCGAACAGCTAGAAGCGCTGCCGCGCCGGTGACACGACGAGGACCCTAGGCCGCTGCGCCCGGGCTGCCGCATCGCACCTGGCGCAAATGCGGCACCGGGCCTTTCGCGAGCGGACGGCGTGTTCACCGCCGGGCTGGCCGGGCGGTGCCGGGCGGCCAGCCTATCGCCTGGGCGTCTGCGCAGGGCCGGTGCGAGCGACGTCGCTTGTCACCACTTCGCCGGCGCCGACGAACACGGGACGGGGTTGCCATCAGCGGCTCCAGTAGGCGCTGAACGTGCGGCACGAGCACCGCCTGGCCGGCGTTCGCGTCCTGCTCTGTCTCCCACAGGTTGACGGCGATGCGCTCTCCGTCGCCGACGTCGACGACGATGCTGCCGACGCGGCGATCGTCTTCTGGTCGTCGGCGATGCCCTGGTCGGCCTTGCCGTCGAGCACCGCGTCCAGGGTGGCCTGCTTGGCGGTGACCACCGCCCGCAGGTGCTCGTCGATGGTGTGCTCGGCGACGGTGATGTAGTAGTCGACCGGCCGGTCCTGGCCGATGCGGTGCAGCCGTTTCTTCATCTGCCGGGTCTCGCCGGGGGTCCAGGCTTGCGCGGCCTGAATGCCGATCCGAGCGGCGGTCAGGGTGTGGCCGACCCCGCCCGCGCCGATCGCCACCGCGATCACGGGCGCCGCCCCAGCAGAACGCTGCTGGAACGCGGCCTTGGCCGCCTCTTTCTCGGCGACCGGCTGGCCGCCCTGGAGCTTCAGCCCGCCGAACGCGGTCGCGTACGCGTCGACCTCGCCGCGGTGGTGGGCGGCGACCATGACCTTCTCCCCCGCCGCCACGGCCGCGGCGGTCCACCACAGCACCCAGCCGCGCTTGGCCTGCCCGGCGAGCTGGCGCAGCGTGTTGACGGCGACCAGGTGCTCGGCGGCCTGGGCGCAAATCGCCGCCTGGACCGCCGCGTGCGCCGGGTCGGTGCCGAGCCGCCCGGCGGCCGCCCTCGCCTGCCCGGCGAGGTATCCGATGAGGTCCTGCTCGGCGTCCCGGTACCGGGCCATGACCTCGGGGTCCAGCCGGGCTCGCGTCACCGGGCGATGCCCTAGCTCGCCCTGCACGCATGGACCTGCGGCACGCGGCGGCTCGGCTGTCGTCATTCCATGATGGCGACGCCAGACCTGATCAGGCGGGGTCCACGGCTCGAGGCTGCACAGCGCGCTCGGGCGGGTTAGTCCGTTGCCGAGGGTCCGCTGCCCGTTTGCCGTTCGCGAGCGGCGTGAGGTTTGAGAGTGGGATGTGCGGGCAGTGTTCTATGTCCTTGAATGAGGACTTCTTGCGCGGCCTGAACGAGGCGGGTGAGGGATCGATGGCCCGGCTGGCCCACTCGTCTTGGCCCATGGCCGTTGGTTGACGAACTGGCCTCGCGGCACGGGTTCGTGAAGGGAACTGGATATGAGCGACGCGCTGACTGAGGGGCTGCGGCCCAAAGAGGGGTATATCGTCACGCTGTTCCTGACCGTGGCGGACGTCGATCGGTCGGCGGAATTCTATGCGCGGGTCCTTGACGGCACCGTGGTCCGAACCGGCCACCCGTCGATCGTGCAGATCGCGAACACCTGGGTGATCCTGAACGTCGCCGGCGGACCAACGGACGACAAGCCGTCAATCTCGCTGCGGCCGCCGCAGCGGCTGGATGAGTTTTCCAGCTTCATGAACGTCCGGGTGGCCGACGTGGCCTCGTGCTATGACACGTGGCGCGCCAAGGGCGCTGAGTTCATGACCGAGCCAAAGGACCATGGCGTCGAGATCCGCTGCTACATGCGAGATCCCGACGGCTACATCATCGAGGTCGGCCAAGTCAAAGCAGGCTGAGCTGGTCCCCACCTCGGTCCAGCTCGACCCACCATTTCGCCTACCGGAGAGACTCTCATGCTTCCCACGACGACCGACGTGCTGGTGGTCGGCGCCGGCCCGACCGGGCTCACCTCCGCTGTCTCGCTGGTGGCGCGCGGCCGCGACGTCACCCTCATCGACAGCCAGGACGAGGGGCAGAACACGTCGCGCGCCGCCGTCGTCTACTCACGCACCCTGGAGGTGCTCGAGCCGTACGGCGTCGCGCAACGGCTGGCCGCACAAGGAATCCACGCGCGGCGGTTCACCATCCGCGACCGTGACCGGGTGCTCATGGACGTCCCGTTCGACTGGCTCCCGACCGCCTACCCGTACACGCTGCTGGTGTCCCAGGCGGTCACCGAGTCCGTCCTGCTCCAGCGGCTGCGCGAGCTGGGCGGCCGGCTGCTGCAGCCGTACACACTGACAGGCCTCGACCAGGACGGCACCGGCGTCACCGCCACGTTCGCAAGCGGCGAGCGGGTACGCGCCGGCTACGTGGTCGGCGCCGACGGCATCCACAGCACCGTGCGCGAGCAGGCTCGCATCGGCTTCGGCGGCAGCGCGGCCGGAGCATCCTACTCGCTTGCCGACGTCCACCTGTCCGGCGGCGTGCCCGCCGACGAGGTGGCCGTATTCTTCGCCCCCGAGGGACAGCTCGTCTGCGTACCGTTTCCCGACGGCAGCTACAAGCTCGTGGCGAATGTGGCCGAGGCGCCGCCCGAGCCGGATGTCGGCTTCATGCAGGACCTGGTCGACGCGCGCGGTCCACGCGCCGACCGGCCGATCGTCAAGGACGTCATCTGGGGCTCGCGCTTCCTCATCCAGCACGGCGTCGCCGACCGCTTCCACGCCGGGCGGATAGCTTTGGCCGGCGACGCCGCGCACCACAACAGCCCGCTAGGTGGGCAGGGGATGAACGCCGGCATCGGCGACGCCGCGGCGTTGGGTGAAGCCCTGGATGCCGCCCTCAAGCGCGGCTCGGCGGACCCGCTCGACGCGTACGCCGCCGCCGGCGGCCGGTGGCCGAACAGGTGGTGGCTATCACGAACAGGCTCACCTGGCTGGCGACCATGGACCGGCAGGTACGGACGCTCCGCAACACCGTCCTCACCATGCTGAATCCCTTCATCAGCCGCCGCCTGGCTCGGCGGCTGTCCATGCTCGTCTACCGCTAGCCAAGCCGGGGAAGGCGGCGTCGCAGCTGTCCTCCTGGCACTGTCAGACGAGCTGTGGGAGCGAATCGGGCCGCTGTTGCCGAGGGTTCAGCTGCGCTACCGGTACCCGGGACGCCGGCGACTCGATGACCGCAAGGCGCTGTGCGGGGTCCTGTTCATGCTGCACACCGGATCAGCTGGGAGCACCTGCCCCCAGGAGCTGGGGTTCGGCTCGGGCATGACGTTCGGGCCGAGCCCAGTCGACCGGGGGCCGAGCCGCCTCCAAGCACCACCTGATCACCGACGGGCATGGCACTCCGCTGGCGGTCATCCTCACCGGCGCTAACACCGACGACGTCACCCAACTCCTGCCGCTGATCGAGGCGATCCCACCGGTACGCGGACGACCAGGACGGCCACGGCGCAGACCACTGGCGGTCTTCACCCACCGTGGCTACGAGCACGACTGTTACCGCGACCGAGTCAAGGCCACGGGCATCCCGCAAGACCGCCACGGCTCCGGACTGGGCACCTACCGCTGGGTCGTCGAACGGGCATTCGCCTGGCTCCACGCCTTCACAGCGTTACGCACCCTCTGGGAACGCCGAGCCGACATCCACGAAGCGTTCCTCCGCCTCGCCTTCGCCCTCATCACCGAACGCCAGATCCGCGCATTGTGGTAGGAGTTCTTAGGGTCATCAGGCGGTTCGCCAGTCGATCCGGGTTCCGTGCCCGTCGGTCCAGGCGGCTGGGTGCCCGTTGACGCAGAGCAGCAGATCGTCTCCGGGCGGGCGCTCGCCCATGACGTCCTCGGTTACGCCCGGGATGTTCCGGGGGCCTTCATTGGCGACCCACACCGCCCCCAGCTCGGCGACCGAACCCGCGAACGCGGCTCGGTCAGCGGCGTCGCGTACATACACCAGCACCGCCGTGTGAAACACCACGCGCGTCGCCTCAGGCGGCGCCTGACCGGTAGAGCCGCGAGGTCGGTACGCAAGTCGCCGGCGACTACCCGCGGCGGGTCGGCGCGGGCGATCTCACACGCGGCCCGCAGACGCGGAATCCGGTACTCCTCGCCGGGCCACACGAGCGCCTCGAGCCACCGCACCTCCGAGTCGTCGGTGAGGTCCACCGGGTGCAGGTCAAGCCCCGCGCGCCACACCACCTCCGACGTTGCGCTGCGGGACCGGCGTCCCCGCTCCCGCACGGCAGCTGAAGACAGGAGGGTCAGGGCTGGTCGGGGCGCTCGGCTCGACCCGCCCGTGTCCGTAGTCGAACGCGTACCTATCTGGGAGAAGACACAGCCCGGCCGAGGCGCCGACCTCGAGCAGCGCTAACGGCTGCGGCAACCGGGCGAGAACGGGCAGCAGAGTTGCGCAGCGCGCGGGCTCGTTCGTCTTCGTCGACCGCGCGGCCATCACGTCCGCGATCTCCGCCCCGTGCGCCCGCACCAGGTCGATGAAGCCACCCGCATCGTCGGGCGTCCCATACAGGTAGCGCACCGCGGCCAGCAGCAGGCTCGGCTGCCACTTCGGCTCCGGCATCCCGGCGAGGTATACGAGTACGGCCCGGTCACGGGCGATCGCGCTCGCGACCCGCTCGTACAGCGGCGAGCGCCCCCGCGCCTCGAACGCCGCGAAGCGCTCGTAGCGCGCCGCGACCCGTTCCCGTACGTCTACCGCAGCACCATGCGGTTCGGCCCCAGCCATCAACATCGCACCGTACTGTGACCTGCCGCCCACCGAGTCGTGCCCGGCCCGGTCGCTAGCGGCGAGTACGGTGGGGCACCGTCGGTGAGAGAAACGGCTGATGTCTGCCACGTCGAGTACCGGGCACGCGGTGATCGTCGGTACCGGCGTTGGTGGCCTGGCGGCCGCGGTCGCCCTGCACCAACGCGGCTGGAAGGTGACTGTCCTGGAGCAGGCGCCCCGGCTCGCGGCGGTCGGCTCGGGCATCGCGCTGTTCCCCAACGCGCTGCGCACCTCGGACGTCCCCGGCGTGCGCGCCGCGGCAGAGGCGGGCGGCCGGACCGGGCTCGGGATGGGCCTCCGTCGGCCGTCCGGTCGCTGGCTGTCCCGGCCCGAGAACGCCGCCGTGGGGCGGCGCTACGGCCGACCGTGCTGCTGCACCGCGCCGACCTGATCGATCTGCTGTACCGGGCGTTGCCGGGCCGGCCCGGCCACGGCGGCCGCGCCCCGGACCTCCCTGGACGCGCCGGCAGCCACGGCACCGGCGTAGGCGCGGAGCACCACGTCCGGGTCGAGGACCGCGACAAGCGCGTCGAAGTCGCCGGCACGCGCGGCGGCGAGGAAGGCGTCGACGACCTCGCGCTGACGGGCCAGATCGGGGTCGGGAACCGGGGCCGCGCCCCGTACCCGGCGGCGGGCGCGGCTGGCGAGCTGCCGAGCCGCGGCCGGGAAGCGCTCCACGATCGACGCGATCTCCTCGAAGGGCACGCCGAACATGTCGTGCAGCACGAACGCCAGCCGCTCGGCGGGAGCCAGCGCGTCGATGACCACCAGCAGCGCCAGACCGACCGAGTCGGCCGCCAGCGCCTCATGCTCGGGGTCGGTCTCGTCGCCATGGCTCACGACCGGGTCGGGCACGTGCACGTCCAGCGGCTCCTCCCGCCGCGACGCCCGGGAGCGCAGCATGTCCAGGCACACCCGCGCCACGATTCTCGTCAGCCATCCGGCCAGGTTCTCCACCCCGCTGGTGTCGGAGCGGCTGAGCCGCAGCCAGGCCTCCTGGACGGCGTAGTCTGCCTCGCTGAGCGAGCCGAGCATCCGGTACGCCACTGCCTTGAGGTGGGTGCGGTGGGCCTCGAACCGCTCCGCCAGCCAGTCGCCCTCGTCCACGGTCACATCCTCCACGTACTGTCCGTCACAGCACTGACGGAGGAACCCGGCGGGCGGCGAACGCCGCGATGGCCGAGACGTCGGTGCCGGTCCAGCCGATGTAGCCGTCCGGACGTACGAGCACCGTCGACCGCTCGCCGTCGGCACGCGTGACCACGTCGACGTGCTCGGCCATGGGGGCCGGCACGGTCGGCCGGTCCCCGGGCGTGACGAGGACGAAGTGCCCCGAGCGCAGCGCCTCGTACAGGCGTGCCGGCTCGCCGTCGTGGTGTTCGAGGTGTATGTCGCCGGCGCGGGTGCCGATCAGCCGGTGCGCGCCGCGCGGCGACGGGTAGCGCATGTCGATGACGGACATCACCCCTGCCACACGCCGCGAGACCGGCGCGAGCCGCACCACGGCGGTGGCGATCCGGCGGAGCGTGCGCAGCGGCCAGGACCTGAGCATGACCACGCGCACCAGGGCGCCGCTGCTGCGCCTGGCCAGGCGGCCGGCCCGGTACCGCTCGGTCTCGTATGTGTCGAGCAGCCATTCCGGTGCCCACCCCTGCACGGCCGCGGCCAGCTTCCAGCCGAGGTTGGCCGCGTCCTGCAGGCCCGTGTTCATGCCCTGCGCGCCTGCGGGCGAGTCGATGTGCGCGGCGTCGCCGATGAGGAATACCCGGCCCACCCGGTAGTGCGGGGCCTGCCGCTCGTCGCTGTGGAACCGCGACAGCCAGCGCGGGTCGTGCATGCCGAAGTCACTGCCCAGCGCCTTGCGGGTGATGAAGCGCACGTCCTCCAGCTCGACCGGCGCGGTGTCGGGCAGCTGACGGCCGCGGTCCCAGGCGAAGATGCGGTACCAGCCGTCCCCGAACGGCGCGACGAACGCGAACCCCTCCCGTACCGCGCTGGCCATCAGCACGTTCTCAGGCGGGTCGGACAGCCGCACGTCGGCCAGCATGATCGACTCCATCACCGACCGTCCGGGAAACGGAAGTCCCAGGGCATTGCGCACCGTGCTGTCGAGACCGTCCGCGCCCACCAGGTAGGACGCACGCCACACCCGGCTCACGCCGTCCTCCTCACGCACGTCCACCTCGACCCCGGTGGCGTCCTGGCGCAGCCCGGTCACCTCGACGCCGGTGCGGATCGTGGCGCCTAGGGCCCTGGCGCGCGCGTCCAGGATCCGCTCGGTCTCGTACTGCGGCGTGGCCAGCAGGCAAGGAAAGCGGCTCGGCAGGCGCGAGAGGTCGACCTTGACGTTGCCGAACAGCACCTGCGTCGACAGGGTCTGACCAGTGGCGATCAGCTCGTCTGCCACACCGCGGGCATCGAGCATCTCCAGCGTGCGGGCATGGACGACGAAGGCGCGCGTCCACGGCATCTCGTCCTTGCGCCGCTTCAGGACGGTGACCACCACCCCGGCCGCCGCCAGGTCTCCGGCCAGCAGCAGCCCCGTGGGCCCGGCGCCGACGATCAGCACATCAGCAGCGGGGGCGGCCATGATCGCTCCCGACATCCCGGCCTGCGATGCCCCGCTGGGGCACGGCGCTCGCGTGCCTGAGGAGGACCGGTTCGCCGCAATCGGGCCATCTGGCGTGCATCACGTCCAAGGCATCGGCGCGATCACGCCGAATCTCGCGTTCCGCGTCATGCGTAATGGACGGGTCGTTGCCTGGCAGCATTACCGCGGTTGGTCGAGCGCACACTTTGCACCTCCAAGTGGCTGATGGGGCTGTGCCACCCAACGGCCTCCCGAATCAGGGCCCACGATCAAGCCTGGCGCCACAAGAAGTCTCCATACAAGGACATAGGGGTTAGGCTCCCCGCGCCACCCGCTCTCAAACTCACGCCGGCCGCTAGGCGGCACCGGGTCGCGCGGTCAACGTCTCGCCTCGGGTACCCACGGCGGGGCCTCTTCGCACCGGATGACCGAAATAGGCGCGCGGTGCCGGTTCCCCGGGAGACGGCGCCTGACCCCGGCGACTGCTTCGCGGTCGGGTGCGGCCGGATGTACCTTCATTCGGCCGCGCGCAGATCCAGGTTCCCGGTGAGGTATCGCTGGAGGGTGGGACCGACGGTGGCGCTCAGCGTCGCGGCTGACGCGGACGCCAGCGGCTCGATCTTGACGACATAGCGCACCAGGGCGAGTCCCACGAGCTGCGATCCGACTAGGCCGGCGCGAAGCTGCCGCTCCCTGGCGTCGAGCGCGCCCGCCAGCCTCGCGATGACCTCACCGGCGATGAAGTTCCGGAGCAGCGTGGCGCCCCGCTCGTTCGAGCAGGCCGACCGGGTTATTCCGATCATGACCTCGCGGTTGGGAGACTCCTCCCAGACGCTGAGGAAGTAGCCGACCATGCGTTCCCCGAGCCTGCCGGGATCTCCCTCCACCGCTTGGGCGAGTCGCTCACCCGGGCTCATCGTGACCGTCAGGGCCGCGACCAGAAGGCCCTCCTTGGAGCCGAAGAAACGGCGGACGAGCGCAGGATCGACACCGGCATCCGCGGCGACACGGCGCAGCGAGGTGGCATCATAGCCTCGCTTGGCGAAGCTCTCCCGCGCCGCGGCGAGGATCTCCTCACGTGTCGTCGACGGGCCCGGCCGCCGACCTGTCCGCCGCGCCTCCTGCCCCGCAAGGCTAGCCACCCTGGTCCACCTCCATCGCCTGACCTGGTCCCACAGCCTCTGGCTGTCGTCGGTCCAGCTAACACTCGTCGTGATCGATTTGCTACTTGCCGCGGTGCTCGGAGTGCTGCTCGAAAGGAGCAGGCGGCAAGACCTGCGCGATGCGCAGGTTCCACGCCTCTGCACTGGTGCGGGCACCACGACGCCGGTGGCCCACCGCAGCGCCGCCAGCCGGAGTCCCACCGTGATGAACCGCTGGAGGATCCTGCGTGACGGCCGGACGAAAAGGCGACCGCGGTCCACCACGCCGCCATCGCTCCGCTACACAACCTTGCTCTCGCCGGCAGTGAGCGCGCAGAGGGGCATCAGTACTGGTCGTACTAGTTCCGCGGGGGTGTAGATGACGTCACCGGCTCGGATCTCCTCGATGCCGCCGCCACGGAACCGGCGACCTTGACCGCAACAGGTGCTCCGGGCCAGCGACGTCCGCCGAAAGCTGCCCTACGAGCATCTACATGCCCCACCAGCGTCTTTCATGCGCCGGATCTGGGACCTCGAACCAGCACAGGCCTTGGTCGCCGAGCGCGTGACGCCAGCGCAACTTCGCATCGAACGACAGCCCTTCGCTCGTCCGGAGGTCGATGAGGATCAACCGTCATTCGAGGTGCCCGCCGGCCTTCGACACGATCGGGCGGCGCAGCGGCACTACCACCGACCGCACCTCGACTGCGTGCCACGTGAGCTGTGGAGCTAGCACAGCCTTCTCCGTGCAGGCGGACGCCCGCCTGGCACCCAGACGCTTCCTACCTGCTGCTTGACCGACGCCATGCGCGTTGTTCCTATCGTTCGCGCGACCGGTCACGTCCCGGGCGGCTGTCACGTCGACCGGTTCGGTTCGTCATTGCATTGACCGACCGCGAGCGGGGGAATTCGACCGTAGACGACGACTGGTTGGCGGACACCATGACCGGTATCACGACACAGACCAAGATCGGCCTGATCACCGGGGCCAACAAGGGGATCGGCTTCGAGATCGCCCGGCAGCTCGGGCAGGCCGGTGTGACCGTGCTCGTCGGCGCCCGCGATCCCGAACGTGGCCGCCGGGCGGAGGGCGAGCTGCGCGGCGAGGGATCGACGCGCGCTTCGTGCACCTCGACGTCACCGACGCGGCCACGATCGAGCGCGCGGCCGAATGGGTCGAGAAGGAGTACGGCCGGCTCGACATCTTGGTGAACAACGCCGGGATCTCCGTCGAGCGGGACAGGCCGGCGCCCAGCCAGCTGCCGCTGGACGCGCTGCGCCGCACGTACGAGACCAACGTCTTCGGCGTCGTCGCCGTGACCAACGCGCTGCTGCCGCTGCTGCGCCGCGCGGCCGACGCGCGGATCGTCAATCTCACCAGCGACGTGGGTTCGCTCAGCCGCCAGGCCGCCATTCGTCAACCTGATGGCCTACGACTCCTCCAAGACTGCCGTGAACGCGATCACGCTGGCCTACGCCAAGGAACTGCGCGAGTCCGCGATCACCGTCAATATCACCGGGGTCAGCCCGACGTTGCAGGCCTCGGCGACCAGCAGCGCCGCGACGCTGACTGCCAGGTCCTTTGTCCTGGTGGAGGCCTCGGCCAGGCGTGTGTGTAGGCGTCGAGGAACCCTGTCCAGGCGTGCACCTCCAGCAGCAGCTCGGGCAGATCCGCCCGCGGCAGCATCACCTGCGCCGTGGTCCGCAGCCAGACCAGGCTGTCCGGCTCGCCCAGGGCGTCGAGGTGATCGACGTGCAACCGGGCGCGGCCGTTCAGCCCGGCTATCACCCGTGCCCGGGCCTCCTCGCCGGCTTCAACGAGGCGGGCAGCGGTCTGCTTCCACGCCGCATCCAGCGTGATCAGCAGCCGCGCCAGGTGCGTCTCCGAGGTATCGGTGAGGCTGAGCCCGGCCAGCACGTCCTCGCGTACCGCATCCCACCGCTCGCCGGCCAGCAGCATCGCCCGCGGGTCGGCCCAGCGGTGCGAGGGCCGGGCATACACGTCGCGGCGGCCCAGCGCCCGGTGCAGCTGCTCGAGCACGCACACCACGTACGCGTCGCGGTCCACCGCCCCGGCGGCAGGCCCGGGCTGGCGTACACCGCCCGCCGCCAGGCTGGCGTCACCAGCTCGGCGTCAATCTCATCATCGGCGAGCGGTTTCTGCGTCACGCGCCGGCGAGCCAGTTCGGGCAGAGCGCGGACCGCCGCCAGAACCCGTTCGCCGCCCGGTGCCGCGTGCAGCGCAGTGGACTCGCCGAGCAGCGCCACGACCCGCTCCACCGCCGACCACAGCGCAGCGACTTCGAGCCGCTCACCGGCGTTCTCGGCCGCCGCGAGCGCGTCTAGCAGCACCCGGCCCGCGCGAGCGATGGTCTTGGACGCCTTCTCCGGCCGCGGCGGCATCGCCAGCCGTTGGTCGCCCGAAGCCCGCCGGGCCGGGCTGAAGAGCCGGGTCGCCATCAGCAGCGCGAACAGATCCAGCGTGTCGTCGACCGCGACCGCCTCCAGATGCCGGAGCACCGCGACGAGCGTCGCGGTCCTCTTCGGCTCACCCAGCCGCGCCAGCGCCGAGGCCCTGCTGCCCAGTCCGCTGCGCGCCAGCACCTGCAGCCGGTTCGCCGGGATGTCGTCCACGCCAACAAGACTGGCACCCAGCACGGCGATCTGCTCCGCGCGCCGCAACGCCTTGACCATCTCGGGCCCCGAACTGCGCCGAGGCGACTGGCGCAGCCGTTCCAGCGCCGAAACCCGCCGCCCGTCCGGGACCTGCAGCAAATCCCCAAGCCGATGCGGCAGCCCTGAAATCTACCAGCCGGGCCGCCGCGGCCAGCACCTCATACAGCCGGGCCTCGGCCGCCTCACGCGCGGCGGCCACCTGCCGCGCGAGCACCGTCACGCCGGGCAGCAGGACCCGATTGCGGCGCAGCCAGCCCACCGCGTGATCGAACAGTGCCACCGGCCCCTCAGCGTGCGTCCACGCCCGCCCGCCAAGGAACCGCGCAAACGCCTCCACGCCGCCCGGATCGTCGAAAGACCGGTAGCCGTACCGGTCGCGGACCTCCCACGCATGCTGGCCATGCTGCACCAGATGATCCCCCCGCACCTGCGCATCCACCTGATTATGGACAACGGCTCGTCCCACACCTCCCGCGCCACGAAAGCCTGGCTCGCCGCCCACGCCAGATTCACCGTCACCTACACGCCCAGCACGCATCCTGGCTGAACATGATCGAGCAATGGTTCGGGTGCTGACCCGCCGGCTGCTGCGCCGCGGCGACTTCACCTCCCGCGACGACCTCGACGCCAAGATCACCGCATTCACCATCAGGCACAACAAGAACGCCCGCCCTACAAGTAGAGCTATAACGCCGACGCCGAGCACGCCCGGTACCTCGAACGCCACCCCCAGCCCGAACCCGCGACCGTCCTGCCGCAAGCCGCATGACAGCGACGCTCGGTAACCAAGACCCAGTCAGGAACTTACGACGCGCTGCACTAGGTAGGTAGGCGAGGGTTCCCTCTCGGCGAAGTTCCGTCTTGACTTCTGCAGTCGGAACTTACGGGTTCTGGGGTCGGCGCAGTAGGCAGCCAACCCCGGCTACGCGCGTGCTGCGTCCGCGGAAGTGCCGCCTCCGGCCATTCCCGGAACTTTCCTGTCAGTGCCGCCCGCTACCGTCAGCCGCGGATCACGAAGGCGCGGTGTGCGGATGGACCTGGACGAGCTGGTCGAGCACTGGACCCTGCTGGATGACGAGCGGGAGCTGGTGGCGGGGAAGCGGGGGCCGACCCGGCTGGGATTCGCGCTGCTGCTGAAGTTCTACGCCCGGGCGGGCCGGTTCCCGCGCGGCCGGGGCGAACTGGATGACGAGGCGGTGGCGTTCGTCGCACGCCAGGTCGGCGTGCCAGCATCCGACTTCGGGTTCTATGAATGGGCTGGCAGCACGATCGAGTACCACCGGTCGCAGGTCCGCCGCCATCTGGGGTTCCGGGAGTGCAGCGCCGAGGACGCCGGCAAGCTCACCGGGTGGCTGGCAGCCAACGTCTGCCAGGCCGAGCGGCGGGCCGACCGGGTGCGGGAGGAGCTGCTGGCCCGGTGCCGCGCGGAGCGGATCGAGCCGCCGTCCGCGGGCCGCTGCGACCGAATCATCCGCTCGGCCCTGCACCAGGCCGAGCAGGCGCTGATCCAGCGGGTAGCCGCGCGGCTCGGCCCGGACGCCAGCGCGCGGCTCGCCGAGCTCGCCGCGGCCGTCGGCGATGACGAGGCCGAAGATGCGGAGCCGTCGGCGCTGGCGCTGATCAAGTCGGTTCCCGGCAACGTAAGCCTGGAGTCCATGCTCACCGAGATCGGCAAGCTGGACGCGGTGCGCGCGGCCGGGCTGCCGGACGGGGTGTTCTCCGGCATCGCGCCGAAGGTGATCGCCGCCTGGCGGGCCCGCGCCACGGTGGAGGCCCCGTCGCACCTGCGCAGCCATCCCCCGGCGCTGAGGCTGACCCTACTGGCCGCGCTGGTGCATGAGCGGCAGCGGGAGATCACCGATACCCTGGCCGACCTGCTGATCTCGACCGTGCACCGGATCGGCGCCCGCGCCGAGCGGAGGGTCGCCCAGGAGCTGGTCAGCGAGTTCCGCAAGGTCGCCGGAAAGGAGACACTGCTGTTCCGGGTCGCCGAGGCCGCGATCGCCCGGCCCGACGACACCGTCCGGGCCGTGGTGTACCCGGTGGCGGGCGAGAAGACCCTGCGCGACCTGGTCGCCGAGTACAAGTCGTCCGGCCCGGCCTACCGGCGCACCGTGCAGACCACGCTGCGGGCCTCCTACACCGGGCACTACCGGCGCGGGCTGATCCGGCTGCTGGAGGTGCTGGAGTTCCGCACCGGCAGCAGCGCCTGCCAGCCGGTGATCGAGGCCCTGGCGCTGATCCGCCGCTACGCCGCCGCGGGCAGCCTGCAGTACTACCCCGCCGGGGAACACGTCCCCGCACACGCCGGGATCGCCGAGGACTGGAAGCCGCTGGTCTACCGCACGGGCCAGCACGGCCGCCAGCGGGTCGTGCGGATGGTCTACGAGGTCGTCACCTTCCAGGCGCTGCGCGAGCACCTGCGCTGCAAAGAGATCTGGATCACCGGCGCCGACCGGTGGCGCAACCCCGACGACGACCTGCCCGCCGACTTCGAGGCCCGCCGCGACGAGCACTACGCCAGCCTGCGCAAGCCGCTGGACCCGGACGCCTTCATCACCGGACTGCGCGAGGAGATGCGCGCCGAACTGGACGCCCTGCACGACGCGCTGCCCAGCCTGGACTGGCTGCAGATCGCCGAGCGGCGCGAGGGCGCCATCAAGCTCACGCCGCTGGACGCGGCCCCCGAGCCACGCAACCTGCGGCAACTGAAGAAGGAGATCAGCACCCGGTGGGGCACCGTGCCACTGATCGACATACTCAAGGAAGCGGTGCTGCGCACCGGCTGCCTGACCGCGGCCACCTCCGCCGCCACCCGCGGCGACCTCGACCCCGGGGTGCTGGCCCAGCGGCTGCTGCTGGCCGTGTACGCCTACGGCACCAACACCGGAATCCGCGCGGTGGCCGCCGGCGAGCACGGTCACAGCGAAGACGACATCCGCTACGTGCGGCGCCGGTACCTGTGGCCCGAGACCGCCCGCGCCATGGCGGTCGAGATCGCCAACGCCACCTTCGCCGCCCGGCACCAGGCCATCTGGGGCGCAGGCTCCACCGCGGTGGCCTCCGACTCCACCCACTTCGGCGCCTTCGACCAGAACATCTTCACCGAATGGCACGCCCGCTACGGCGGCCGCGGCGTGCTGATCTACTGGCACGTCGAGCGCAAGTCGATGGCCATCCACTCCCAGCTGATCGGCTGCTCCGCCTCCGAGGTCGCCGCGATGGTCGAGGGTGTCATGCGGCACGGCACCACGATGGAGGTCGAAGCCAGCTACACCGACTCCCACGGCCAGTCCGAGATCGGATTCGGCATTACCCGGCTGCTCGGCTTCGACCTGCTGCCCCGGATCAAGCGGATCAACAAGACCCGCCTGTACCGCCCGGCCGCCGGCGAACCCGGCGCCTGGCCGCGGCTGGAGCCGGCGCTGACCCGGCCGATCCGCTGGGACCTGATCGCCGCCCAGTACGACCAGATGATCAAGTACGCGACCGCGATCCGCACCGGCACCGCCTCCACCGAGGCCATCTTGCGGCGGTTCACCAAGGCCAACGCGACCCACCCCGCCTACCAGGCGATGGCCGAGGTCGGCCGCGCGCAGCGGACCATCTTTCTGGCCCGCTACCTGCGCGACCGTGACCTGCAACGCGAGATCAACGAGGGCCTCAACGTCGTCGAGTCCTGGAACCGCGCCAATGCGGTCATCTTCTTCGGCAAGGGCGGCGACATCGCCACCAACCGCCGCGACGAGCAGGAACTGTCCGTGCTGTGCCTGCGGATCCTCCATGCCGCCCTGGTCTACGTCAACACCCTCATGGTCCAGGGCGTCCTCGCCGATGACGACTGGGCCGGGCGGCTGACCGCCGAGGACGCTGCCCGGCCTGACCCCGCTGTTCTGGGCCCACGTCGCCCCCTACGGCGAGGTCAGGCTCGACATGGGCCGCCGCCTCAGCCTCCACAGCGCCGCTCCGGCAGCCTCCCCGGAGGCCCGGTGATACCCGCAGTCACGCCGGGCCCGCAGCGGACCCCGGCCCGCCGCAAGGCCCGCCAGCTCGCCAAGTACCTGCGCGGCGAGCGGCCCGACTACACCTACCTCAGGGAGGTGTTCCGGCACCTGCGGGACGAGCTGGGCGTGGAAGTCGCCAAGGCACCGGAGAAGCTGCCTTACGTCCCCACCGAGGCCCAGATCCGAGCGTTCTACGATGCCGTCTGGAAAGCCCGCCGCGCCGGCGACGTCGTCCTGATCAAGACCCTGCTCTACACCGGGGTCCGGGTCTCCGAGCTCGTCCGGATCCAGATTGCCAACGTCGACCTCGACACCTGCCGCATCCGGATCACCCAGGGCAAGGGCCGGAAAGACCGCGTCGTCCCCTTCCCCGCCGCCTTCAAGGAAACCCTCGCCCTGCACATCGACACCCAGCGCCGCGCCGGCGCGGCGTTCCTGTTCGAATCGAGCTGGAAAAAGCCCTACAGCGACCGCGGCGTCCGCAAGATCCTCACCCGTTACACCCGCGCCGCCGGCATCACCGCCTCGATCAGCCCGCACACGCTTCGCCACTTCCTGTTCACCTGGCTCAAGACCCAGGGCATCGACGACGCGCTCATCCAGCCCTACAGCGGCCACGCCACCCGCCAGTCCCTGGAGATCTACTCCCGCCTCGCCCTCGCCGACGCCCAGCAGCGCTACAACGACGCCATCGGCGACTTCCCGGTCTGACCCGCGTGATCACGCTCGTTTGGGGCTGGTGACACGTTTCTTACCGGCACCCGGACAAGGCCAGGCGAGCGCTGGACCTCAAGCTCGGTCGAAGTCGCATCATGAGTGGCATGGATAACCCCAGCTTCGACGTCCTGAGCTTCCTCGACGAACCCGGCCGTCCAGCATCGATCGCCACCGTAACCGACAAGGGTCATCCCGCCTTGGCGACGATGTGGTTCAGCGTCGGCGACGACCGCCTGTGGTTCCACACCCCCGACGGTGGCGACCATTCCTCACCGTTCCTACGGGCCGCCGCCGACAACAGGGAGGTCGCGGTGATGATAGCGACATTCGACCCGCCGGACGACGTCCGCCAGGTCCGCGTGACCGGTCCCGCCCGGCTCGAAGCCAGGGACGACGGGCGGGTGCGCCGCCTCGACAAGCGTTACGTCAGCACCTGGACGCCCACATGGGAAAAGCAAGCAACATACCCGGATTACCAGTTGTGGTCGATGTCGCCTCAACGCGCCATGGCCGTGGCCTACCCCAGAACTCAAGAACAGCCCAACCTTCCGCTGGTCGGAACCGGCGAGGTTGTTCGAGCTCCTGAACCGGACACATTAGTGACTCAACGACACGGGCCAGCGCCGGGCGGAGAGGTCTTGCTGTCCATCGGCACCCCCAGCGAGCGGATCAGCAGCGCCGCGTGCAGCGCGAGCCGGGAGCCCGCGTCGTCCAGGCCCGCGCCGGTGACCTGCTCGATCTGGCGGAGCCGCTCGTACAGCGTGGGCCTGGCCAGGCCGCAGCGCCTGGCCGTCTCCGCCTTGTTGCCGCCGGCGTCCAGGTAGACCGCGAGCAAGGCGGCCAGGTCGGTGCCCGCCCGCTCGTCGCTGAGCAGCAGCGGGCCGAGCTCGCGCTCGGCGAACGCCAGCATCCGGGGGTCGTCGCGCAGCTGGTAGATCAGCCCGGCGAGGCCCAGGTCCGCCAGGCGAACGAACGGCCGGCCGGCACCGTGACCCGCGGCCGCACCGTGACCCACCGTGGCGGCACCGGCATCCGCCGCCGCACGGTCACCCGCGAACCTACCGAGACTCGCGGCGGCACCGGCCACCTCGCTGGCCTCGCGCAGCGCGCCGGGCACGCCGGCCAGGTCGGCCGCCACCGGGCCGGCCCCGATCACGTCGGCCGGGCCGAGGACGCGCCCCCGCCGCAGCCGGGTCGCCAGCCTGGTCAGCGTCTCGTCGTGCCCGGTCCCTGACGCCATCGCCAGCACCGCCGCCAGCTGGCGGTCACGGAGCGTCCCGGCGACCGCGGGCACGCCGAGATCCTGGCAAGCCGCGGCGACCGCGTCGGCGACGCCGGCGAGCCGGTCCCCGCCGGCCACCCGGACCACCATGGGGAGCAGGTGCCGCCCGGCCAGCGGCACCCCCAGCGCGACTATCCGTGCCCGCAGGTCATCCAGGTCGGCGTACGCCGCCCCGGTCAGCGCGTCGAGTACCGACCGGTGCGCGGTGCGCTCGGGGCTCTCCTCCCGCCGGCCGTCGGCCAGCCGGGCCAGCGCGAGCGTGGCCGCGGCCCGCTCGGCGAGCACCAGATCGCCCGCGCCGGGCGGCCCGGGCAGCACGAAGATCAGCCGGCCCCAGTCGCCGGCTGCCGATCCCACCGCCGCCACCAGCCAGCCGGCTGCGGCGTCGTAGCCGATCCTGCCCGGGACGACGGCCGCCCGTGACCGGCCAGCGAAGCCGGCCAGCAGCTCGGCGACCTCCTGGCCGAACGCCGCGCAGGCCAGCACCCGGTGCGCCAGGTCGGCCAGGATGACGGGCATCGCTGCCAGTTCGCTCGCCTGCCGCACGATCTCGTCCTGGCCCGCTCCGGCGACCGCCAGTCCGGTGAAGACCCGGTTCAGCCGCTGCGCCGCCCGCACCTCGGCGACCTGGGCATCCAGGATCTGGGCGTGCACCGCCTCGGTGATCGCGATGAACTGGGTCTCCCGCTCGAGCACGATCAGCGGCAGCCGGCGGCTTCGCGCGGCGGTCACGAGGGCCCGCGGCAGTTCCCGCACGTACCGGGAGCCGAGCTCCACGGCGAGCGCGCTTACCCCGGCGGCGGTCAGCCCCGCCACGTACCTGGCCAGGCCGTCGGCGTCCGGCGGCAGCGCGATCCCGGTCGACAGCACCAGCTCGCCGCCGCGGAGCAGATGCCCCGCCTCGGCCAGCTCGATCACGTGTACCCAGCGGACCGGCACGTCGAGCCGGTCGGCCCCCGCCAGGACGCGGGGAGCGCCGCGCCTGACCGGTTCGAGCGCGAGCACGTCGGCTACGGTCGGCAGCATGGCCGGCTCCCTGGTGGTGGGTGATGGCTGACACCTTGTCAGACTCCGCCGGTTTGAGCTTACTTTCCGTAACTTGGCCGACGATTCGCACCGGAGGAGACTGGCCTCGGGAGCCGGCAGCGGCAGCACGGAGGACGGGCGGTACAACCGATGACCCACAAGAACTGCACACACTGGATCGGCGGCAAGCCGTGGACCGGAGCAGAATCCGGCCACCGGGGTGACATCTATAATCCGGCGACCGGTCAGGTGACCGGCACCGTGGACTTCGCGAGCGCGATCGAGGTCGACGCCGCGGTGGCGGCGGCCACCGCCGCGTTCCCGGCCTGGCGCGACACGTCGCTGGTCAGGCGGGCCTCGGTGATGTTCGCGTTCCGCGAGCTGGTCAGGACGCACTCCGCGGAGCTGGCGGCGCTGATCAGCGCCGAGCACGGCAAGGTCGCCTCGGACGCGGCGGGCGAGGTCGCGCGCGGCCTGGAGGTCGTGGAGTTCGCGTGCGGCATCCCGCACCTGCTGAAGGGCGCGTTCTCGGAGAACGTCTCGACCGGCGTCGACGCCTACTCGATCCGCCAGCCGCTCGGCGTGGTCGCCGGGATCACGCCATTCAACTTCCCGGCCATGGTGCCGATGTGGATGTTCCCGATCGCGATCGCGGCGGGCAACACATTCGTGCTCAAGCCGTCGGAGAAGGACCCCTCGACCTCGGTCAGGCTCGCCGAGTTGCTCGCCGAGGCCGGCCTGCCCGACGGAGTCTTCAACGTCGTGCACGGAGCGAAGGATGCGGTCGACGCCCTGCTGACCCACCCCGGGATCAAGGCCGTCAGCTTCGTCGGATCGACCCCGGTGGCCCGTTACGTATCGGAAGTAGGGACATCGGCCGGCAAGCGGGTCCAGGCGCTCGGGGGCGCGAAGAACCACATGGTCGTCCTGCCCGACGCCGACCTCGACCTGGCCGCCGACGCTGCCGTGTCGGCCGGGTTCGGCTCCGCGGGCGAGCGGTGCATGGCGATCTCGGCGCTGGTCGCGGTCGACCCGATCGGCGACGAGCTGGTCGGCAAGATCAGCGAGCGGGTGGCGAAGCTGCGGGTCGGCCCTGGCGACGAGCCGAAGTCGGAGATGGGCCCGCTGGTGACCAGGGCGCACAGGGAAAGGGTCGCGTCCTACCTGGACGCCGGCGTGGCGGACGGGGCGACGCTGGCCGTGGACGGCCGCACGCATCCGGTCAGCGGCGGGTCGGCGGACGGGTTCTGGCTCGGCCCGAGCGTGCTCGACCAGGTCACCCCGACGATGAGCTGCTACCTGGACGAGATCTTCGGTCCTGTGCTGTCCGTCGTACGGGCCGGGTCCTACGAGGAGGCGCTCGGTGTCGTCAACGCCAGCCCGTACGGCAACGGCACCGCGATCTTCACCAACGACGGGGGAGCGGCGCGCAGGTTCACCAGCGAGGTGCAGGTCGGGATGGTCGGCATCAACGTGCCGATCCCGGTCCCGATGGCGTTCTACAGCTTCGGCGGCTGGAAGGCGTCGCTGTTCGGCGACACGCACGTGCACGGCACCGAGGGCGTCCACTTCTACACCAGGGGCAAGGCGGTCACCTCGCGGTGGCTCGATCCCAGCCACGGCGGCGTCAACCTCGGCTTCCCCGTGAACCAGTGACCCGGTGACAGGAGAGCGATCATGAGGAGCTTCAGCCCCGACCCGGCCCGCGGCGCCGCGGTCTACGCCGCCGACCGCGCGCACGTCTTCCACTCCTGGTCCGCGCAGAGAGCGCTGAAGCCCATTGCGGTGGCCGGCGCACAGGGCTGTCACGTCTGGGACTTCGACGGCAACCGCTACCTGGACTTCTCCAGCCAGCTCGTGAACACCAACATCGGGCACCAGCACCCGAAGGTCGTCGCGGCCATCGCCGAGCAGGCGGGCAAGCTGACCACGATCGCCCCGCAGCACGCCAACGAGGCCCGCGGCCAGGCGGCGCAGCGGCTGATCGCGCTCGCCCCCGACGGGTTCAGCAAGGTGTTCTTCACCAACGGCGGCGCCGACGCGAACGAGAACGCGATCCGGATGGCCAGGCTGCACACCGGCCGGGACAAGGTGCTCAGCTTCTACCGGTCATACCACGGCAACACCGGCGCGGCGATCACCTCCACCGGCGACCCGCGGCGGTGGCCGAACGAGTACGCGACCGGCCACGTGCACTTCTTCGGCCCCTACCTGTACCGGTCCTCGTTCTGGGCCACGTCGCAGGCGCAGGAGTGCGAGCGCGCGCTGGCGCACCTGGACCAGGTGATCCAGTTCGAGGGCCCGGCCACCATCGCGGCGATCCTGATCGAGTCCATCGTCGGCACCGCCGGCGTGCTCGTCCCGCCGCCCGGATACCTGGCCGGGGTGCGGGCGCTGTGCGACAAGTACGGCATCGTCTGGATCGCCGACGAGGTGATGTGCGGTTTCGGCCGGGCGGGAAGCTGGTTCGCGTTCGGCCAGCACGGCGCGGTTCCCGACCTGATCACCTTCGCCAAGGGCGCGAACTCCGGCTACGTGCCGATCGGCGGGGTGATCATCTCCGACCCGATCGCCGCGACGTTCGACGACCGGGTGTTCCCCGGCGGCCTGACCTACTCCGGCCACCCGCTGGCCTGCGCCTCGGTCGTGGCCACCATCGATGCCATGCACGGGGAGGGCATCGTCGAGAACGCCGCGGCCATCGGCGCGCAGACCCTGGGCCCCGGGCTGGCCGGGCTGGCCGAGCGGCACCCGGTGATCGGCGAGGTGCGCGGGCTCGGCGTGTTCTGGGCGCTTGACCTGGTGTCCGACCGCCAGACCAGGGCGATGCTCGCGCCCTACGGCGGCACGTCAGAGGCGATGACTACCCTGGCGGCCCGCGCCAGGGCCAAGGGCCTGCTGACGTTCACCAACTACAACCGGCTGCACGTGGTGCCGCCGTGCACGATCACCGAGGCCGAGGCCAAGGAGGGCCTGGCCATCCTGGATGAGGTGCTCACGGCCGTGGACGCCTACTACCAGGGCTAGCCAGGCCCCTCCGTCAGCCGGTCACCGAGACCAGGGCAGGCAGGTAGGCGTACTTCTGGCCGTTGGCGTTCGGGTGGTAGGAGTCGGACAGGTTGAACCAGTACTACTCAGAAGTAACAAATAACGCTAAGCCCGTCAATGGCCGTAATTACCGGTACGCGCTGTGCCGGGCCGCGCCTGCAGCCGCTCGTCAGCGCCCGCGCGGGCAGGGCAGGAACACCCTGCCGTCCAGGTTGACACCGAACTTTACCGCGGCGTAGCCCAGGCGTCCCGCGTACACGGCGCGGCAGAACGCGGCGAAGGTCCGGCGCCCGTGCGGGCAGCGCTTGCCCGGGTCGCAGACGTAGTGGTCCGCGCCGTACTCGGCCTCGCCCACCCACTTGCCGGTCGGCTGCGCCGCCGTCCTGTCGGCCGTGAACACGTGCCAGCTGCCGCACTCGTGGTAGACGAAGCACTCTTCGACCACCGCGCCGTCCGCGTACCTGACCCCCCACCTGACCAGGGCCGGGTTGTTCTTCCACAGCGCCGTCATCCCGTAGGAGTGGATCCGGTTGTACGCGAAGGCCAGGTAGTTCTGGGCATCGCCCGGGGTCAGGAAGAAGCCGGTGGTCCGCGGCGGGTCGAAGCTGTCGATGTCGTCGAGTTCGACCGCGTCGAAGCCCTTGCGCGCGCACATCGAGATCCGCTCGGTCAGCATGGGCTTGAGCGCGTCGAGCCGGCGGAAGTCGACCCAGCGCTCCTCCGGGTAGCCGTAGTAGACCCGGCCGAGCGCGGTGGCGGGGAACAGGCCGCGCGGCGACGGGCTGGCGTCGGGGCGGTAGTCCTCCCAGGCCAGGTCGAGGTAGCAGATGGTCCGCGGGTGCGCGAGCGTCCTGGCCTGCCAGGACGTGCGGATCGCGTGGATCTGCGAACCGGTGGTCAGGAACCCGTCGATGTCGTAGATGTCGATCGCCCGGCGGCCGGTGCGCTGCCGCGGGAACGTCCGCCCGATCTGCCAGTCCCACCGCGTCGGGTGTCCTGCCCTGCTGAGGTGCGGCGGATACCAGCACGAGCCATGGCACCGCACCGGCGCGGCCAGCCTGACCACCCGCCAGCCGAAGCTGAGCGTACTCCGCCCGGCCCGGTCGGCGGTCAGCACGCTGACCCGGTGCCGCCCGGGGCGCAGCGTCCCCGTGTAGAAGACGCGCCGCTTCGGCATGGCTCGCCACGGCCCGCGGTCGACCCGGAATTTCTGCGTAACGGAACCGTCCGCGGAACTGTAGTGCGCGGGGTCGACCTGGAAGTACTCCTCCGCCGACCCGGTCCGCGCTTCGGGCAGGCCGTTGACGAACTCGCTCACGGGCCGGCGTCCGCGCGGGTAGCCGGCGACCCGGGTCGCCGCCGTGACGGCCCGGCGCGCGCGGAGCACCACGAACGTGAAGGAGGCCGCGCGGGTCTGCACCACCTCCGTCGCGGTCTCGGTGACCCGGATCCTGCGGCCGGTGTCCGCGTGGCCGGCAATGTACCTGCTGGCGGCGAACGGGGTCGCGGTCGAGTCGGCCCCAGGCGCGCACCGGCCGGCGCCGCACGACTGCCATGCGTAGCCGACCTCGAAGCTGAGCAGCCGGTCCCCCGCCGGCAGCCTGCCAGGCCGCCAGGACAGGCCACGGGCCGCGACCGTGCCGCCGTCGCGGAAGTCCCCTGTGATCCGCAGCCGCCCGGCCGGCGTCGGCGGCTGGATCCGTCCATCCGGCAATCCTGACCGGATCTGGCCGACCTGGCCGACCTGGCCGGCCCGGCCGGCCGGGCGGGCGCTGGCGGATGCGCCAGCCGCGGAGCAGGCCGCACCCGCCATCCCGATGCTCAGCGCCAGCGCTGCCGCGACGCGTGTCAACTGCCTCGCCATGGCGGTGCTCCCTCGCAGGGGGTTTGGCGGAATGATAGACCACAAGCGGGACGCCGCGGGCAAGTCCGGGCGGCCCGAGGTGACCCGGTTCCTGGCAGGTGGCTGATGCGCGGGCTTCGCGACAAGGGAGTGCTGGTCAGCGGCGGCACGAGCGGGATCGGGCTGGCCACGGCCGAGCGCTTTAGCGAGGAGGGCGCCCGCGTGTTCGTGTCCGGCCTGGATCAAGGGGAGGTGGCCGCGGCCGTGGCGGTGCTGGCACAGCGCGGTGACGTGGCCGGGCTCGCCTGCGACGTCAGCGCCGAGTCGGAGGTCGGCCGCCTGGTCGACGCAGCCGAGCAGGCGCTCAACGGAGTCGACGTGCTCATCAACAACGCCGGAACTGCCCGCCGCGACCGGTTCCTCGATATCGACGTGTCCGACTGGGACCGGATCCTGGCGGTCAACCTGCGCGGCATGTTCCTGGTCGCGCAGGCGGTGAGCAGGCGGATGGCCAAGCGGGGCCGGGGCGTCATCGTGAACATGTCATCGACCAACGGGCTGGCAGGCGAGGAGGACTACGCGCACTACAACGCCTCCAAGGGCGGGGTACTGCAGCTCACCAGGACGATGGCGACAGAGCTTGGCCGGCACGGCATCAGGGTCAACGCGCTGTGCCCTGGGTTCATCCGCACGCCGCTCAACGACGCGATCTCGGCGCAGCTCGGAGCGGAGGAGTTCGAGGCCGCCTACGTCGCCGAGCGGATACCGCTGCGCCGGGTCGGCCGGGCGGACGAGGTCGCGGCCGCCTACGCGTTCCTGGCCTCGGACGACGCCTCGTTCATCCACGGCGCCGCGCTGGTCGTCGATGGCGGGCAGCTCGCGGTGATGTGACGCTGCGGCGGCCGGTCACCGCGGGCCTCACAGGCCGGCGAAGGCCTCCTCGAGCACGTCGAGTCCCTCGGTCAGCAGTTCCTCGCCGATCACCAGCGGTGGCAGGAATCGCAGCACGTTGCCGTAGGTGCCGCAGGTGAGCACGATCACGCCAGCCTCGTGACAGGCCTTGGCCACCCGCGCCGTGGACGCCGCATCCGGCTGGATCGTGCCCGGCTTGACCAGCTCGACCGCGATCATCGCGCCGCGGCCGCGGACGTCGCCGATGGCCGGATGCCGCTTGGCGAGCTTGCGCAGCCTGGGCAGCACGATGTCGCCGATCCGCCGCGCGGCCGCAGGCAGATCCTGTTTGCGCATGGCCTCGATCGCGCCCAGAGCGGCCGCGCAGGCCACCGGGTTGCCGCCGTACGTGCCCCCGAGCCCGCCGGCGTGCACCGAGTCCATGATGTCGGCCCGCCCGGTGACGGCCGCGAGCGGCAGCCCGCCCGCGATGCCCTTCGCCGTGGTGACCAGGTCGGGGACGACACCTTCGTGGTCGCAGGCGAACCAGTCGCCGGTGCGGCAGAACCCCGACTGGATCTCGTCGGCGATGAACACGATGCCGTGCTCCCGGCAGAACTCGGCCAGCCCCGGCAGGAAGCCGTCGGGCGGCACCACGAACCCGCCCTCGCCCTGCACCGGCTCGATGACCACGGCCGCCACCCGGTTCTCGCCGACCTGGGCGTGGATCAGGCCGGTGACCACGTCGAGCGCTTCCGCCGCGCACCTGGCCGGGCCGCCAGGCCAGCGGAACGGGTAGGCCATCGGAGCGCGGTAAACCTCGCCTGCGAACGGGCCGAACCCGTCCTTGTAGGGCATGTTCTTGGCGGTCATCGCCATCGTCAGGTTGGTGCGCCCGTGGTAGGCGTGGTCGAACACGACGACGGCCTGCCGTCCGGTGGCGTGCCGCGCGATCTTGACCGCGTTCTCGACCGCCTCGGCACCGGAGTTGAACAGGGCCGAGCGCTTGTCGTGGGTGCCGGGCGTGACCCGGTTCAGCTCCTCGCATACCTCGACGTAGCCCTCGTAGGGAACCACCATGAAGCAGGTGTGGGTGAAATGCGAGACCTGCTCGGTCACCCGGGTGACGACAAGCTCGGCGCTGTTGCCGACCGAGGTGACGGCGATGCCGGAGCCGAAGTCGATCAGCGAGTTCCCGTCCGCGTCGACCAGCACGCCTCCGCCGGCCGCGGTTACGAAGATCGGGAGCACGTGGCTGAGGCCGCGCGCCACGCTGCGCCGCCTGCGCTCGAGCAGTTCGCGGGAGACCGGACCGGGTATCTCAGTGACCAGGTGGCGCCGCTGGACCAGGCCAGGGCCGCCGACTGTGGAGTGCAGGCTCATACGGCGAGGATAGACCGGACGCGTATGCCCATGCGGGGCAGGCCGGGCGATCGGGCACACGGCGCGCTCCAGCTCCCGGACACGCCAGGAAGGCGGCCGCCATTCACCCTCTCACCTGGGGCTATCGACTTCCTTGCAGAGGAATTTGCATAATGATGCCCATAGGCCTTGCAGTCTGTAGTATCTGGATGACCGTATCGACCGGGCACTTCGGCGAACTTCGGGCAACATCGGGCAACTTCGGACAACTTCGGACAACATTGGGAACGTTCGGGATTTTCCGTAAATCAGTGACAGAACGGCTAGGTCAGGTACTAAATCGTATAGACCTATGACCTGTAGAGTACAGACCCTTTAGTGCGAGCCACGGAGTTTAAGGACCCGGCAAAACGGCATGTAGTGCCGGAATGGCCCGCCCCGGTCTCGAGGAGAGCCTTATGCTGACACATGAATGGTTTCGCTCAAACAGCTTCAATTACCGCGAGTTCGGCACCGCTCGCCAGCTAGGCCGGATCAAGCGCGACCGGGAGCTGTCAGTATCGCTGATCCTGCCCACCCGTAACGTCGCCGAGACGATCGGCTCTGTGCTCGACGAGGTCGACTACATGCGACGTCCCGACATCAGGCTGATCGACCAGGTGATCGTGGTGGACGCGGACTCGGCGGACGGGACCGCGGACATCGCCAGGTATCACGACGTGGAGGTCTACTCCGAGAACGCGCTGATGCCGGAGTACGGCATGGCGCACGGCAAGGGCGACGCCATGTGGCGCGGCCTGTCGGTGGCGACCGGCGACATCATCGCCTTCGCCGACACCGACACCGGCAACTTCAGCCGCCAGCTGATCACCGGCGTAGTCGGCTGCCTGATCACCAAGCCGGAGATCCAGTTCGTCAAGGCCGCCTACCGCAGGCCGTACACGCAGGAGACCGTCTCGGTGCCCGACGGCGGCGGCCGGGTCACCGAGCTGACCGCGAAACCAGCACTCAACCTGCTCTTCCCCGAGCTGGCCGGGTTCGTCCAGCCGCTGGCGGGCGAGTTCGCCGGAACCAGGACCCTGTTCTACTCGGTCCCGTTCCTTAGCGGCTACGCCGTCGAGGTCGGCATGCTGATCGACGTGCTGGAGGCCTGCGGCCTCCAGGCCATGGCGCAGGTCGACGCGGGCATGCGCAAGAACAGGCACCAGGACCTGTCCAACCTGTCCAGAATGGGATACTCGGTGCTGCGGGCCGTCCTGACCCGCGCGATGCAGGACAGGTCGCTGCTCTCGCCCGCGCTGCCGGCGACGCCGTGGAGCGGCACCGAGATGAGTTCCTACCTGCACGCCGTGGCGGCGGCGCGAGGGGTGCAGCTCGATGAGTACTCCGAGGTCATGATCGAGCGGCCGCCGATGCGCGTCGCGCTGATGGCCGGCCAGGAGCTGAGCGACAAGGAGCTGACCGCCGTGACGGCGGGCGAGCTCTAAGCAGCCTGGGCCAGGGCCGCCGACCGCCGGGCGGCCCTGGCCGTCGGCGGCCGGCCGGAACTTGATCGCGCGCCGCCGGGCGGACCATCACCGCCTTGGCTTCGCGGTGCAGCTGGGCACGGTTCGTGCTGCGGGCCGGTCTCTGGAGGATCCGCTGGATGTGCCGTGGGCGGCGGCGGAGTTCCTTGCGGAGCAGCTCGAGATTGGCGACGCGTCGTGCGTGAAGAAGCATGTGCGCCGCCCGCAGACGCCGTACGAGGAACGCGGTGAAGGCGGCTGAGTCGTTGCGGTGGATGCGCTCGGCGATGACCTGGCCGGTGGCCACGTTCATCGCGGCGATGATGGAGATGGTGCCGTGGCGGGCGTACTCGAATTCGCGGCGGGCGTCGCGGCCGTGCCGGGCCGGGATCCGGGGGTGCTTGCGGGACTTGGCCTGGATGCCGGTCTTCTCATCGACGCTGATCAGCACGGTGCCTGGGGGCGGATTCAGATACAGGCGGCAGATCTGCCCAGCTCGCAGCCAGAACGCGGGGTCGTCGGCGCGGTTGAGCCAGCCGCGGACCTTGTGCGGGCGGACCTTGGCCTCGGCCAGCACCCGGCCCACGGTAGCGGCCGAGACCGCCAGGCCCCGCTCGCCCAGGTGGACGGCGATCCCGCGCTGCGACCACTGTGATTCGTCCTCCGGCGGGACCGAGGTGGCCGCGGGCGATGTGCAGCCGGACGCGGCCCACGTCATCGGCTGGGCGGATCCGGGCGAGCAGCGCCTGGGCCTTGCCCGCCGGCAGCTCGCGGCGCATCCCGCCGGGAGCGAGCCCGGCGATCAGCCGGTGCAGCCGGCCCACCGAATGGGTGCGCCGGGCCGTGAGCTCCTCCCGCCGGCCGCAGAGCAGCCGCCGGCTCACAAGGTCGTCATCACTGGTCACCACCAGCACGCCGCTGCCCTCCAGGGCGGCCAGCCGCACCGGCATGGCGTCGTCCCGGCCGGTCTTGCGGCCATGGCCCCGGGGAGTACACCCGCACCCGGGCAGCCAGCCTGGCGGGCACCTCCAGCACGTGCTCGCCGCCGGCGACCAGCCGCAGCGCCAGCGGCCGGCCCGCGCCGCGGCAGCCCTCCACCGCCCAGCGGCGCTGCTCCCGCCGGCGGGCCAAGCCCGCCAGCCGCCCACAACCATCCGCGCTGCTGGCGAACCGGGCCGCCGCGATCACCGTCTTGGTCACCGGGCCCAGCACCGCCGCCGTGCCGCTGGCCTTGTGCGGATCGACTGCGATCATCACATCGCCGTCCATGAACTCCCCCTCGCCGAGTCAGGGGTACCTGGCAAGGAGGGCAATGCAACTCCCGGCAGGGCAGACCTCTCTTGAGCCACTTCCCCGCCAGGGCAAGCAAGGGCGGGCCGCAGGCCGTTCGTGAGCCAGAACACCCGCAACAGGCCACGGCAGCCGATTCGCGAGCGAGCCCGCCCCTGCTCAGCGCCAGCGGACCACAGACCCACGGCTCCAGGGAAGATCTAAACAAGTTGCCGACTCGGTGCGCTGACCGTTGATGACTTCGCGTGGGCCATCGGCGCACCGATCGGCGCGTTCTGTTTCGTCCCGCTCGGGCGGGGCTGGCTGGGTGCGCGGCGGTACTGGCGGTGTAGCTAGGCCCGGATGGTGCACTGCCTCAGGTTCGGTGGAGACCCCGTTTGGTAGAGACCCGTTTCCCCCTGCTTGCTGATCTTGTTGTGTTGTGAGTCCCTTTCCTTCGGTTCCTTCGGGCCGTTTCCGCCCGCCGGTATTTGAGGCGCCGGGCCGGAGCCGCTGTCACGGCCCGTATCACAGGTGCGGTGTCACAGCGTGCGTGCACCTGCCAGATAGCCGGGACGGCTGGGCCGCTGGGCAGTAGGTCCTGGCGTCATCGGCTTTGCTGGCGTGCCTGGGTGCGACACGGCCACGTGCATTTGCTTGACAGAAGATCTAAGTAGATAGCTATAGTGCTATGTACCTAGATAAAGTGAGGTCGTGGTGATCGAGTTCCATCTGAGCAGCCGGTCCGGTGTGGCGCCGTACCTGCAGCTGATCCACCAGGTGCGGCACGCGCTGCGGCTGGGTCTGCTGCGCGAAGGCGACCAGATACCAAAGGTCAAGGACGTGGCCGCGGGCCTGGCGATCAACCCGAACACGGTGCTCAAGGCCTACCGGGAGCTGGAATACGAGGGCCTGGTGGCGGCCCGGCCGGGGATCGGCACGTTCGTGACCGGGACGCTCGGCAGCTCCTCGCTGGCCGCGCACGGGCCGCTGCGCCGCGAACTGCAGCGGTGGCTGGCCAAGGCGCGCCGGGACGGGTTGGACGACGAGTCCATCGAGGCCCTGTTCGCCAGCACCTTTCGGTCCGCAACTGAAGAGGACATAGCATGACCGCCGTCATTGAAACCGAAGCCCTGGGCAAGCGGTACCGGCGGCTGTGGGCGCTGGCGGACTGCACGCTGAATGTCCCGGCCGGGCATGTGGTGGGCCTGGTCGGCCCGAACGGGGCCGGGAAGACCACCCTGCTGAACCTGGCCGCCGGGCTGCTGGCGCCGACCACCGGCACGATCGAGGTGCTTGGCGGCCCGCCCCGGCCACCCCGGCCCAGCTCGCCAGGGTGGGGTTCGTCGCCCAGGACGCGCCGGTCTACGCCGGGCTGCCGGCCGCCGATCACCTGAAGCTGGGCGCGCACCTCAACCCGGGCTGGGACGCCGCCCTGGCGCGCCACCGGATCGAGCGGCTCGGCCTGGACCCCGGCCAGAAAGCGGGGAAACTGTCGGGCGGGCAGCAGGCCCAGCTCGCGCTGACCCTGGCCATCGCCAAGCGGCCCGAGTTGCTGATCTTGGACGAGCCGGTCGCCAGCCTGGACCCGCTGGCCCGGCGGGAGTTCCTGCAGGACCTGATGGAGGCAATCGCCGAGCAGGACCTGTCCGTGGTGCTGTCCTCCCACCTGATCGCCGACCTGGAACGGACCTGCGACTACCTGATCGTGCTGGTCGCCTCGCGGGTGCAGGTCGCCGGCCCGGCCGAGGAGCTGCTGGCCACCCACCACCTGCTGTCCGGCCCGCGCCGGGACCCGGCCACGCTGCCGGCCGGCCAGCAGGTCATCTCGGCCAGCCACACCGACCGGCAGACCACGCTGCTGGTGCGCACCAGCGACCCGGTCTTGGACCCGGCCTGGACGGTCTCCGAGGTCGGCTTGGAAGATCTGGTCCTGGCCTACATGAGGCAGGCCAGGCCCGGCCGCCGCAACCACCACCTGGAGGTGCAGAAATGATCTGGCTGACCTGGCGCCAGTTCCGGGCCCAGGCCGTCACCGCGGCCGCGGCGCTGGCCGTGTTCGCGGTCCTGCTGGCGGTCACCGGGCCGCACCTGGCCAGCTTGTATGCCGCCAGCGGGATCAGCGGCTGCTACAGCCAAAGTTGCGGGCAGCTGGCCAGCAACTTCCTCAGCCAGCTGCGAACCGGCATCTACCCGGCCGTTTACCTGCTCGGCATCGCCGGCATCGTCCTCGCGCCCGCCGTCATCGGCATCTTCTGGGGAGCCCCGCTGATCGCCCGCGAGCTCGAGGCCGGGACGTTCCGGCTGGCCTGGACCCAGAGCGTCACCCGCGCCCGGTGGCTGGCCGTCAAGCTCGCGCTGACCGGCCTGGCCGCCATGGCCTCACCGAAGCGCTCAGCCTCATCCAGGCCTGGTGGGCGGCACCCATCGGCCACGCCGCCCGCCTCGCGACCAACAGCGACTTCCCGCTCGGCATGAGCCCGTTCAGCCTGCTGGCCTTCGACGCCCACGGCATCACCCCGCTCGGCTACGCCGCGTTCGCCTTCACCCTCGGCGTCACCTCCGGGGTCCTCATCCGCCGCGCCGTCCCGGCCATGGCCATCACCCTGGCCATCTTCGCCGCCGTCCAGGTCGCGATGCCGCTGTGGATCCGCCCGCACCTGTTCCCGCCCGACCACACGACGTCGCGATCAGCTCCTTCACCGCACTACCGACTCAGATAGGGCCCAACGGCACCTTCGCGTTTGGCGTCGACTACCTCCCAAGCCAGCCCGGCGCCTGGATCCTCTCCGCCGGAGCCGTCAACGCCGCCGGGCAGCCGGTCAGCACCAGCCCGGCTGCCTGCATGTCGGATGCACTTACCGGGAGTCCCGCCTGGCCGCAGTGCCTGACCAGCCACGGCATCCGGATCGCCGTCACCTACCAGCCCACCAGCGCTACTGGGCCATCCAGGGGACCGAGACCGCGATCTACCTCGCCCTCGCCCTGGCCTTGACCGGGTACTGCTTCTCGCGGCTCGGCCGCCGCCTGTCCTGACGGGGTGGCCGTGACGACAGGTGCGCGGGACGGCGGTCCGGCGCCTCGACGACGATGAGAACACGGTGACGCCCGGAGACTGCTCCCCGTCGGCGAGGCACACTGCTCCTGCGCTTGGCGGAGACAAGGGACAGGGAGACAAGGGACAGAGCGCCCGGGTCTCCCAGGAGCATCCACCTACCGTAAGAGCCGCCGCGTGCGTGCACGCGTGGCATAGCCAGTGCCCAGATCAGCCGGGTCTGGCGTGTCCAGGTCGTGATCTGTACTGAATCAGTCTGCGCCTACCCACAATTGGGCGGATATCGCGTGTCGCGACGACTGCGGAGCTGTCACTGTCGGTAACGAAGCGCCCGTCTGGCAAGACGGGTGCCCGGCGGGTCAGTCCCGGCTACTCCCGCCTGGCCCTCGCCGACGCCCAGCAGCGTTACGACGTCATCGGCGACTTCCCGGTCTGACCCGCGTGATCACGCTCTTTTGGGGCTGGTGACACGTTTCTTACCAGCACCCCTTGTCGTGGCAGTTGATCTGACGCTCGGCTGCCAGGTGCACGGCGATGCCCGCATGCGTCCACGCCGTCTCGGGGCGCCGGGTTCTCTGATGGCCGTCGCGATGACCAGCAGCCTGGTGTGGATGTCTTCGGCAGTGCCCGGCCGGGGCGGGCCCGGTCTTTGATCACGCGCACGCCCTCGGCCAGGTAGGTGCGGCGTGAGCCCTGCGCGTTCTGGCAGCGGGGTTGCCGCAATCGAACCGCGGAGCCGCGTCCGACACCGCGGTGGTCCGTGTGCCGGGTGCAATCAGCGGCGCGATCAGTGTGTGGATTGATAGCGCAGCTCGGTTAGCCATGCGGTACGCAGAACCTGGCTGTACCGTTAATTCGAATACCTAAACGAGCATAACGTAAGAATGTCAGAGGCGCTCGCTAACATAGTCGATAGCAGTGGTCGGCGCGGAGCTCGCGAGGGGAGGTGACCGGAATGGCAGCCGCAGCAGACGGAATCGGCCCCGATGGTCCGGGCGGTCCCGAGCATGCCGCGGCCGGCTCGCCCCTGTCGGCGGGCGGCGGGTTGTCCTGGTCCTGGGACCTGGATCTGGCCGCGGTCATCGACGCCGTGACCGGCTCGGCCCCGTGGCTGCGCGAGCCCGCCTCCGAGGACGGCCCGCCAACCCGCGCCGCCGAGACGCCCGCCGCCAACCCCGCGCCGGCTTGCGCCTCGGCCGCCGCTGACGCCGCGCCGGCCTCGGACTGTCTGCCCGTCGCGGGCCCGGATATGGAGGCGGATGCGGCGGTCTACCGGGAGGCGGTGGCGGCGGGGCGGGCGCGGGAGGTGCCGCTTGAGCTGGTGGCGGGGCGGGTCGCGGAGTCGCTGCCGGCGGGTCCGGGGCTGGCCGGCTGGCTGGCGCAGGCCCGCGCGGCTGACCTTGAGGATGGCGCGCTGGCGGGGGTTGCCGCGTCGTTCCGCCGGCTGGCGTCGTGGGCGGCGGCCGGGGAGCTGGCGGCGGTGGCCCAGATCGCGTCCCGGTCGGCGCGGGCCGACCGGCGGGCCGCGGTGGACCGGGCCGGGCGGCCGGACCGGCTGACCGCGGACGCGGTCGGGCAGGTCGCGCTCGCGCTGGCGTTGTCGCCGGACGGGGCGTCCGGCTGGGCGGACCTGGCGGTGGTGCTGACCTGGCGGCTGACCGGCACCGGCGCCGCGCTCGCCGCCGGGCAGATCGACCTGGCGCGGGCGCGGATGATCGCGCGGATGACCGCCGCTTTGAGCGACGCGGCGGCCCGCGCGGTCGAGGCGGCCGTGCTCGGCCGCGCCGGGTGGCAGACCCCCGGCCAGCTGCACGCCGCGCTGCGCCGGGCCGTGATCAAGGCCGACCCGCAGGGAGCGGAGCGGCGCCGGGAGGAGACAGAACGGAACGCGAAGGTCGCGCTGTACCCCGAGGACGAGGGCACGGCGACGCTGGCGGGCCACGGCCTGCCCGGCGTCCAGGCCGCCGCCGCGATGGCCAGGATCACCGCGCTCGCCCGGGCCATGCAGGCCGCCGGCGCCTCCGGCCGGATCGACCTGGTCCGCGCCCGGGTGTTCCTGGGCCTGCTGCTCGGCACCTTGCCCCGCATCCCGCCCGCACCCGGCGCCCCGCCCGACGACCCGCCGCCGGATGACCCGCCGCCGGATGACCCGCCGCCGGATGACCCGCCGCCGGATGACCCGCCGCCGGGTGACCCGCCGCCGGGTGACCCGCCGCCGGATGACCCGCCGCCGGATGACCCGCCGCCGGGTGACCCGCCGCCGGATGAGCCGGATGACCCGCCGCCGGCCGACTCGCCGCCGGCCGACTCGCCGCCGGCCGACTCGCCGCCGGATGACCCGCAGGCCGGCGCCCTGCCGCCACCGGCTGCCGGGCCGGTGCCGTGGCCGGGGGTGCCGCCCTTCCTGGCCTGCGGGCCGGCCGCCCTGGCCCGGCTGCAGCCGCCCGGCACCGGCGGCGGCCTGCTCAACCTGACCGTCCCCGTCGCCACGCTGACCGGCGCGTCCGCCGAGCCCGGACAACTGTCCCGGCTCGGCGTGATCACCGCCCGTCAGGCCAGAGAACTCGCCGCCCTGGCCGCCCGGCACACCGCGACCAGGTGGCGGGTCGTTGTCACCGCGCCGTCCGGCCAGGCGATCGCCGTCACCCACGTCCCGCGGTCGCGCGGTCCCGGCGGCGTGCCCGGCCCCGACCCCGGCGGCGCCGCCGGGCTGATCGGCCGCGTGACACTCGTCGTCCGCACCGAAGAAGCGGGACGCGACACCGATCGCTCGCCGCCCGGCTCGCCGGCCCCGGGTCCGGCGCCGCCGGGCGGGCCCCCGGGCGGGTTCTCGCCCGGCAAGACAGCACCGGCAGATCCGCGCCTGGCGCTGGCCCTGGACCGGGCGCTGGCCGCCGCGGCCCGGGCGGCCGCAGCGGCGGCGCGGCGCCGCCACCGTGACGAGCAGGCCGGCGGCTGTGCCCACGACCTGGTCTCGGCCGCCTACCGGCCGCCGCCACGGGTGGCCGATCTGGTGGCCGCCCGGGACCGAACGTGCCGGTTCGGGCCGTGCCGGCGGCCGGCCGAACAGTGCGACCTGGACCACACGATCCCGTTCGACCACGACGGGCTGACCTGCCCCTGCAACATCGGCGCCGGGTGCCGGTCGCACCACCAGCTCAAACAGCACCCCCGCTGGACGCTGACCCAGCCCGAGCCGGGCGTGTTCCGCTGGACCACGCCGGCCGGCCGAACCTACACCGTGCACCCCGACCCCTACGTCTGAGC
>WNGM01000993.1_pt1 | contig 49122 bp, 46 predicted proteins | sample 5400571 | NCBI WGS metagenome assembly WNGM01 (sample SAMN13153378, study PRJNA577476) | soil metagenome | isolation source: 100 cm soil or saprolite under Garry oak tree replicate 2 | place: USA:California | collected 2016-06-15 | reverse complement strand
GCCGGGCACATGGTCAGTCTACTGAAAAGAGATGTCCGTCAATCATCCTGCTCGACGAGCCAGGACTGGGTCTCCATGCGCGAGCCCAAAAAGATTTCCTGCGGTTTATAGAAGACAGGCTCTCCTAGCATTTCAGAAACATCTTCGCCGAGATGTTTCAGCTCACCGCACGAGCAAACACTCGATCGCTGCACGCAGCACCACCACATCCACGTTCCCTGCTACGCGAAGAGTCCCTTTGGCGAGCTGGATCTCCATCGACCCCACAGCGAATGGCGAAGACGCGCAACTAGCCCGCCCGGATTTACTCCACGAGATGTCTGACAAAGTTACAGGCAGGAGCTTGCTGGACTGGCGCTTACCAAGCCGTCCTTCGCGATACTTCTTGCGCCAGTAAAAAACCTGATTGGCGTTGACTGCATGCCGCCGCGCCACGCGCGCTACCGACGCCCCGGCTTCTAACGTCTCTTCGACGATTCGTCGCTTCTCTTCGACCGATCGCCGCCGTCTCGCTTCTCGCTTGGGTGTCTCATCAAGGATGGCCTGCTCGGATGTGTCCATCTATTCCCTCGTGGACACTTCCTGATGTGCCCACAAAGGACATCATCCTCACCCACACTTATTCTGTCCAAACGGCCGTAACCAGACGCTTACCGACGACCGTTGGTCGCTCGTCCCGGTTGGAGGTGCTGACCTAGTCCCTTCGTTTGTGGCACTTCTAGGGAACCATCTTGAGGTCACCGTCCTACTGGATTCGAGAAAGGAAGGCAATCAGCGTCTCGCTAAGTTAGCAGACCAGGGCATACTCGCAAAGAATCGAATCATCGGTGTGGGGGACATCATTGGCGCAAAGCTCGCGGACGTTGAGGACTTATTCGAGCCCGCAGAATATCTCGACTGTGCAACCGGGCTTTCGGTTCTGGGATCACGGAGAACGATTTGGTTGGTGCTGACCCGATTGTATCCAAAATAGCGCGGCACCTTAAACGGGAAAGATTTGACCACGGTCGCCCGGCAGACGTCCTACTACGTCAACGCGATACCTTCCTGCCATCTCTCAGCCCAAACACCTTGGAGCGGTTTGAGCATTTGTTTAAGCGAATCAACGCGACGCTTGGCACTAAGTAGCCACAGACACCAGGCGGGGAGGCTGAGCGTCATTCCGTAGCCTTGGTGTATCACGCGACACCGGCGCTTAGAGCAACGATATCGATCGGCAAGCGTCTTACCTCGCGGCGCGGGTTTCTGGTTATTCTGCGGCCCCTTGCACGAGATCTAATGCATCTCGATATAGGAACGGAACCCAGAATACGGAGTCGTTTGCCGTTCCTCGCTTCTCGAAGAAGCCAACTTCGGCAAGTTTCTCGGCCAGCGCAATGGCTTCGTTCTTTTTCAGCTTCCATATGGACGCGAGAGTATCTCCGGTGTGCTCTGTTTTTTCGCCACGCAACTTTTCTATGTGCTTGGTCAAGTCAGGATACTCCGCGCATAGTGTCTGACCGTATCTGACGTGCGAAACCTCCGGCAGAGCCTCCTTGAACGCAGTTCGGTCGAATAGTGCTTCCTCCAGCGGCTCGGGCAATCCCAGTTCAAGCTTTTTAAGTTGAACCTCGCGAACGCACGACAAGAGATGAATAAGTTCACGCGGTGCCGTAAACTTCAGCCCATCGCTGGTCCGAGAAAGCATCCAATCGAGGGTAGTTGGCTTTCTGGAACCTGCGTCAACCTGGTTTGGGAATATTCGCTCAAAGATGGCCGACTGCTTTTCGTTGCTCCCCAGCACCTCATCACGATCGACGCTGTAGAATTTGCAAATCGGATCGTTATGCAGTGCTCGGCGAATTACTAAATTACGAAGAGATACCGCATCGCGGGGGATCGTCGCGATAGTAGCCCGAGGGTCGAGCTTCTTCAGGTTCAAACCATACGGCGATTCGATGCGCCGAGTCTCGACCGCATTCCTGGGTGTAAACGGACAGTCTAACTTTCCGCATGGCAATCCGAGGTCACACATGATGGTTTACCTTTCCCACTCACTGAATCCGATACCCCGCTACTAAGAGAACCTTGTCCGCATACGCGCTGGTCGGGTCTCCAAATCCATTGTAAGCGTGAAGGCCCTCACGAAGTCCGTAGCGCCGAACGTATCCAGCGAGAATCTTCGAGCCTGCACGCACGTTCGTCTCCGGGTCGAGGAGTTGCTGCCGGGTATACTGGCGCCAAACGCGCCAGTTCACTTGCGTCGGCCCTACCGCATCTTTACTCGACACGGCGTTCGTCCGACAAGTAGACTCGACAAAAATGAGCGCCGTGAGGATTCGGATGTTCAGGCCAAGGTCAACCGCGCTACGCGCCGTGGCCGGAGCCAGGTCCCCTCGGCAACCGTAGGAACGGAAGAGTTTCCGTGCGATGTGTTCCACTCGGTCGTATTCCTTCTGCTTCTGCTCGCGGGCAAATTCCGCGCGCATATCCTCGGGAGAGTAGGCGTGCGCGTAAAGAGGCTTAGGAGCCGCGCCCGGAGAGAGCAGACCAAACGGGAAGAGGCCCACAATCATCAGTAGGCTGCTGAACGCTAATCCGTGAGCCTGTCTCGTTCTTTTCATTTCGGAACTCCTGTACCACGCTCATAAGCCTAGATTTTGCGAGCACACTGGCCAATGGGTCAGCTGTACCTTCGTGGTTGGGCTGGGCGTACCACGCCGGGAGTAGTACCCCGTCTTTGACTTTGGCGACTAAAGTGCGCCAGGCGAGCCTTGACCGGCAGGGACCGTAAATGATTGTGCTTACAGTCGTTACGGCCCCGAGGCCGGTAAGGGTAGGCTTACGCCCCTCGAAGGGTGGATCGGCTGGGCAAGGGGCTTCCCAACCTATACCTTGGCACGGAGCTTCCGCGGTTCAGTTCGGGCAGTAGCAAGGACAGGTCCGGGATGGAGTGAACACAGCTTCGAGCCTCGTATACCTGAACTCCGAGGCTCCCGAGGGGCGGCAAGTCAGAAGCCGGATAGGTGTAAAATCCTAGCGACCAGAGCTAGCGATCCGAAGCGAGCAAAAACAGAGAGGCTGAAAGGTGCTTCCCGGATTGTGGACGACAATTTGTTTTTTCGCCAGAAACCGTGACGTACGAAACGGTGAATGCGGGCGAAGAAAGCGTGCGGTTATTGAACCTTCGTTGCTCAGGGTGCCAATGGCGCGCAGCGTGGAGGGTTGACGAAACGGGTGGCCTGTTCGCGGACGGCGAAGTCATAGTCAAAACCAAGTCCGAAACCGACACATTTGATCCCTGGGCTCGAGCCGTTCGCTCGTTATGGCATGGAAAAAAGATAGAAGAACTTCGAACCCAGGTAGAAATTCTCGAAAAGAAACTCGTTAAGGATGGCCCACGTGGGATTCAGGGGCTAGGCTCTAAACACATTGACCTCACGAGATACTTTGACGAAGCCAATCTGACGGATAAGCAGCGTGACGTGGCTTCTTTACTGTTGGAATACAAGCTGAGCTAGAGGTTGCTAAGCGACTAAGGAAGCATCACTCGACCGTCCAATACCTTGCGTCACGGGCAGAGGCGAAGTTAGAAAATGCAAACGCCTATCGCAATAGAACACGACGCAGCTAACTAAGTCAGAGTATTAGGACCCTTCGCGATTCGGAGTCTTTTTTGTCTTGGAAGACTCAACCCCCGCAGCTTTCCGTCTTCATTCTTCCATCTATCTCGCCTCGGCGTTCTTAAACCTTTTGTCTTCAGCAATTTGTTCGCACTAATCCTCGATAACCCTCCGCGGCGGAGACTTAGGGTACGAGGGCTGTATGGCGATTCACGAAATTATTGAACGATTACACGGCGCGACGAAGCGTGGCACAGGTTGGCAGGCTCGCTGCCCGGCACATACGGATAGCAATCCGTCTCTCTCAATTCGTGAGGAGGATGGAAAGATTTTGCTTCACTGTCACGCTGGCTGCTCAACAGAAGCTGTGCTGAAAGCGTTGGGTCTAACGTTTTCGGATCTCTATGAAGGGAGAGCCGGCGAACGGCGAATAACTGAGAATTATCCGTATGTAGATGAGTCAGGTCGGCTGCTGTTTGAGGTAGTTCGGTATAGCCCAAAAGGATTTCGCCAGCGACGGCGTTCCGAAACGGGCGCATGGATTTGGAATCTAGAAGGCGTTCGGCGCGTTTTGTATCGACTGCCAGAAATAACTACATCGGATGACATCGTTGTCCTGGAAGGCGAAAAAGATGTCGCGACCGCGCGAACGCTCGGTTTAGTTGCCACGTGTAATCCAGGCGGTGCCGGAAAATGGAATGATGAGTATTCCGAAATTCTTAGAGGTAAACGAGTCGTCGTCATCTCGGACGCTGACGATCCAGGCCGCAAGCACGCCCGGCAGGTCAGGGAGTCGCTTCTCGGAAAAGTCGCTTCAGTCCGAGTAATCGAACTCCCTGGAGCCAAAGACCTGACGGACTGGGTCGAACGGGGCGGGAATTTGATTGGGTTGCAGGAACTCATCCAACGATCATCAACGTCTGCGCCGCCAGCAGCGCCAAGTCTCCGGGTGGTTTCTATAGCTGAACTTCTCACTATGGACATAAAACCGCGGGAGATGACTCTTCACGCATTTCTGCCGGCTCAGGGCCTCGCAATGCTTTACTCCAAGCGTGGCGTCGGCAAGACCTACATTTCGCTGGGAATTTCGGTCGCGGTAGCGAGTGGTGGGGAATTCTTGCCATGGAAAGCGCCTTGCGCGCGGCGAGTACTCTACGTTGACGGTGAAATGCCATGCAGCTCTCTTCAAGAGCGGCTTTCCTCAATCATCGCAGGATCGAAGACGATTCCCGAAGATGACAGCCTTCGAATTATCACCCCAGATCTCCAAGATCGTAGTCTGCCTGATCTCGCGTCGCTCTCAGGTCAAGAAATGATTGAAGAGCACCTGGAAGGCGTCAGCCTGCTCGTGCTGGACAACTTGTCCGCGCTCGTTCGAGCGGGCAAGGAAAATGAGGGAGAAGGCTGGCTACCGGTACAGGACTGGGCACTAGGCCTCCGCCGCAGGGGCATTAGTGTCTTGTTCGTTCACCACGCTGGAAAAAGTGGTTCGCAACGTGGCACTTCCCGTCGCGAAGACTTGCTTGATTCTGTGATTACGCTCAAACATCCAAGCGACTACACGCCTTCAGACGGTCTTAGGTGCGAAGTCCATTATGAAAAAACCCGCGGTTTCTTCGGGGAGGAGGCAAAACCGTTCGAGGTCAGGATGCAATTAGGCGACCGCAAAGAAGCGAATTGGATAGTTTCTGGGCCGACACTCCGCGGCGTTCGTGCAACGATCTCTACCGTGTTGCAGTCTGCTGTGGAGCGCGGGTATGTCCACCAGAATCCGGCGCATGGCATCCGCCTCCGTGATACTCGCGGAAAAGCCGAGCGTCGGTATTACACGCCTGCTGTGATTCAAAAGCTCCTTCCCGAACTCTCAGAGCCTTGCCGGACGGTAGTAACGGTCGCTGTGCTCACAGGGCTTCGGATTGGTGAGATTCTTGCACTGCGGTGGAAGCGTGTTGACATGTTGCGTGACACAATCGAAGTAACCGAAACGTTTTCGGATGGCCAGTTTGGATCGCCGAAAACTCGCAGCAGTAGACGCGTGATACCCGTGAGCGAGTCTCTTCGTAAGATTCTCGAGGCGCATCGGTCTCGATCCATCCAAAAAGATTCCGAAGACCTGGTGTTTACAACGCCGACAGGCACCCCGCTCAGCTCAAAAAACCTCTACAACCGAGTGCTTGCACCTGCCTGTGATCGGATCAAGGAGCCACGCGTCTCGTGGCACTCGTTCCGTCACGCGCACGCAACGCTGCTCGCCGAGTCGGGAGAGTCGATGAAGACGGCACAGGCCCTATTGGGGCACTCCGATCTTGAAACGACGCTCAACGTCTACACGCACGCCCTTCCGACATCGCAACGGCGCGCGGTGGAGCGGGTGTCAGAGGTTATGTTCTCAATTGTTCTCGAGTTGGGCGAAAACGAGCAGGAAGGAAAATCTAACTAGTTGTATTCAAGGCAGTTAGAAAAAGACTGGTGAACCGGGGAGGACTCGAACCTCCAACCCGTTGATTAAGAGTCAACTGCTCTACCATTGAGCTACCGGTCCACGGGTTTTCAGGGCTTGTGCTTGCAAACCCTGCGACAACACTGAAGCTTTAGTAGTTTACATGGAGCAGAAAAATTTGTCGAACGAGCGACCTGTGGGGCCAGCGATTTCGCAAAGGTAGGTGCGGGGAATAGTTAATTGGCTGATTCCAATGAAATTGGGCTGTGAGACGGGCGGTTTCAGAATTGCGCGAGGAAAGGAAGAGTCAGGAAGGCTGCAAAAGGGCCGGTAGAGGGTGGGAAGAGAAAAGGAGTGGCGGCACCCAGATCGGGCGCAGGATTACTTTATTGTAGAGGAAGCCGGGACGTTCAACTGGAATCCGGGCGTGGAACGAGAAACTGATAAGCCAATCTACGCGCCAGATCACAAAGACCAAAAGAACAGTTTCTGAAGTGGCTGTGCACCTGGCGATGAAAGAACACCAGGGTGAGAGTAAAGGCCAATACGCGAATCCAGGTGAGCACCATCAACACCTGACCACGGCCCTGATGCACCGATGGTTTTTTGAGGTGCCCTTCGGTGGTCATGGTTTGGAACACTTGGCTATCGATAATCCAACGACTACGACCTAACTGATGGATGAACACGGGCGGAATGGAACCCAGCTCCAGGTTGCTGGCGTAGAAATTCGTGCTCGTCTCCATGACCGTTTCTTTCTCCGAGTGCTTCCGCCCCAGTTCGTCCCGACGAACCCGCTGGCGATGGTTCTCGATCCGGCGGACCGTTTTGACTATACCGACCGTGCGGTCGGTCACCGGCCAGTAGACCTCCGGTGCATGCCACAGCTGCAACTCCTGTGGGTCGGCAGATTCTTCGCAAGGCAGAATCCTCCGTGCTTCCGCCAGCAACTCAGGTTGGTTCTCCTTGAGATTGATCACCCAATCGAAACCCAGAGCTTCCAGCGCAGCGATAAACGGCGCCTGTAAATACAGAGCATCGGCAACCAACAGATCCAGGAACCGGCGCCCCAACTGTTCGAGTAGTTCCTTGAGCAAAGCCAGGCTGCAGGCGACTTCACTCTCTCCGTTCTTTTGAAAGCGAATTCCTAAAGGGATGGGAAAGGCCGAGCTGACCACGGTGACCACGGAGATGCGGTGATAGTACTGAATCTGTTCGCGCAGTTCTCCATCCACCAAATGGTGGACCTTACGCTCCATACAATCTTCACAGGAGCGCACAAAGGAGCTGCAGATTTCTATCCCGTCTACGGCAGCGACGATCCGTCCTCTCGCCCACCGGGAACGGAACAGGCCATTGCGTTTGCATTGGCGGGCCAAGGCACAGCTAAAAGGGCATCGCGATCATAGCGAGCGAGAGCGTACCCCATGGTGTCTTCGCTCAAAGCCCCAATGCGTTTGCCAAGAACACCTTGCCGGCATTCCGTTTCGATCCGGAAACTGGCGTCCATCCGGCAAAGCTTCCACTCTTGCGGAGAAATCAAACACCTTATCGAGGTAGGTCTCGAACTGGTGTCGACGCAAGGTTAGGGCTTTTCCTTTTGTTTTAGGAAACGGCGCAGATTGATGTTGCAGATGCTGGCTGCTGCGGCTTCAAAACGCTTGCGCAATTCGATGTTGTCGCGTACCTGTTGCACCAAAGTGGTGGGAACATTGAAAGTCTTGGGCTGGCCGTCGACCAGAACTGAAATCTGGTATTGGGTATGTAAGTTCTTGCCATCGGCGCAGCGGCAGTTGGCACGCCCACAAGCCCGTTGACGTTCCACAAAAGAACCCGGAAGCATTTCGCGAAGCCGGCCCAGGCCGCGCAGGAGCCGGCCACGCAAGCGGAGATCGGGATCCGGAGCCGTAGGCATAAAAGATTAGCACACCCATTCTAGACCGAAGCTTTGCGAGCTGGGGTCGCTGCCTTACCTGACATGTATATATAGTGTCAGAACAGGGCTCTGTCAAGTGCCTTCTTGAATTTGCAAAAATGACCAGGGCAAGGAGTGCCTCAGAACGCTAAGTATCTAAACGTCTTCCCATCTATCGCGGTGCCTACCTTACGAAATCGCTGCCTGTGGGGCAGTCGGTCATTTCATTCAGTGTGGAATCCGACGCTGGTGTAATGTTGACAGTTATCCCTATTTCTACGTCCGTCGAGCGTGAGACTTCGCGAGCTCAGCCAAAATAGCGGAAAGTTTTCCAAAACTCCGGCCATGGCTTGCGCAGCGTGTGGCAGACAAAAATATTGGGATGGTCGCGCGTCTCTTCATTTTCCACGCCGAAGCGGTTCCAGATGTCTGCCGCAAGCCTGCACGAGGCGAACTCCCCCTGAAGGTCATCAAGATCTGCTCCCACAACGATTAGTGTTTGCGGCGGAGGATCGCCATAGCCACGCTGCCAAAATGAATTTACCCCGCTGATTGCTCTAGGAAGTCCGAACTGCGCTCCGTAAAGATTCACAGCGCCCGCTTCGCCGTAATTTCCGGTGAGGATTCCCAACTGCGCGCGCTCTTCCGCGGAAAGCGAATCCCGAATTTCCGCAATGGTCTGGACAAGTTCCGGCCAGCCGAGTTCCTCGCAAAAATCTCCGTTGATTTTCATGGCATGCGCTGCCCATGTGGAGTTCGCGGGCGCAATGGGAAGAGTGATTGCCCCCATAATGACAACATCCGTCAGAAGCGCCGCCCAAACCAGAACACGAATTAACTTTTGTAGCGTGCTTCCAACGCAAACAAGCGCTCGTTCGACCCACACGCTCCCTGCGGCATAGAGCATCGGATATGCCGCGGCCAGATAGTACGCGCGGCCTTTCGCAATCACGAAAATTACCAATGGAGTCAGGTACATCCACCCAAGCATGCGAAAGCGTTTGCCGTCACGAGAAAACAAAGTGAAATACAATCCCGCAAGAAATAGAACGAATCCGAACAGAGTAAACTGCAATTGTTCAGGAAGAAAATTCTTTGTGCGGCCAATGCGCACATCGCGAGCGTGAATATGTTGAAGAAAATCCAGTGAGATAAAATGGTTCCTAGCCTGCCAAATAAGATTCGGCAACAAAATCAGAATAGAGAGCGCTACTCCGTACCACAGCCATTTGCTTTTAAGATAGCGGCGCGCGTCTGTGAGTACGACCGCTGCGACGATTCCGATCGCAAAAAATCCCATCGTGTACTTGGTCTCGAGGCCGAGTCCAATGCAAGCGCCGATCGCGATCCACCACCGGGGATCTTCCGTATTCAGCAACTTCACCACGAAATAAGCGGTCAGCACCCAAAACAAATAGTCAAACGAGACATACTGCATCAACGCGCCGCCAGCCAGGCAAAACGGAATTGCGGCGGCAGCGGCGACAAACTGCGCTCCGCGACGGCCGCCCATCTCGCGTGCCATCAATCCGGTCAGCACTACCGCGATTGCTTCAGCCACAGCAGCGAAAAATCGGAAGCCGGCCAACGATGTTCCGAAAAGCATCAGCGACAATCGCGCGAAAAATGGCGTGACCGGCGGATAGGCCACGAACCCCCAATCGAGATGCCGTGCGTCTTCGAGCGTTGCCAATTCATCGCGATGGAATCCGTACTGATGTCCGGTGATCCAATGCACAACGACCGTAAGTGCGGCGACATACACCAAGATGGCAGTGTCGCCGAGGCAAACGGATTTTGATTTGTTCACGACAGATGCCTCACCGGGCACGCAGCCGTCTCCTTAGAAACAATGGTCGGTCGTGATCAACATCACTTGTGCTCATGGGCGAATGACAGAGTCTTTGAGAAAAATGGGAGAACTTTTGTTTCGATGCGGTCCGCGATGTGATTCAAATGATCGCCTTCGTAGATCTCAAAAGTGTGCGTGACGCTGTTGGCGTTCAACGTTTCGTCGAGAATTTTAATATTTGACGCGATCGGCTGGTCCTTGTCGCCTGCATCAAACGCAAAACCTTTCAAGCGCCTCAAATCGGTGACGTGCTGATCGACAGTAACGAGCGGAGCATTCGCGGCCCACTTTGCGGCGACCGCGGGCTGCCATTCTCCGTCCTTCAAAGGCAAATCGAGATAGAGAGGAGGATTTTTCGGATTCGGAGACCACGCTGCGCCGGAAGCGAGCATCGCTTTCGCCATGAAGCCAGTTTTTTCAACTTCAGACGGATCCTTAACTGCTGCGGCCTGTTGCATCATCTCTGCCGTTGTTTGCCTTTCGGTCGCAGCCAGGCAGCATGGGCTCAGCAGATAAATACTTGAGAAAATCTCCGGGTGCTTCATTCCGATACGCATAGCGCCGTATCCGCCCATCGAGTGCCCTGCTAATCCGCGGCTTGCAGCGTCCGAAATGGTGCGATAGTGCGCGTCGATGTACTGCACCAATTCCTGGGCGATGAAATCCTCCCAGTCGCCAATCGTGACGGAATTGGAATACATGCTGCCAAAGAAGCGCGTGAAGGCGTTTGGCATCACAACGATCATTTCGCGTGATTCGCCGCTGGCCAAAGCCTTATCGATCACGTTAGGAAGATTGATCCAATGTTTGACCAGGCCCATCCATTTTTCATCGTTATCCGTGAATCCGTGCAGCATGTAGACGACGGGATACCGCTTGTTCATCGTCGATTTGTAGCCAGGAGGAAGATAGATAGTGACATCGCGGTCTGGTGAATCGCCTTCGAGATTTCCTTCAAGGAATTTGCTGTGGACCTTGACTCTTTCGATGCTGCCTTTTTGTGCGCTAGCGAAAGGAGCCAGAATAAGAAGCGTTGCCAGCAGCGCAGTGGCAAAAACTGTTCTGACCATTCTTGTCCCTCAAAAAAGAGTCCGATGGTGCACGAGCGATTGTGAAGCAAGCGCTTTAACGCAAAAATTCTTCGAGCCTAACACGCGAATCGGTCTTGGCATCGCGATACTTCACAATCACCGCAGCGTATAGCGATAGTCCCCACTTCGCGCCAGCCGCGTGCTTCACTTCGCGTGCACCAGGAACGACGATGGCCTGCTCCGGGATCACCAGCGGCTCCTCGTCGGTGGCGCTGTACACGGTACCACGCACCAGATCGTAAACAGGAGTGGAAGCATTCAGGATCGTCCCGGTACCGAGAACCGCGCGCTTCTTAACGACGGTTCCTTCGTAGATGCCGGAATTCCCACCGATCATCACTTCATCTTCAATGATGACGGGCATTGCGCCGACAGGTTCGATGACGCCGCCAATTTGCGCGCCTGCGGAGATGTGGCATTTCTTTCCGACTTGTGCGCAACTGCCGATCAGCGCGTGCGAATCGACCATTGTGCCTTCGTCTACATACGCGCCAACGTTGATGAACATCGGCGGCATGCACACAACTCCGCGCGCAACATAACTACCATCGCGAATGCTGGAGCCGCCGGGAACGAGGCGCACGCCGTCGCTCGGATGTAAAGTTTTGAGCGGATATGTGGATTTATCGAGAAATGGCTGCGCTGTCGGGTACGGGCCCATTTCCACGATAGACCCCATGCGGAATCCCAGGAGAATTCCTTTTTTAACCCACGCGTTTACGCGCCAACCGGACGGTGAAGACGCATGCGGTTCCGCAGCGCGCACTTCACCGGCGTTCAGCGCGTCCTTGAATTTTTGAAAAACGCGCCGGTCCTCTTCCGAATAGGTTTCTCTCAATGCGGGGTCTGCAAGTACAAACTTCGCACTCCCCGGTGGATGGTCGAATAAATCCTCAATGAGGGATGCTAGCGACGGCAACGGAAGACCTCTCGACAAGTTCGAGCGAATCCAGAACGCTGTGGATGCGCATTCGATTCTCCACTCTTGGCGGCACCATCGGCAAGCGCCAAACGGGTTCGAGCAGGTCCATCAGGGCGAGCGCGGCTTTGACCGGAATCGGATTCGATTCGATGAAATTGATTTCCATCAGCGGCAGATACTTGCGGTGAATGGCACGGGCCTGATCAAATTCGCCGCGTAATCCGTGACGGCAAAGCTGCGCCATTTCCGCGGGAATCTCGTTTGCTGCGACAGAGATCACACCACGGCCACCGAGTGCAAAGAGCGGCAGCGTGATGGCATCGTCCCCGGAAAGTATTGTGAATTCGTTCGGTACGGCGTTGGCGAGCGCCGACATCTGAGAAATATTTCCTGACGCTTCCTTGATGCCGACGATATTTTCGATTGCCGCGAGCCGCTTGACTGTGGAGGGCTCGAGGTTTGTGCCGCAACGCCCGGGCACGTTATACAGCACGATCGGGAGCCGTGTGGATCGCGCGATTTCGCAATAGTGCTGGTAGAGGCCTTCCTGCGTGGGCTTGTTGTAGTAGGGCGTGACGGAAAGCAAACCACTGGCTCCGAGAGACTCGAGTTCACGTGCCAGCTCCGCGACTTCGTGAGTGTTGTAGCCTCCGGCGCCGGCGAGGACCGGAATTTGTCCGGCCGATTCTTCGAGCGTAATTTCCACCACCCGAAGATGTTCACGCCGCGTCAGTGTGGGATTTTCGCCGGTGGTTCCGCACGGAACGAGAAAATCCACGCCCACGTTAAGCTGCCGCTGCACAAGCTTTCGCAGCGCAGCCTCGTCCAGGGAGAAATCTTGCTGAAACGGCGTAACCAACGCCGTGCCGCATCCAGTAAATTGCATCGTGACCTCCTCTTTCCGAAATTTTTTCGGGGCGAGCTACGGGAGCTCGTCCACGATTTCTCGAAACTCGAAAAATCCCTTTTTGCCCGCGAGCCAACGCGCAGCGCGCAAAGCTCCTCGCACGAAGCCATCGCGGCTGCGCGCCGTGTGGCGGAGCGTGATGGTGTCTTCGGTGGAATCGAAGCCAATTTCGTGAGTACCCGGCACTGATCCAGCGCGATTGGCGCTAAGGCTCACGGAGCGCGAATATCCACTCCGCGCAATATCTTCAGCGAGGGCGAGGAGCGTGCCGGAAGGCGAATCCTTTTTCGCGGCGTGGTGAATTTCCCAACCCCACGCGCCGTACGCTTCCCCGCGTGCGAAGCGGCGGGCCGCTTCGGTAACGACGGCGCGAAAATGATGCAACCCGACGGAGAAATTCGGCCCCCAGATGACGCTGCCGTTCTTCGCCGCAGTAAATTCGCGAATCTGCGATATGTCCTCGAACCATCCCGTTGTGCCCGTTACCACCGGGATGCCAAGTTCGACCAAGCGACGAATATTTTGTGGCGCTGCGAGCGGCGTGGTGAATTCGATCGCGACCTCAGCCCCGGCCAGCGATTCTTCGATGATAGCGGCGCCGTTGCCATTTTCCGCGGAGCGGAAAATGCGGACTACTTCGCAGCCGTGCTCTGGCGCGAGACGTTCGACGGAGCGTCCCATCTTTCCGTAGCCGACAATGGCGATGCGCAGGCTCATCTTCAACGTGTCCCCGCGAGTAGCTGCTGAACCATGTGCGTGTAAATTCCAATCGCGTCTTGGAGTTGTTTCTTTGGGATGCGCTCCTCTGCCGTATGCGCCACGTGGATGCTGCCCGGGCCAATAAGGAACGGTTTGCCCCATGCGCCTGCAAAGTTCGGAATGTCTGTCGTGTACGCAACGACGGTATTCTCAAAGCCATCCATCGCTTCAAGGTGCAGCGCAGGCGTATGAAGCATCTCTTCCAATTCGCCGCGGCCATCCACAGCCGCTCGCAGTGCTGCGCGGATTGGTTCGGGATCACCGACGGTACGAAACATCAAATCCGCGCGTGCTTCATCGGCGATTACGTTCGGCGCGCGTCCGCCGGAGATGGTGCCGATATTTAAGGTCGATTTGCCAAACAGGGAGTCTCGCGGCAGCAAAAGTTTGCGAACATCCGCGAGCACGTCGAGTAATTTTTCAATCGCGGATTCGCCGAGTTCGGGATACGCGGAGTGAGCAAGACGGCCGCGCGCGGTAAGAACGTAGCGGAGAGCGCCCTTTGAGCCAAGCGCCAGTTTGTTTTCCGTCGGCTCCCCATTGATCACAAATTTTGAGCCGCGGGGGTTTTTAGCCGCGCACAAAGCTCCGAGGCTATCTTTTTCTTCGCCCACAACGAACAGCAAGCCGAAATTGCGCGTGCCCGCGGCGAGCAGATTCTCTGCAGCAGAGATCATCGCCGCGATGATTCCTTTCGTATCGCACGCACCGCGGCCACGAATAAACTCGTCATCTTCGCTGGAAGGAAAAAACGGCGGTACCGTGTCCATGTGAGTGGAGAGCGTGACGACGGGCGTTCCCCATGTGGCTAGAACATTGAAACGATCGGGAGAGACTTCCATCCGCTCGACAGCACCGGCACTGGGCGCGGCGAGTTTCGAAAGTGTCCCAAACAGAAATTCGCCGGCGGCTTTCTCACGGCCGGTAAGGGACTCAATGTCGATCAGCGAACGCGTAAGCGCGAAAGGATCCATGGAACCTCATCGAAAGAGTTGTATTGGAAGAGAACGCAAAAAAGAGAAGAGAGAACCGCGAAGAAAACTCGGGGTCGCTGCCTCTCGATAGCGCTTCATTTGCGCGAAGTGTATTGCACGAAGTGCATCACACATAGCGAAATGACAGTGAACAGGCCTTGGACCTGCCCCCCAACGCTCGGCTGTTTCAGCTACAGACGGCGTTTCGGCGGAGTGAACATCCTGGCTTGCAAGCACAAGCCCAGAAACCTTCTATGTCAGGGTTGTAAGTACAAACCCTGAAACCCGGCTCCCTTTCGCGATGGCCTCCGAAGCTGTTCGGAATTGCTGGCCGCGCTACTCATGAGCTCCGCACCTCTACCAAGAACCTTTTAAGAGTAAGCCACGAGGGGTGACAACGCAAGGGAGGCGTTTGGCGCGAAGCAGAGAAAGTGCGACGGAGATTACTTCGGCGCTTGGCGCAGGACTTCGACGAGGCCACGCGCTACTTCTCTGGCACGCGCAATATCCGATGGATCGAAAGAAATCGCAGCGACGCGCTGGTGGCCGCCGCCACCGTATTTTTCGGCGAGCGAAGCTAGATTCTGGTCGGCACTAGCCAGATTCCACGGATTGGTGCCCAGAGAAACTTTCGCGCGAACCGCGGACGCGCTGACACTGATCGAATAAACACATTCGGGATGGAGCAAGTACGGAATGAATTTGTTATAGCCTTCGAGGTCGAGATCGCTGACGTCGAAAAAAATCACGCCGTCGCGCGCTTCGCTACGTTCGCGAAGAATTTCAATCGACCGTCGATGACGTTCAAGGAGCGGCCCGAGATGTTTCGCGACAATTGGCAATTTAACCATTTCGGGAAGGGGCTTGTAGGCAAGTTCACGAATAATTTTTGCGGGCACGCCATCTTCGGGCGCCGCTTCGATCACCAGCGCCAGTTGCGTCGCGGGTTCGACGAGTTCAACAGCTGACTCCGCCGTAGGAAATTGCGCTCCATCGATGATGTCGCCCCAGTGAATCAGGTCCTTCAGCGGTTCAGAATTGAATCCAAACTTCTCGTGCGCCGTATCCGCTATCAGCATGGTGCAGGATTTGTATTCCGGTTTGTAGAACATATGCGGTCCCGGATTGCGGCGGAAATTTTCCGCGTCGCCGAGCGTCAGGAACGCGCTCTGGTGATGATCGAACCACCAGGTAACTTTTGGCGAGTTGGAATACTTAAAATCGACGATCACGTTTTCGTTGCCGTCAAACAAGCCGTCTTCCCACGGCTGAACTGCGCGATGCGTCATTCCGGTGAAATGGAATTCCGCGTTAGCGTCGAATCTTTCACGATAGAAGCGATAGAAAACTGCGGCGGAAGCGGTGCCATCAAAGCAGCGGTCATGAAAGCACAGTCGTACTCGGGTCATGAGTGGAGGATACGGGCCTTTCTGTAAGACGGTGGCTGGCGCCGTCACTTGCAAAGCCTTTAACGATGCGGGCAGCGGAAACGAAAGTCAAGTGGAGAACGTAGGAGCAAAAAAGGACCGCCCGATTCGCAGGTCCCATCGAAGCTCGCAAAACTGCTTACTTGCCAGCGATTCCGTCAGCAATTCCGGCAGCAACAGGAACGCGGAAAGCTTCGTGCTGGTAAGCCTTGACCATCAAGAAAATCCACAACACCAGGCCAACCAGTCCCAGCAACAACCCGACCATCGTCCACAAACCGAATCCAACGACTCCACCAAACATCCCACCGGCGATCGCCAGCCCGATTCGGAGAATCGTCAGGCCACCAAAGACAACAATCGACTGCGCCGCGTGAAATTTAACCCACGGGCGCTTATCGATCAGCAGGAAGATGATTCCCGTAAGCCACCCAAGCGAGTAACAGAGCAATCCAGCAACATTTTCCTGAAGCCCCTCGGTCGGCGAAGCCGCAGCGGTTACCGGTGTAGCAACTGCTCCCTGGCTTGCGCCGCACTTCGGACAGAACGAAGCAGTCCCGATTTCCTGACCACACGATTTACAGAATGCCATGGAGTTCCTCCCGGGTTCCCGAATGCGCGGGAGCGTAACAAAGTCCTGGAGGTCAGGCAATCAAATTGTTCGAGAGGGCAGGTTCGCAGCCGCGGGAAGAATGGTCTGTTGTTTTGCGGGGCATTCGGTACAATCCGCAGCAATGTTGAGCTCTTCGTCTTCAGCCCCCGAGAGCATTTCCGCCGTTACACAACAACGTGCAACGGGATTTTCGCTACCTCGAGACATCACCGCTGCCGAGCGCCGTACATTGGTCGCCGGCGGCCTTGGCTGGATGCTCGACGCGATGGACGTGATGCTTTTCTCGCTCGTCATCGCATATCTGTTGCGGGAATTTTCGATGGACACTCGCACGGCGGGTTTCCTGAATTCGTTGACACTTATCGCTTCCGCAATCGGCGGACTTCTGTTTGGTTTTCTTGCAGACCGCATTGGCAGAACCCGTGCGTTAATGGCGTCGATTCTTGTGTACTCGATTTCAAGCGCGGCCTGCGCGTTCACGCACACCATTCCGCAGCTGGGCTTCTTTCGGTTTGTGCTCGGACTAGGGATGGGCGGCGAGTGGACGACGGCGGCGGCGCTGATCGCGGAAACCTGGCGCGCCGAACATCGCGGCAAAGCGCTTGGATTGATGCAGTCCGCGTACGCGATCGGAGAAGCGATCGCGGCCATGGTTGTGGCGATTGTGCTTCCACATTTTGGTTGGCGCGCAGTTTTTCTTGTAGGAGTTCTGCCGGCAATTGTCGTCCTCTGGATCCGTCGCAGTGTTCCCGAATCCGAATTGTGGAAGCAACGAGCCGCGAAATCGCAACGCGTAAAGCTCAGTTTGCTTCTTCGCGGCGAGACACTTCGCAACGGAATTCTTGCGACGGCGATGAATTCCTTCGCAATGTTCGGCTACTGGGGACTGTTCATCTGGATTCCCGGATACCTTTCGCTACCTATCGCACAAGGCGGCCACGGACTCAGCCTGGCGAAAACCACTTCGTTTTTCCTGCTGCTATGCGGAGGTAAATGGCTCGGCTATGCGCTATTTGGTTTTTTCGCAGATGCATACGGCCGCAAGCGCCCATACGTCGCATACCTTTTAATCGCCGCCCTGCTTGTGCCTGTGTATGGGCTGGTCCACTTGCCGGTGTGGCTGTTGATTTTGGGCCCGGTCGTCGGTTTTTTTGGAATTGGTTTCTTTTCGGGATTTGCGGCAATCGCCAGCGAAATTTTCCCCGGCGAAATCCGCGCCACCGCGATGGGGCTCAGCTATAACATAGGACGCGGGCTTTCGGCAGCTGCGCCGTTCGCAGTTGGTTCGCTGGCCCTGCACTTCGGGATTGGCCCTGCGTTTCTATTACCTGCGGGAGCTTACCTGATTGCAGCCGCGCTCGCGTTGCTCCTGCCGGAGACTCGCGCGCGGCAGCTCACGTGAATCTTCGGTACCGAGTCAATTTCCGATCACGCGGCTCATCCAGGCCCAAGCAGCTCGTGTGATGGTAGCCTTATGGGGATATGGCATCACACTAACACCAGAGTTCTTTGATTTACCATTCGACCGGCAACCCTCAACGCCTGGTAACGCCGTCACCGGAAGCCGACTCACTACCCCGTTCAGTGGATTAAATTCCGGCAACTTGCGAAAATGCATTTTCTCGCCGTGCGCGCATCGTAAATTTCAGTGGGAAATATGGCGCGGCTGCCAGCGTCTTCTGGAAATCCAAATCGCTTGAGTAGATCTTTTTTGAGACCCGCCGCGCCATGATGCTGAACGACAAGGGATCACGCCGGAACGGATACGGAGTAACAGCTATCACGTTTGCGCCCTCGGCGTGCAACTCCAAATCAGCTTCTTCGCCGTGATCGTTCACCGGCACAGCGTCTATAACGGCATCTTGTCCCGAATTCAAACAGAAATGCAGGGACAAGCGATCCAACGCTTCCAGCCGAGCCACGTTCGCATTGACCAGCGGATCCTCCAAAAAAGGCTTGGTGGCCAGGTTCGCGCGCAGATCCACTTTCAAACGAAGCTGCTGCAGCCGCAACTGCTGGATAAAGTCATTCGCCAGGTAATTTTCTTCGGCCTTGACATACTTCGCTGAAAATCCAGGCATGGTCGCTCGCGCGCGATCGTATAGACACGAGGCGTGTATGGTGCCCAACAGACCCGCGTAATGATCGACTCTTACGAGCCGCTCGATTCCCCTCTGATAAATTGCAATGTGAGCGGCGGTTGGAATGGACATGAAGCTGTAAGGCAGATGAGTCTTGGGGTCGAGTTGGGCTTGCAACTCCCATTCGCTCCAGCCATTGTCGTGCTCGGCGACGGCGAGGCAGAACGAAGTGTTAGGCTGCGGCTTGGTGAAGCGTTCGTTGCCCCACTCCCGCGCAAAAAATCCCGCCAGAAAGGCGTGATCCGTTTGACGGATCACCAGCAATTGGGAGTCGCGTTCGCCCTTTTCTTCGAGAAGTATCATGCCGATGGCGCTGCCCTCGAGTGCAGCCCAAGTTTTCCGTTGCGGATTTCAGATTAAATGACGCCTTCGGATGCGAGGCGTGCAAGCTCGGCTGCGGGGAGGCCAAGCCAGTCTCGGTAGACTTCATTATTATGCGCTCCGAGCGGCGGTCCAATCCAGCGTAAACCACCCGGCGTCGCTGCAAGTTTGGGGGCCACGGTGGGTAGCTTCACAGACTGGCCACCCGGTAGTTCTACCTGCTCATAAACGCCGCGTTCGCGGTAGTGCGGGTCCTCGATCATCTCCCCAGCAGAGTAGATCGGGCCCGCCGGAACTTCCGCGGCTTCGAGGATGCGGATGGCTTCGCGCGCCGGATGGCGCAGCGTCCAGGCCGAAATTGCCTCATCGATTTCGTCGACGTGGCAAGATCTTCCGTCATTCTGTGCAAGCCGCGCATCCTGCGCGAGATCATCGCGTCCAATTGCGGACATGAAGCGGCGGAAAATACTGTCACCGTTGGCGCCGATCACGATGTAGGCGTCATCCGCACACGGATACGTGCCGCTCGGAACGATGCCGGTGAGCCGCATGCCTTCGCGCTCGCGCTTTACGCCCGCAAGATCGAATTCGGGGATCGCACCTTCCATGAGATTGAGGACGGACTCATACAGCGCCACGTCGATGACTTGTCCAGTGCCGCCTTTCGCGTCGCGATGGTAGAGCGCCATCAGGATGCCAAGTGCGGCGTGCAGACCGGCAACAGAATCGCCGAGGCTCAGGTTGGGTCGAACGGGCGGGCGGTCCGGCTCTCCAGTGACATACCGCAAGCCGCCGAACGCTTCGGCAACCGCTGCAAAGCCGGGCTTCTGCGCGTTTGGACCGGTCTGGCCATAACCGGAAATGCGCGCGAGGATCAGGCCGGGATTTTCTTTCTTTAGATTTTCATAGCCGAGACCCCATTTTTCCAATGTGCCTGGGCGAAAATTTTCCAACACCACGTCCACACGTTTCGCGAGTTCACGCGCGATGTGCTGCCCTTCTTTTGCGCGAAGATTCAGGGTGACGCATTTTTTATTACGAGCCATCGAATACCACCAGAGCGAGGTTCCCTGGTGAACGACGCGCCAGTTGCGAATTGGATCGCCAGTGCCGGGCGGCTCAACCTTAATCACCTCGGCGCCAAACCAGGCCAGGAACGAAGCCGCAAAGGGTCCGGCGATAGCCTGCCCCAATTCGAGGATCTTGATTCCGGCGAGCGGGCCGGTTTTGGACGCTTCCCTAGTCATTGGCTTCATCGGGGTATTGAGATTCTAGGACAGATTTTCCAACTTTCCTTTATTACTTCCGTGCGTCCATTCTGCTAGAGTTTTTCAACCGGGAGGTTCCACGATGCGAAGAGCTTTAACAATTGGGAGTTTCGTACTGGTTGCGGTCGCCGTTGCCGCAATCGCTATTCACGCACAGCAGGACAAATCCAAACGGCCGAGCCCGCCAGCGACGGCCAAGTGCGATTTGCCCGGCGGAAAATCCATCACGGTGGACTACTCGAGTCCTCGCGTAAAGGGGCGCAAGGTTTTTGAATCGAATGTTGCGCCTTATGGCCAAGTCTGGCGCACCGGGGCGAACGAGGCCACTACATTCGTGACCACCTCCGACTTGATGATCGGCGGGAAGCACCTGCCTGCAGGTAACTACACTCTCTTCACCATTCCGAACAAAGACAAATGGGTTCTGATCATCAGTAAGAAAACTGGCGAATGGGGAGTTCCTTATCCCGGAGCCGAGATGGACGCCCTGCGCGCGGACATGAACGCTTCCTCGACTTCGTCGCCCGTGGAGAACCTCACAATTGCCTTCGATAAAGGCGAAAAGGATTGCACCCTCCGAATCGAGTGGGAGAATTCGCGCGCGACGATCGCAATCACACCGATGTGAAAATCGGAGGTGGCCCGAGATGCGGAGGTTGCGGTGCCGAATGAGTAAAACGGCGGAGTAGAGACACGGGCAAACTGACCGTTACACGGCGCAGCCCACGTAGCCTTCACACTTTAGGCTTTGAGACGCGCCATTCCGCGGTCTACCAAAAATACTGCCGCGATCACCATCGCTGCGGATAGCAACACATTCAGCGAAACGTGCTCGGCTGCAAACCACCAGCCAAGAAGTACGGCGACGATTGGATTGATGTAGGTGTGGGTTGCGACGAGCGTTGGAGAATAATGCTCAAGCAGCCAGTTATAGGCCGTGAAGGCAATCACCGAACCGAATACGATCAGGTACGCCAGCGCAAGCCATGAACGTACAGGAACGTCGTGAAAGGAAAAACCACGATATTCGCCGAAGATCGTTCCGGTCGTAAGCAGCATCACCGAACCAGCAAGCAACGACAAAGCGGACAACAGCAGCGGGCTGCCGGAAAGATGCGATCTCCTTGAATAAATAATTCCCGCAGACCAGCCGATCGCTCCGACCAGGCACGCGACTGCTCCAAGGAAAACGCCACGACCGGCGAACCACACATCGCGGCCGAGGAGCAGTGCAACTCCTGCCAAGCCGAGAACGACTCCTGCGAGCAGGAAGACGTTCATCCGCCAGCGCTTTTCCGCAGCGCATGCCATCAGAAAAACCCAGATGGGTTCTGAAGCGATAAGTAAGGACGCAAGCCCGCTGGGAACCTGCGTTTCCGCCCAATGCAGAGTGCCGTGGCCGATCAGGAAAAACAAAAATCCGATGACGACGCTAGCACGAAGTTGCGGCCAGCTCGGGCGCTGGCCTTTTGCGAGGGCCCAGAGAAGCAGAATCGTGCCCGCGGTGAGATGTCGGAAGCCCGCGGTGTAAAGCGGCGGGATCGCATCGACGGCGTAGCGGATCGCCAGGTAGGTGGAGCCCCAAATAACATAAATAGCGAAGAAGGCGGCAATCACGCCAACACGGCTTGGATGTGTCTTGGACGCGCTAGTGGCGGTTACTTCTACAGGTTCGAGTATGGCGGCATTGGATTCGGTGCTCATTTGAATTCCCGTGGCTTGCGTGTAATGACTAATCTGCATTATACTCATTACCACGATAGAATACTACCAGTAATGAGTCAACTTGATTTAGGTCATTAGCATGAATACTTCTTACGCAAAGTTTCTGGCTGAAGGGCACGGCAAAACCGGCCCGTGGGTCGATTTGGTGAACAGCGAAGAATGGAATACCTACGCACAGCGCACAGACCACCTGAACAATTCCGCATGGATTCCCTATTTCCTCCGGCAATGGCACTTCGCCAACCTGCCGGGCGCCGCTGCACCGATTGAAAGGCTGAAATCTCTGAGAGCCACGCTTCGAAAAAGTTGCGAAGCCCTTTCGGCGGGCAAACCGATTCCGCCGGCCGAGATGCGCATTCTGAATCAAGCAATGAATGTAGCGGGCCGGCTGCAACTGTTCGAGCGCCAAAATGGGCTGCAAATAGCGTTTGTGCCTACGAACTATGGCTGGGATTGGATCGTCGCCGAAACAGTGCGTTCTTTTGCAGAAGCACTAGAGGGCGGCGAAACTGCAAGGATCAAGATTTGCCGCAATGATGATTGCCGCTGGGTCTTCTACGACCGGACCAAGGGGAAGACGCGTTGCTGGTGCAGCGATAAAAGTTGTGGTAACCGCGAACGCGTACGACGCGCTCGGGCCCGCACTAAGCGCTCGTAGCGGTGCGTCAAGACTGTTTGGGGCGGATGAGCGCGAGGAATTCGTCGCGAGTTTGTTTGTTGTGGCGAAAGGCGCTGCAAACGGCGAGCGAACATGTTGACCAAGCGCGCGATTTTGCTTAATCCGATGACTTTGTTGGACGGCAAATACGCGACGTGCGCCTTGCCGAAAAACGGCAGCACGTGATGTTCGCAGAGACTGAAAAACTCGATATCCTTCACCACAACCATCTCATCGTAATTGACGCTGAACGTCGCGCCGTTGAGGATGTGATCCACGTTCTGGTGGTAGCCGCTGGTGAGAAATTTCAGCGCTTTTTCGAAACGCTCCGGCGTTTTGCGCAGCCCTTCGCGATTCGGATCTTCACCGACCAAACGGATAATTTCGCGCATGTGACATGCAACCTTACGCGCATCAATAGTGTTGGTTTCTTCGTTCAACAGAATTTCTTCGGTTGGCTTGGTCACGTTGGTTTCCTCGCTTCAATCCCCAGCATATTCGAAGCTGTTATTGGATGTTTCAACGACGCGAACGGATTCGAGTTTTGCATGGGGAAAGGCTTTTAGGCGCTCAAATATTTCCATGCACAAATTCTCGGTAGTGGGAACCGTTACGCGGAACGCGGAAACTTCGTCTTGCAGCGAACGATGATCGAACGGTTCGATCACTTGTTCGTTCACAAATGCATCCAGGTCGGCAACATTCGAAATCATCCCGGTGGCAGGATCGACCGCGCCCGAGAGGCGCACCTCGACGGTGTAGTTGTGGCCGTGGCCATACGCGTTGTTGCACTTGCCGTAGATCCGGCGGTTTTCTTCTTCGGTCAGCTTCACGCTGTGCAGCCGGTGCGACGCCGCGAAATGATAGCGGCGGCCGAGCTCAATGTGCAGGATATCCGCCATCATACCGTTCCTTTGCTGCCGTTGCGGTAGCAGTCGGCGAAAAGATCAGAAGATTCGTACAGCCGTACGCGGTGCAGATGTCCTTGTGGAATTTTCGGTTCGAGCAGATTCCAGATGACACGCGCGACATTTTCGCAAGTCGGAATCTGGCCTTTCAGTTCGGCGACTTCGTAATTTAGAAAACGATGGTCCATGCGCTGAGTGATTTCCCGCTCCAGAATTTCTTTTAATTCTTTCAGATCGAGAACCATTCCGGTGACAGGATCGGGTTCCCCTGCGATGGTGACTTCGAGTGTGTAGTTGTGGCCATGGCCATGCGGATTATTGCACTTGCCGAAGATGCGGCGGTTCTCTTCCGCGGAGAGCGCGGGATTGTGGTACAGATGCGAGGCCGAGAACTCGAGTTTGCGCGTTAAATAGACCATGGCGGTTACGTTATTTGGATGCGCTGGAGACGCCGACAGAGTACTCCCTGCCCTTCCAAGACACTTTGCCCTTGGCGTAGCTCTCGTGCGACGCCCAGAGGACGCCTGCGTACAGCAAAACTGCAGGTAGATAGTAGATGATGAGTTTGAACGGGAAATGGTTACGGGAGAGTGCCAAGCCATAAGACAGCTGGCGCAGCAACAGCAGCATCACTCCGGCGAACATGGCGATGGGCATCTTGATGCCGATCAGGAGCACAACGAAAATCATCCAGGGAAAGGCGGACTCGAATTCAGAGAAAACGGAGCCTGAGCTGCCGCCCATAAGCTGGTAGAGGTTTTTTCTCCAGCCTTCCCACATGGCTGAAAAGGAGCGGTACATACGGACTTTGACAATTTCCACGCCTGCGGTGAACCAAATTCGAAAGCCCGCAGATTTCACGCGGCGGGCCAACGCAACGTCTTCAAGAACTTCACCGTGCACCTCGGCGTGGCCACCGATGGCGTCGTACACCTCGCGCTTGATCAAGAGAAATTGACCGTTGGCGGCAGCGGCTTTGCTGGCGGGATCATTCACTTCATCGAACGAGAATTTTTGCGCAAGGCGAAGATAGACGAACGGGATGAGCGCTTTTTCGTACCAGGTTTGCAAAACCTGTTCCGGAGAAAATGAAATGAGTGCGGCGTCCTTTTCGCGGCTCAGGGCGAGGGATTTTGCAATCGCGCCTTCAGCAAGAACGGCATCGGCGTCGGTAAAAAGTAGCCACGGGCAGCTTGCGTGCTGTGCGCCTAATGATACGGCGTTGTTTTTGCCGACCCAACCTGCTGGAGGTGGCGTTGCGTCTAGGACGCGAAGTTGCGGAAATTTGCTTGCAAGCTCGCGAAGAATTCCCGGCGTGCGATCGGAAGACTGATCGTTTACCGCAATAATTTCGGTAATTTCGGGCTGAGCGGCGAGTGAGCGGATGCATGCGGCTATCACTTCTTCCTCGTTGCGGGCAGGGACAATGGCGGTGACGGGCGCGCTGACAGAGCCGGAATGGTTCATGGCGTTAAGAGTGGGGAGCGTATCGATTCCCAAGGGGATACGTTAGTATAACACTGATATGGAACGAGCCCGACGAGCATTGGTTTGGGCGGCGCTGGCGCTAGGCGTGGGGATTTTGCTCCTGTTTGCGCTGCCGAGTTACCGCCAAGGTGAAGCGTCCATCGCTGGAAAAACAGCAGATGATTTCGCGCTGACGATCGATGGCAAGCCGCAGCGTCTTTCTGACTACCGAGGAAAGGTGGTGGTGCTGAACTTCTGGGCTTCGTGGTGCCCACCATGCGTTGAGGAAGCGCCAGCGCTGAATCGTTTGCAGAGGCACATCGAGCCGCTGGGCGGAACGATTCTTGGCGTGAGTATTGATGAAGACCCTGCGGCGTACAAAAAATTCCTGAAGGATTTTGGAATTGTGTTTCCGACCTGGCGCGACCCGCATGTGCAGGATAACAAGTCCAAGATCGCGCTTGGTTACGGGACTTCGCTGATCCCGGAAACGTATGTGATTGACAGGCACGGAAAGATTGCGCGGAAGCTGGTCAGCGCTCAGCAGTGGGATTCACCGGAGATGCTGGCCTATTTCGACGCGATTCTGAAGGACCAGTAGCCCCCCTCGGCGGTACCCCCACCGTATTGATGCTAAAGGAGTTAGGTCTAGGTCCCGCCTCACTCGAAGCAAAACGCATTGAATTCGATTTCGATGCCATGGTTTTGCGTTGGCACTGACCTACGTGCTTGGACTTTCGCGACAAGATCGGTTGTGCGAAGTGCGACACTCGAGGGACGGTGGTTCTTTTCCTTATCGGCTTTCTGGGCGTAGCATCGAAGTTGGGGCACGACTGTGAAAACCAGCCTATTTGAAATATTCAAAATCGGGATTGGTCCTTCGAGTTCGCACACGGTTGGGCCGATGCGGGCAGCGGCAGCGTTTGTGGCGGGACTGGGCGCTGGCGGATTGATCGAGAAGACGGCGCGCATCGAGGCGAATCTATATGGTTCCCTGGCGCTTACTGGCCATGGGCACGGAACTGACCGCGCGGTGCTGCTAGGGTTGAGCGGCGAATTGCCGGACCAGATTGCTCCGGAGAGTATCGAGCCAAAGTTGGCCGCGATTCGAACGGCGAAGAGTTTGCCCCTGGCTGGCACACGGTCTATTCCCTTTGATGAAGCGAAGGATCTGCTGTTTCACAAAGACAAGACGCTTCCCTTTCATTCGAATGGCATGCGGTACCGGGCGATGGACGCGACTGGCGCGCTCATTGCGGACCAGGTGTACTACTCGATCGGCGGCGGGTTTGTTTTGCGCGAGGGTGAAGATGCAGGAGCGCACGCGAAGTCTACTGTGAAATATCCGTTTACGAGTGCTGCGGAGTTGTTGAAGACTGCGGCCGAACACGGAATGGCGGTGTGGGAAGTCGCGCTTGAGAACGAGAAGGCGTGGCATACGGAGCAGGAGATTCGGGAGTACGTGCAGCGAATCTGGATAGTGATGCAGGAGTGCATGGCGCGGGGACTTGCGACGGAAGGGATATTGCCGGGCGGATTGAATGTGAGGCGGCGCGCCGCGCGGTTGGCGAGAAAGCTGGGGGAGAGTGGGAGCGGTGATCCGCTGGCACCGATGGATTGGGTGAATGTGTACGCGATGGCGGTGAATGAGGAGAATGCGGCTGGCGGACGCGTCGTGACGGCACCGACAAATGGAGCGGCGGGAATTATTCCGGCAGTGGCGCAGTACTACGTGAGATTTGTGCCTGGGGCGGATGAGGCGGGATTGCTGCGCTATTTTTTGACAGCGAGCGTGATTGGAGTTTTGTACAAGGAGAATGCGTCGATCAGCGGGGCGGAAGTTGGATGCCAGGGCGAGGTGGGAGTGGCTTGCTCGATGGCGGCAGGAGGACTGGTGGCGGCGCAGGGCGGCGAGAACGGACAAATCGAATACGCGGCGGAAATTGGGATGGAACACAATCTGGGAATGACTTGCGATCCGATTGGCGGGCTGGTGCAGATCCCGTGCATTGAACGGAACGCGATGGGCTCGGTAAAGGCGATCAATGCTTGCCGGATTGCGTTACGCGAAGGCAGCGAGCACAAAGTTTCGCTGGATCAAGTGATTGAGACGATGTATCAGACCGGGATGGATATGCAGTCGCGGTATAAGGAAACGTCGCTGGGCGGGCTGGCTTTGAATGTGATTGAGTGTTGAGAGGGATTAAGGAGCGCCCGCCACGGCCGGCGGCCGCTACAAGGGCAAGACAAAACCAACTTCAAGAGAAAAAGATAACGCGGAGACGCAGAATTCGCTGAGGCGCGCGAAGAGTTGGTGTGCCTGGAAGACTGAGCAAGTGACATCGCAGACGAGTTCTCTTCGTTCGGGAACTAACTTCGAGCACCGTGACGCATGCGCAGAATGTTCACCACGGCCTGGCGTTTTTCGACCCGGTAGATGATTCTGTAGGTGTTTGGCTTCCTGCCAAAGGCGTCAAAGAGCGTAGAATCTTGCGACCGTCCTGAACGGCACGCGTATCGCCCAAGAAAAGGCGCCGGTCTAAAGACCGGCAACTACAAAAGAAGAGCTGACGCGAATTATTCGTAGCGGAGGGCTTCTACTGGATCTAGTTTGGCGGCTTGCATGGCGGGGAGCCAGCCGCTGATGACGCCGACGATGATGAGGATGGCGCTCGACAGGAACATGGTCATGAATGACAAGGTGAGGTGGATGTCCACTTTGCCGGATTCGTCTTCGTAGGCGGGGCCGAGGAATGGCAGAGTGCCAATTGCGACGGTAAGTCCCCAGGAAAGAAGCATGCCGATGGCTCCTGCGGCGATGGTCATGACCAGAGCTTCTAAAAGAAATTGCCAGCGGATGTGAGCCTTGCGCGCCCCGAGCGCGCGACGGAGGCCGATTTCGCGAACGCGTTCTTCGACCGAAACCAGCATGATGTTCATGACTCCGACGCCGCCGATACCGAGGGTCATCGCGCCAATCAGAAACAACAGTGCTTCGATGCCGATGGTGATGCCTTCCATGATGGGCTTGAACTCTTCGCGGCCGAACATGGTGATGGCGCGCTTGTCGGACGGCGAAAAGTGCTGGCGATTGGCGATGGCGGTGCGAAATTGCGTCATAGCTGCGGCTTCAAATCCCGGAGCGATGGGATCCCAAACCAAGACGCTGGCATATTTGGTGTCCCACAAATCACTGGCCGAGGTATAAGGAATAAATGCTGAGCTATCGTCACAATTGAAATAGCAGCTGTCGGAAAACTTCATGTCCATCGAGCCGATTACGGTGAATGCGACTCCTTTGATTCGAACTGTCTCGCCAACAGCAGGTTCGCCGCTGAAGAGTTTTTTGCGGAGTTCAGCACCGAGGAAGACGACGCGGCGGCGCTCGGCGATATCTTCCGGCGAAATCCAACGCCCATCGCTCGGAATCTCATTACGCATATCGCCATATTCGGGAAAGACACCACGGACGGCGGAGTCTTTCAGGCGTTCGCCGTAAGAGACTCCCTGAAAGCGAACAGTTTCGCGAGTGACGCGGCGAATGAGCGGCGATTGGGCTTTCACCCATTCGGCGTCTTCCGCCTCGAAGCGAACGGGTTTGCCGGCACGCTCGCCGCCAGCTTGTTCGCTGGTGGTGCCGGGCCAGGCGATGACGGCGCCTTTGCCGAATACTTCGAAGGTGTACATCAACACGCTGCGAAAGCCGGCGCCGTAGCTGAGCAGTAGTGTGACGGCGACGATTCCCCAGGAGATTCCAGACATGGTTAAGAAACTGCGAACCGGGTTGCGACCTAGCGCCGTCCATGCTTGTTTAAAGATTTCGGTGAACATGAGTCAGCCACCCGCCTCGAAGCGGAGGGCTTCTATGGGATCGACAGAGGCGGCGCGATTCGCCGGATAAAGAGCAGAAAGAATTGCGATGATGGCGAGGAGTGAGACGGACATTGCGCCAATTTTCCAGCTGGTGAGCATTCCGGAAAAAAATGGCGGCATCGGGAACAGATTGACGAGGCCGCAGAACCCGTAGGAAAGAATCAGTCCGACGCCCCCGCTCAGACCGACCACAAAAATTGTCTCAAGAAAAAACTGACGGAGAATCGATTTGCGAGTAGCACCAAGCGCCATACGCACACCGATTTCGCGCGTGCGTTCACGGACGCTGACGAGCATTACGTTCATCACGCTCAATCCGCCCAGGAAAAGCGTAGCAATGCCGACGGCGCCCATGAAAAGCTCCATGCCAACGATGATCATGCGGTTGGCTTCGGCGTTTTTCACCGTATCCCAGATGCTTGCCGCTTCTTCATCGCGGGGATCAAAGTTGTGGAGGCGGGCGAGCGTGCGACGAAGCTGGCGGACGCAGTCTTTGTGCGTTTCGACCGACCACGGTGCGACGAGCAACCGATCTACAGTGTGCTCAACCGCCGGAGGCTTGTTGGGAAAATCGCGACGCATGGAGTTGAACGGAACGAAAATCTTGCGCGTGTCGAAGCCGTCGTAGCTGGAGTTCTGTTCTTTTGATTTCATGACACCGATGACGGTGTAAGGAATGCCATTCATCCAGACGGTTTGCCCGATCGCTTCGCGTTCAGCGAACAACTGTTTTTTTGAGTCACTTCCGAGAAACGCAACGTTACGCGCTTCACGATTGTCTTCGTCATTGTAGAAGCGGCCTTGCGCCGTAGCCACACTACGAATTTCGGTGAAAGGCGGAAGCGCGCCAACGACGGGGATCGTGCCACTGTTGAAGAGGCTACGCACCTGAACATCGTTGCCAAGTTCGGGCATGACGTATTTGCACGCGGGCGACTCCGCCGCGACCTGGACGTAGTCATTCTCCATCCAATGAATGAGGCGGCCAGAACGAGTGCCGCCAGCCTGCATGCTGGTGCGGCCGGAGAAGACGATCATGACGTCCTTACCAAACGTTTCCTGATTTTTCTGGATGCCGGAGCCGAGGCCCTCGCCAGCCGCGACCATCACGGTGATGGAGATGATGCCCCAGGCAATGCCGAACATCGTCAGCATGGTGCGACGCTTATGTGCCCAGAGTGTTGCGAGTGTGTCGCGAAGGAGGTCGCTGAAGGACACGATGCGCTCCTACTGCAGAACGACTTTTTGCTTTTCGTTGAGGCCGGAAAGAATCTCTGTTTTAACGCCGTTGGAGATGCCGAGCTTGACGCTGAGTTTCTTTTTACCGTTTGGACCTTTGGCGTCGGGAATTTCAATCTGGGCATTGCGGTCCTTGTCGTAGATCATTGCGGCTTCAGGGGCCATCAGGACGTTCTTCTTTTCCTCGAGAAGGATTTCCGCGTTGGCGCTCATGTTGGCTTTGAGCTCGCCACCGGGATTGGAAATGGACACGCGGACTTCGAATGTAGTGACGTTGTCCTTCTCCTTGCCTTGCGGAGAAATTTTGGTGACCTTGCCTTCGAATTTCTTGTCCTTGAAGGATTCGACGACGATGCGCGCGGGCTGATTCAGATAAACTTTGCCGATATCGGCTTCGTCCACTTTGCCTTGTACATAGACCTCGCTGACGTCGCCGAGCGTCATGATGGGTGTGGCTTGCGAGCCGAGGATCAGAATAGAGCTGACCGCATCGCCGACGTTGACGTCACGAGACAAGACCAGACCATTGATGGGGCTGACGATTGTGGAATTGCGCAGATCTTCGAGAGCGTTATCGAGCGAGGCTTGGGCCTGGGCTTGCTGGGCTTCAGCTTTGGCGATTTCCGCACGAGAGACGGCGAGATTGCGTTGTGCGCTCATTTGTTTATTCAGGGCCAGCTGATAATTCTTCTGAGCGTCTTCGACGACGCTTTTGGACATGACACCGTCTTTAAGCATCTGCTCAGCGCGTCCCATATTGACTTTGAGAAAAGGAACGTCAGGGCCTTCGGCATCGACCTTGTTGCGTTCCAGAGAAGCTTGTGCCGACTCCTTTGCGGCGGTGGCGGCTTCCAGATTTGCGCGCGACTCACGAACGACAGCTTCAAGCTGAATTTTGTCGAGTTCGGCGAGGATCTGTCCGGCTTTCACACGGTCGCCATAATCGACGTAAATCTTTTTGACGATGCCGCTGGCCTTGGATTTGATCTCGGCTTTCGAGAGAGGCTGGATTTTTCCAGTGGCGACTACGACGCGAGCGAGATCGCCGCGCTCGACGGTGGCGATCTTGGATGGAACGATTTCGTGGCTTGGACTGAGGGCGGCTTTGACGCCGAAGCCCGCACCAAGCAGGACTACCAGCGCTATGGCTCCCCAGATGATGCGCCGCCGCCGCTTCTTGCCGTTTTTGCCATTTGTTAAGCCATTTGTGTTGCTCGACATACAGAGGACCCCCCGCAGCAATTGCCTCACAGGAAGATACGGCGGACATCGACGAAAGGTTCCGTAGCTCCTGAGGTATAGACGAATGGGACGCGAATTGGTCTAGGGACGCGCCGCAGTAAGTTGAGATGAAGCGCTCGGAACAGGCGAGCGAGCCGGACTTCTGTAACTGCTTACTTTCCAATGGACTGTGAGAATATCAAGCCCAGTGGGTCTAATTCCCTAGTTACCAATTCAGGCGGCCGTCCGTCTAAAGACTCAGCCAGACTGTAATTGCGGGAAATTAGATGAAGGAATTGATCGCTGAGCTAGTGCAAGTCAGCACGGGTTGGAACTGAGGGCTGGGCTTGAATGAAATGCGGCGAACGGGTAGGCTCCCTGTGAGATTAGGACCAGCGCTAGTTGAATTCAATGTGCTGCCGCCGATTGTTTTTGCGGGGCGCAAGCACAGGATGAATGGACCACCAGCTCACGATCGTTGTCTACCAGGAAATTTATGGGATTTGCCGCCTCGAGTCGGACGCTCCTGTGCCCGAGTGGGCTGGAGGAGCACGATTCCTTTCCATCACTCGAACAGCGAGAGAGCTTTCCATTGTTTGTGAAGAAGCGATGGTACCGGGACATGTGCATGCCGAGAGGAACCGGCGGCTGATGCAGATTGAAGGGACGCTGGCATTCACTCTGACGGGCGTGTTGGCTTCGGTTGCAACGCCACTCGCAAACGCGGGGATCAGTGTGTTTGCAGTATCGACGTACGACACTGATTACCTGCTGGTGTCCAACGAAGATCTTCAGGAAGCAACGCAAGTGCTGGAAGCTGCAGGGCATGCGATCCGGCAGAATCCGTGAACAATCGAAAGATCAGGAGAAAAAAGGAATGAAGATAGTGTTGCGAAGCGTGCGGTGGCGGTGTGCCTTGCGAGCCCGAGGATTGTTGTTGAGCGCGATCGTTGCCGTGATTTTGGCAGCCACGCATGCCAGAGCGGACGAGCCGTTTGCGCGAAACAAGGACTACGATCTGCAACACTCGAAAATCGCGCTGAAATTTGACGTCGAGCAGAAAAAGGTTATCGGCGACGTGACGCACACGATTTCCGTCTTGAAAGACGACACCAAGAGCCTGGTGTTTGATTCGGTAGGGCTGACGATTCAAAGTGTGGCCTTGAATCAGGGGACGGCGAAATTCGAAACAACCGACAAGAAGCTGATCGTGCCGCTGGCGACTGCGGCAAAGAAGGGCGAGAAATTCGAGGTCGAGATCAAGTACGAAGGAAAAACGTCGAAGGGCGCGTATTTCATTCTTCCAGACAAAGATTATCCGGATCGGCCAAAGCAAATCTGGACGCAAGGAGAATCCGAAGACACGCGCTACTATCTGCCGACGTACGACTATCCAAATGACCGGCTGACAACGGAGACGATTCTGACCGTGCCTGCAACCTGGCTGACTGTGGCAAACGGGAAGCTCGTGGGCGTGAAAGATGCAGGCAACGGGATGAAAACATGGACGTGGCAGGAAAGCTTACCGAGCTCGACGTATCTGATAACCGTGGTAGCGGGTGAATTCGACGAAGTGAAAGATGCGTGGCGGGGCAAGCCGGTGACGTACTACGCGCCAAAGGGACGCGGCGACCGGCTAAAGATCAACTATGGCAGAACCCCGCAAATGCTTGAACTCTTCAGCAAAAAGCTGGGTGTCGATTATGCGTGGGAAAAATACGCGCAGGTGATGGTGGATGATTTCGTCGCGGGCGGAATGGAGAATTCCAGCGCGACGACGAACACGAGTTCTTCGCTGGTTCACCCAGTTCTAGCACCGGAATACGCGACAGGGCAGGATCCTCTGATTTCGCACGAACTGGGACATCAATGGTTTGGAGATTTGGTGACCTGCAAAGACTGGGGAAATATCTGGCTCAACGAAGGCTTTGCGACATTCATGGAGACGATTTGGACCGAGAGCTACTTTCCGAAGGAGCAATCCGAGTACGAACGCTGGAGCAACATTCGAGAGTGGTTCGAACAAGGGAATTTGTGGGCCAAACCGATCGTGCGGCACGATTTTGACGATTCAAGCGAATTTGACGGCAATGCATATGGTAAGGGTGGGTTGGTGCTGGATATGCTGCGTTATCAGATTGGAGAAGACGCGTTCTATCGCGGGTTGAAGCACTATTTGGAAGCAAATCGCGGGAAGAATGTGGTCACTGCGGATCTGGTGAAGGCCATTGAAGAGGAAACCCACACCAATGTCGACCAGTTTTTCACGCAATGGGTGTACGGGGCGGGAGCTCCGAAGTTTGATTTGAGCTACGCGTATGACGACGCGAAGCACCAGGTGGCACTCAAAGTAAAGCAGACGCAAAAACTCGAGGGCCGGATTGGCCTGTTCAGAATTCCGACAGAGGTGGAAATTACAACTGCGTCTGGAGCGAAGAGCTATCCCATCACGGTTTCGAAAGCTGATGAAGCCTTTGCTTTGCCCGCCGATGGCGCACCCGTAATGGTGCTGTTCGACAAGGGCGGACACATCTTGAAGTCAGCGGAGTTCCACAAGGAAAAGAAGGAGTGGCTCTACCAATTGAAAAGTGCAGGCGATCTTGCTGATCGCGCCGACGCGGTAGAGGCTCTGGCCAAGCTGAAAGATGATGCCGACGTGGACGCGGTGTTGAGCGAAACCTTGCGCAATGACAAGGCGTGGGGCGTGCGTGCGACGGCTGCGGACTCACTCGGTGAACGCAGGACCCCGGCCGCTGCAAAACAGTTGCTTGAAGCATTGAATGTGGCGACCGAGCCGTGGGTCAGGAACCACGTTGTGGCCGCACTCGGAAACTTCAAAGACAATGCGGAAGTTGCTGCGAGGCTGGAGGCTGTGGCAAAGGAAGACAAATCTTTCCGCGCACGCGGCGCGGCATTGCAAGCGCTGGGCAAAATCAAAACGCCAAACGCGCTGGCAACGCTGCACGCGGCGGTCGCCGCGGATTCGCCCGATGGCTTTTTGCGGAACGCAGCTTTGCGAGCGATGGGGCCGTTGGGCGACGACAAGGCCGTTCCGACGTTGAAAGAATGGGTTCTTCCCGGCAAACCGATCGATACAAGGCAGGCTGCAATCTCAAGCCTCGCGCGGCTGCAAAAAGACGACAAACAAATCACGCAACAGATCGCCGGCTATTTGACGGAGCCCCATGCCCCACTCCGTTTCTCGGCCATCTTTGCATTGGGCGAACGCGGTGACGCGACGGCAATTCCGGCGCTCGAGTCACTGCTGAACAGCAACGACTTAAGCATTGAGATGGCGCCGATGATCAGGGGCCAAATTGCGCGGTTAAAGCAGGGGCCAGGCAAGAAACCGGAAGCCGGGGAGGCAAAAGAAGGTGGGCAGGGCGGCGAAGGCGATCCGGCAGTGGCCGAGCGGTTGGAGCGCCTGGAAAAAATGCTTCAACAGATGAGTGAGCGGCTGAAGAGCATCGAAGAGCGGCTGCCGCCGAAGAAGTAGCGGCCTGCCGCAAATAAAGAAGAGTGGCCGGTAGGCAAGGGGCGACCATCAAGGAAACGCGATGAGCAGGCGCATGTCCCGCAGATTGTTCCCTGTTGGCCCGGTTACGATTGCGTCGCCGAGCACATCGAAAAAACTGAACGAGTCGCTTTGGCGATAAAACTCGTTGGGATCGAGTCCCGCAGCCGAAGCACGAGAAAGCGTGTTGCCGTCCGCGACAGCGCCAGCAGCTGGACTGTTGCCGTCGACTCCGTCGGTTCCGGCGCTAAGCACGACGATTCGCTTTCGGGCAATTTTGCGCACGCAAGCGAGAACGAACGCGGAGTTGCGTCCTCCAAGGCCGTCTCCGGTCACGGTGGAACTCAATTCGCCATCCGCAATCAGGGCAATGGAGTGCCGCGGATTCGCCGCGCGCAGTTCTTCGAGTTGGGCGAGAAGAAAATCCGTGGCTTTTTCAATCGGCCAATCATCGGTTGAGTTATCGCAGAACGCGAGACAATCCTGGGACTCCGCGATGCGGTGAGCCGCGTGAAACAATTCATGCATCGCGAGGACGAGTTGAAACTGAGCATGTTCGAACGCGGGGTCGCCAGCTTTCGGAGTTTCCGGCATTTGTGCGCTTTCAATCCAGGCGATCAGCAGTTGTGGGAGAAGATTTCGCAAATCATATTTCGCGATGATTCGCACGACATCGTCACGAGTGGTTGGATCTGGCAGCGTCGGACCAGAAGCAAGCGCTGATTCTTTTCCGATGGGAACATCGCTGATAGCAAGCGTGATCATGCTTGCTGGAGCGGCCGCTTCCGCAAGCCTGCCACCTTTCACCGCAGACACATGTTTACGGATGGTGTTAATTTCGGCGATGGAAGCCCCGCAGGTCACCAGGACACGATTCAATTGCTGCACATCGGAGAGGGACAGTGTGCGCAATAACGGCAACTCCATCAGCGACGAGCCGCCGCCGGAAAGTAGAACAATCACCAGCGTCTCGGCCGAGCAGCCGCGCAAAAGATTCAGCGCAGCTTCGCCGGCAAGCAGGCTCTGTTCGTTGGGCGTGGGATGCCCGCCGGAAAAATAGCGCAAGCCGGGATGGTGGGGCTTCGGTGATCCTGAAGCGGAAACGATCCCTTTGATGGTGATGCCAGACGGAAGGACACTTGTAAGTCCTTCGAGCATGCCATGCGCAGCTTTGCCAACTGCGATGACGCGGAGATCGGAAACGCTGTGAAGATCGTATTCAACATCGCCACAGCGCAGCACACGATCCGCACAGCTGATGCACCGCGAGATGGAACTGGGAACGTTCAGCGCATCAAGCGTTCGCAGGAAGATTTGCCGCGCGAGTTGCTTTCTGTCCATTTGATCGCCCATCGATGCGCGCTTCAGCCGTTTTTGAACACTTCGGGATTCAGCATATTCGGCGGGCGCTGCCCTTGAAAGAACTTGACAGCGTTTTGTGCGGCAGTTGTCGCCATTTTCGCGCGAGTCTCATTCGAAGCCGAGCCTAAGTGCGGCGCTAAAACGACGTTGGGGCGCTTTAGTCCGGGATGAACAAACGGCTCCTGTTCAAATACGTCTAACCCAGCACCCGCAATTTTCTTTGATTCCAATGCGTGCACCAGTGCCGCTTCGTCCACCACAGGTCCGCGCGAAGTGTTGATGAGATACGCGGTGGGCTTCATGCGAAAGAATTTTGGCGCGTCAAACATTTGCCGCGTATCGCCGTTGAGCGGCACATGCAGCGTGACAAAGTCCGCTTCCGCCAGTAACGCATTGAGATCTCGATATTCGACGCGAAGCTCTTTTTCGATTTCATCCGACGCGCGCGTCTTGCTGTTGTAAATCACGTTCATACCAAACCCCGCAGCGCGACGTGCGACGGCGCGACCAATACGGCCGAATCCGACTATGCCGAGCGTCTTGCCCCATACGTCGGTTCCGCAGAATTGGTCAAAGTCAAAGCCCTGCCAATTTCCCGCGCGTACGTACTGGTCGGCTTCCACGACTCTGCGCGCGACGGCGAGGAGCAATGCCCACGCAAAATCGGCAGTGGTTTCGTCGAGCACGCCGGGCGTGTTCGTTACCACGACCCGACGCTTGGTACACGCCGGTAAATCAACGTTGTCATAGCCAACCGCGACATTCGCCACCATACGAAGGTTTGGAGCGGCCCGAAGTACATCGTCACCAACGCGCTCGGTCAACAGACAAACCAAACCATCCTTATCTTTCAAGCGGCCGAGAAATTCTTCACGCCGCGGGCGCTCCTGTTTGCTCCAAAATTCACAGTCGCAACAACTCTGCAAAAGGTTTCGCGCATCGGGATAGAGTGGATGAGTTATGAACACCTTGGCCTTCGGCATATGGACCCTCGCGAAACGCGGAGCCTGTAAATTAGCACAGCCGCGGGCGCATTTTGCAGGAGACGTTGCGCGCACGCTGCAAGACTCACTATAGTTGCAGTGGCAGGCGGAAAAACGATTTTGTCGATGAACGCAGCGTTAACTTCCGAACTTCACTCGCTTCTTGGGAAGCGCAACGTTCTATCCAGCCCGGAAGATCTGGCGCTTTATGAATATGATGGCTCGGTGGATCGGGCTCGGCCGGAGATTGTGGTGTTCCCATGCGGCACCAGCGAAGTGTCACGGATCGTCAAGCTGGCCGTGAAACATGACGTGCCCATTGTGGGCCGCGGGGCCGGTACGGGGCTTTCCGGGGGAGCACTCGCCCGCGGCGGTGGAATCATGATCGCGTTCGGACGGATGAACCAAATCATCGAATTGGATTTGGAAAACCGGCGTGCACTCGTGCAACCAGGGGTAGTCAATTTCGATTTGACGCGTGCCGTTGAGCACGCTGGCCTTTATTTTGCTCCCGACCCATCAAGCCAGAAATCCTGCACCATCGGCGGCAATGTTTCTGAAAATTCCGGCGGGCCGCACACGCTGGCCTATGGCGTGACCACGAATCACGTCACAGGACTTGAGTTGGTGCTGCCGGACGGCGAGATCAAACGCATCGGCGGAAAAATCACCGATTCGCTCGGCTACGATTTGTGTGGATTGCTGGTGGGGAGCGAAGGAACGCTTGCGCTGATCACTGAAATTACTGCGAAACTTTCAAAAAAGCCCGAGGCAGTCAAGACACTTCTCGCGATTTTCGAAACCGTGGACGATGCGACCGAGACGGTCACCGACTTGACGGCGCGCGCGATTACGCCGGCGGCATGCGAAATGCTGGATGGCTGGACACTGTGCGCGGTCGAAGATTATGTTCATGCAGGATTTCCGCGCGACTGTGGCGCGGTTTTGCTGATCGAAGTCGAAGGAGTCACAGAGGCCGTTGCCAGCCAGGCTGTAGGCATTGAAGAGGTTTGTAAGGCACATAAAGCGCGCGAAGTGCGCTCGGCCAAGGATGACCAGCAGCGCGAACTGCTTTGGAAGGGACGCAAAACTGCGTTTGGCGCTCTTGGACGGCTTGCACCAAGCAATTACGTGCTGGACGCCGTGATCCCGCGTTCGAAATTACCGCAGGCACTGCGGCGGGTTCTGGAGATTGGTAAGGAATGCGGATTAAATATCGGAAATATCTTCCACGCGGGTGACGGCAATTTGCATCCGCTTGTCCTTTTTGATCCGCGCAATCGTGAGCAATTCGAAAAGGCGGTGAAGGCTTCCACAGATATCGTGCGCTACTGCGTGGAAATTGGCGGCACGCTTACTGGCGAGCACGGCGTCGGCATGGAAAAGAGCGAACTGATGACGCTGATGTTCTCAGAGGCCGACTTTGCGTTGATGCGCCGCGTGCATAGCCAGTTCAATCCTACGGGTCTGCTAAACCCTGGCAAAGTTTTCCCCATGGGCAAAGGTTGCGGAGAAACGCGCATTCGCACGAGCCCGATGCATCGTCCGGTGCCGGCGTGAGTTCAGCACTTACATCGTCGATTGCATCTCGTTTCGAAAATATCGTAGGGAGTGCATTCGTTCGGACGGAAGCGGATGCAGTGGCCGATTACCGAGTGGATGGATCGTTGCCCGCGGCCGCTGTATTGCCAGAAAACGCCGAGCAAGCGGCAGAAATCGTAAAAATTGCCGTGCGAGAAAAATTCGCGCTGATTCCGTGCGGGGCGCGTACTTCTCTTGGTGTTGGCATGCCGCCTTCACGCTATGATGTGGCGCTCGATATGACTCGTCTTCAGGGAGTCGCGCACTACGACCCGGGCGACCTGACGATTAGTGTCGATGCGGGAATGCGTTTGGTAGAGCTCGCAAGAATCCTCGCGGAAAAAAAACAATTCCTGCCGCTGGCTGTTCCATTTTTCGAAAAGGCAACCATAGCGGGAGTGATTGCCTCCGGGCTCGATTCCCCGCTGCGTCATTTTTACGGGACCGCTCGCGACTTTTTGATCGGAGCGGAGTTTGTGGACGGGACGGGGGCGCTCGCAAAAAGCGGCGGGCGCGTCGTCAAGAATGTTACGGGCTACGATTTTCACAAGCTGCTCAACGGATCGCTCGGTTCTCTTGCCGTGATCACCCGGCTAAATTTCCGGACCTTCCCCGTGCAGTCGTCGCGCCGCGGTTTCCTGGCTTCCTTCGCTGACGAAATTCACGCGCTCACGTTCGTAAAGGAGCTCGCCGCTTCACCGCTAACTCCTACTCTGGTGGAAGCGATCGCTCCGGAATTCGCCAAGCTATTCCTGGAGGAGAAATCTCCTGTCGCCTCGCTGCGCTTGGACGTGCAGGCGTGGACTGTATGCGTGGGATTTGAAGGCAGCAGTGAGGTTTGCGAACGCTACGCTCGTGATCTCGGGCGGCTGGCGCGAATGGCTTCTACACAAGACGCGACTAGCGTGCACGATTCGCAATTTTTGTCTCTACTTGAAATTCTGCGAGAGGCGCCGGTATCTATGAGCCGGGCTGCTTCACGGTCCATCGTGTTTCGCTTTGCCACGCTTCCGGGAAGACTGGCTGACCTTTTGAGAGCGTTGCGCAGCTTTGCAAATTCGTCGTGGATCCCTTCGGTTGTCCTCATTCGCAGCGGCTCGATCATTTATTTCGCATTGCTGCCGCGCCAAGGCGACGAGGCAGCGACAAAGCAGATCGCTTATTTTTGGAAGAGCGTCGATTCGCTACAGGGCCAACTGGAATTCAACGCCTCGGTGCTGTTTTGCCCGACAGAGTGGAAATCCGAGTTCGATTGCAAAGCGCAAGGGACCGAATCGGCAGATCTTCAACGCCGCGTGAAAAAAGCCTTCGACCCTAACGGAACATTCGCCAGCGGCCGCTTTCCTGGAGGCATCTGATTTCGTGAGCACAATTCGCAACATTCCCGGGCTGCAGCCAGTCTATGAAGACTACGCGCGCTGTGTGCATTGTGGACTGTGTCTGAACAATTGCCCGACGTACAGACTCTGGCATTTGGAGGCAGATTCCCCGCGCGGACGAATTCACCAGATGATTCGCGTCGAGCAGGGCGACGCTCCGGTAAATGCCAGCTTCGTCGAACATATCGACAAATGTTTGGATTGCCGCGCGTGCGAAACTGCGTGCCCGTCCGGGGTTGAGTACGGCAAGCTTGTTGAATTTGCGCGTGCTCGAATCGAACGTGACTATCAGCGGCCGTTTCTAGCGCGCCTCGCACGCGCCTTTGCCTATCGCCGCCTGCTGCCGCATCCGCGGCGGATTGCGGTTTTTGCACGTTTGCTGCGCGTCTACCAGCGCTCTGGATTGCAAACTCTTGCTCGGCGATCTGGCTTTCTGGGCGCGATAGGGCTCGAAGAACGCGAAGCGCTCCTTCCGCGAATTGACGATTCGTTTTTCTTTCGACGGTTGGGCAAAACTTTTCACCCCATTGGCGAGCGCCGCGCGCGTGTCGCGTTTTTTGCAGGATGCGTCGCTCAGGTGACTTTCTCGGCGTTGAACGAGGCCACGATCCGTGTCTTGACCGCGAATGGCTGCGAGGTAGTGGTTCCGGCAAAACAAGTTTGCTGCGGCGCTCTGGCTTCTCACGCGGGCGTTCGAGACGCAGCTCGCGGCCTCGCGCGGCGCAATCTGAAGGCATTTTCAAACGATGAGTTTGATGCCATTGTGACCAACGCCGCGGGGTGCGGATCGACGTTGAAGGAATATTCGCATCTGTTCACGAAAGACGAGCCGGAATTTCAGGCGGCGACGGAATTCGAATCTCGTGTCCGCGATGTAACAGAATTCCTCGCGTCTTTGGGAATGGTGGCGTCGCTCAAGCCAAATCCGTTGCGCGTCACGTACCAGGATTCGTGCCACTTACTGCATGGACAGAAAGTTCGCGAAGCTCCGCGCACGTTGCTGCGAGAGATTCCGGAGCTTGACCTGGTGGAATTACCATACTCGGACATTTGCTGCGGATCGGCCGGCGTCTATAACATTACTCAGACCGAAGCATCACTTGAGCTGCTCGCGGAAAAGATGAAGCATGCTGCGAGCACCAACGCGACAACGATCGTCACGGCAAACCCTGGGTGCCTACTGCAGATGCGCGCCGGAGCGCAGTTGCACAAGACCGGCCAGCAAGTGCTTCACGTGATGGAGCTGCTAGACCGCTCGCTCGAATGAGTTTCAACGTTCGCCAATCAAGTAGCGGCACCCACGTGGTCCCATACGAGCTGAGTGCCTCGCTCCTTTTGGAACATCGCAGCGCTCACCCGCAGAATAAGTCTTCGCTTCGCCATCCATGATCAGTGTCATTTCTCCGCTCAACACGATGTGTGCCGTTTCCTCGTTATGCACATGTTCTGAATAAAAGGCGTTTGGTCCATCTTGCCAAACGTAGGTATGACGAAATCCTTCTTCTTGCAAGTGCTTGGCGAGGCTCTTGTGGGAGGCTGCAACTTACGTCCGCCGAAAACAGTCGCGCCCTCCTTGCTTCTGTTTCTGGCAACAGAAGAAAAAGAGGGCGCACTGTGTTCAGGAGAGAAGGTCGTTATAAACGAAGCGCTCAGTTGTCCGGCGGCGGAGGAGGAGCCATGTGCATTACAAATTTCCCTCGGTGCCCCTGCTCAACGGTGTAGTCCGAGGGCACGGCAAACAGTGTCGCCGCCGGCTCGGTCCGCTGAATGTTCGTCAGCGTGTATGTCGTATTGCCAAACCGCGGATCAGAATGGGTGCTCTTGACATCCATCTGCATATCAGCCGAATACCAACGTTCCGACACGATCGTAATCGGCTTCTCGTTCCCAATCTCGCCCGCTGGAATCGTTCGCGTGGTTCGGGTTCCTTCCGCATTCACTCCTCCGACCGTCTGCATGCCGAGCGATTCCGTTTTGGCTTCCGCTTCTGCCGATTCCTTGAAATTGCGATAGAAGACATTCCCCGGTGCACTGCCCGGTCCTCCCGGTCCACTTTTCGTCCGAACGCTCATTCCAATTGCGCCAGGCATTTGCCGCGCAACCTTCTGGTCCGGTTCGAGCACGTACGCCGTCCCCGCTACTGGATCGCTGATTTCGATGAAGGAGTGCGGCTCGCCAGAGGCCGCCAGCGGGCCAATCGACGGTAGTGTCACTTCTTTGCGAAATCGGCCCACGCTGTCTCTATACAGATTCGTCTGTGTCTTCCGGGTGATGTGATTGCCATCCGACAGGGTTTGCGTTGTTTCCGAAGTCGCAACCGCGCTGAACGGCGCTCCTTTCACCACTTTGCCGCCGTGCAGTCCGCCGCCAAAGCCGAGCAGCTCGATGTGATTCTCAAAGAAGGCTCCGCCTTCCCCAACCGCAACTGTCCCCGCCTCGCCGACCGCGCCGCCTTGGATCATTACCGGCCCAGGCTCGCCCCCCACCGTCTCCCCATGGATCGTTAGCGTAGGCAGAGGTGGTCCCTCTTGCGCTTCCTGGGCTTGCGTTTCCTGGGCTTGCGCCACTCCCGCACTCGCAAGAAGAGTAACCGTCAATACCGCGTTCATCCATCCCACTTCGCATTTCATTTTTCCGTCTCCTCTTCTCTCCCGATTCGGCCACGCGTTTTTCACTGCGGCTAACTTCTCCGTACCTTTCAGCTCAGCGCGCCAGACGCACTGCTTGCGGCAATCCGTCATTCCCAACCAGCAGATCCACTTGGATCCATTCACCCGCTCGCTCTTCATTCACCGGGAAACCCAAAGCGCCAAGCGCCCCTCGCTGCATGCGCACACGTACAATCGCAGCTTCCTCGGTTTCAGAAGGCAAGCTGCCCGGCAGAAGAGTAAACTTTCCGCTATCTTCGTCCTTAGCGACCGCCGCGTTCGTGGTGCCGGACTTCCTTCTTGGCTCCGCCCGCAGTGCGTTCTCTGTACTCGGCTCGGAAACGGTTGTGTCGCGACTGTCCGGAGTCTGCGTTGGCGCGCTGGGCGCAGCTACCTTTACCTTCGACATTTCTTGATGCCGTGCTCGTTGCCAGACGCCCCAACTCACCGCCCCGATCAACACTGCCGCCGCAGCCAATGCCCACGCCGAAATCGTCACCGCGCTGCGAGGAACGCGCGCCTCACGCCGCGTGCGCAGCTCCTGCCTCAGGCGCATCTCTACACGCGCTGGCGCCGAGTCCACGCGCGTAGCTTCCCGCAAAAGCCGCAAATCGCCTTTCACCTCGCGCCAGGACTCCAGCAGCGCGCTGCAATGTCCACAGACTCTCGCGTGCGCAGCGGCTTCAGACCCTTCCTTCGGGTCCGCATCGCTACGGTCAAGATCCAGGCCGCGCAGTTCGAATTCTTCGCAATTCATCATTTCAACTGCCTTCCCTACTTCGCGCCCGCACTTGCACGGCGCGGCGCGTCCCGCAAGAGTTCCAACTTCGCAAGCAGCAACGCCCTTCCACGATGTAGCCGCGAACGAATCGTGCCGATCGGGCAGCCACATACGTTGGCCGCTTCTTCGTAACTCAACTCTTCCAATTCACACAGCACTACTGCTTCCCTAAATTCAGCGGGTAAATCCAACACCGCTTCTCTTACCTGCTCGATCCGCTCTCTTTTTTCCGCGATCATCATCGGCGTCAACGGATCCTCCGGTTCCCGCCAAACGCTTCCATCAGCGTTCATCACATCAAGAGACATTTCTCGCGGAGTTTTCTCCAATTGTTTCATCACTCGGTTTCGAGCCACGCCAAACAAAAATGCTCCCAGCTCTCCTCGTTCGGCCTGATATTTCTGCGGCTCGCGAATCAGCACCAGAAAAACTTCCTGCACGACCTCTTCAGCTGCCCACGGAGAACCCGTCATGCGTAGCGCGTAGCGGTAGAGCGCTGACTGGTGCTTTTGGTACAGCACGAGGAATGCCTGCTCGTCGCCCCGTGCCGCACGCTTGAGCAGCGCGTCCGACTTCTCGTCCAGAATTTTCATTACTCGAGTTAGACGCCTCGCTGCTCTTCAATGGGTATTCCGTCGACCAACAAAAAAGGTTCCCCCTCACTGAGCTCCTTTGGCGAAGCTCAGGCGAAAGTCTTCATTTCCTTGGGCTATCGACCGTCTGGACGGAACAGCTTCGCGGCAATCCGTGTCACCAAGCGCCGAGGCACCAGTCGCTCTAAGTGCGCTCCTAGGTAATTTCCGAAGCCTGAAATCACGTAGCTCTTCCCCGCCGCCAGGGCCTTCAGCCCATTACGCGCGACGGTTTCTGCGGACTGCTCACGCCCTTTCGAGTGCATCGGATGACCCGCCAATTCGTGAAATTCGGACGTCGTCGTACCAGGACAGAGCGCGCAGACGCGCACTCCGTGCGGCTTCATCTCTTCCGCGAGCCCTTCTGCCAAGAGCAAATCAAACGCTTTCGTCGCAGCATATGTGGAAATATAAGGCACTGCCTGAAACGACGCCGTTGAAGCCACAATCAGCACATCACCGCTTCTCCTTGCCACCATTCCGGGAAGATACAGCCTGGTGAGGTGTACCACAGCGCTGCAATTCAGCTGCACCATTTCCAACAGTCGTTCGGTCTCGATTGCGGGAAATTCTCCGTACTGCCCGAAGCCTGCGTTATTCACGAGCAAGCTGATCTCAAGTCCTCTGTTATGCGTGAACTGAAAAATCTCCGCAGGAGCCGCTGCCTTCGCCAAATCTGCTGCAAGAATTTCCGTCTGGATCTTATGCTTTGCGCCCAGTTCCTGCGCCAGCGCTTCCAAACGATCCTTCCTTCGCGCGGTGAGTACAAGGTTCGCGCCACCCAACGCAAGTTCGTGCGCCAACGCCTTGCCAATCCCCGCACTTGCTCCAGTGACGAGGGCCCACTTCCCCTTCCATTCGCTGATCATCGGAATCCTATTCTCTGTGCGGCCGAACAAGCCATGGAGCTATCGCGAACTTTCGTTACCAACCTTCGTTTCGTCCGCGGCAACGCCTTCAGCATCACTTTGGGGCGTATTCTCTGGTGTACCAAGCACCGAGTTCTTAATTCTGTCGCCTTCGCGCTTCATGCGATCCATCAAGCGCTTTGCCCACACAAATTCGGCCGCGAGCAGTCCCAATCCCAGGAAAATCACCAGCCAGCCCGGACCCGGCGTGACAAGCATCACTACTCCCGCGATCAACAACGTAAATCCAGCAACAATCCGAAAAACGCGCCGTACCTGTTCGACCGTGTTCAGACCCATGAGCCCGCCAATCCGTTTCTACTTTGACGATGGCAGACAACACAGGGCCGAAGCAAGCCGCCGCGAACAGCATTGCTTCCGGGGCCCACCGGAACTATGATTCGCGCAACGTCCACCCGCACCTCCATCCGCGAAACGAGCGCTTCGCAAACCGCGCCGCTCCCTTTCCGTGACAATGCTGGGTGGCGCTCCGGAGGTTTCCATGAGACTTCGTCACAACATACTTGTGGTTCTGTTGCTGGTTCTCTTGTCAGGAACGGCTCTGCAATCGCAGCAAATTGGAAAATATGTCCCGGTAAGCGCGGGCTCCGACGCCGATCGGGCCATGGTCGAAATCAATGCCGCCACCGATCCCGCGCAAAAGCTGACCTTGATCGACAAATTCGCTGCCGGTCCCGGTCAAGGAGACATGGCCCTTGTCGCAAACGAGCTGTATGTCAACTACTTCCTCGCCCAGAAGCAGTACGACAAGGCGTTCGAATACGGCGACAAGATCTTCGCAATCGATCCTGGTAATTTTCAGAACGCAGTGAATATGATTCGCGCCGCATCCGAAAAGGGCGACGCCGAAAAGCTACTCGGGTATGGCGCTAAAGCGCAGAACATTCTCACTTCCTTCAAAGCCTTGCCAGCTCCATCAGGTACTCCGGCTGAAACTTGGGAGCAACAAAAAACACGCACGATTGAAAACAACCAAGACAACATTCGCTATGTCCAACAAGCAGTTTACGGGGGCGCCTACCAAACCCAGGATCCCACCAAACGCGCCGATCAACTGCTGCGTTTTGCAAAAACCTTTCCAGATTCGGAATATGCACTGCCTGCCCTGGGAGTTGCCGCGACGTCTTACCAGCAGGCGCAAAATCCGCCGAAGATGCTGGAAGTCGCCAACGCGCTTCTCGTGAAAGATCCTAGCAATCTTGGAATGCTGCTGCTCGTATCGGACTATTACGGGGAGAAAGGCGAACAGCTCGATAAAGCGGAATCGTATGCGCAGAAAGCAGTCACGCTGGCCGACTCTTTGCAGCGGCCCGCGAATGTGACTGAGGATCAGTGGAAGCAACAGACGGCATTGCAAAAAGGCCTCGCGCTGAGCACGCTCGGACAAGTCAATTTGCAAAAAAAGAACAACCTGCAAGCCGTGAAAAATTTCCAGGCGGCTGCGCCACTGCTAAAGTCCAACGACGCCAGTTATGCGCGAAACGCCTATCGCCTGGGTTTTGCGTTCATCAACCTGAAAAAAATTCCAGACGCACGAACCGCCTTCACCGATGCGGCATCCGTGAGCAGCCCCTACAAAGGCCCTGCGCAAGACAAGCTGAAAACGTTGCCGGCGGTCACGGCCGCCACGCATCGTAAAGCGAGCTAGGGAGTGAACGGCGCGGCGCTATACGTCGATAGTATATTATCGTCAAACGGAAAGCTTCCCGATGCGTTATGTTAACCATCAGGATTAGTTGCCGTAACCAAGCGCCGCCAGTTCGGCTGCCGAACGATGAAGTGATGATCAAGTCTTTCCTTTCTATTGCGCGGTTTTCCGACGGAACCGTTTAGCCTTAGATGGCTAAGTTTCGACCTTATTCTCTGTCATAAGGTGTTTTTCGACCAGAACCAGTGGATTTCGACCCGCTAGTCGTTTATACTAGTTTTCGACCATATACTTCGGAATGAGTCCGTATTCGACCAACAAGAGGCTCTTTCGACCGTGGCGATGAACAATCATATGACCTTGGCTTTTCAAGAAACCACCCTCCCTGCAGATAGTCGGCTAGTGGGATGGGCAAACCTCGTCCGCAGGTTCGACGTTTCAGTGCCGGTGAGGCGTCCGAGTGTTGTGTCCACAAACTATGTCAAAGGAAGCCGTCGTGAGGAGGGTGCTTGGAATGTATTCGACAAACGATACTGGCCAGGTGACGACTTTCACGATCATCTCGGATTTGCGCTCCGCCACGAAGACCTTGATCTCCTCGTTCTCAAGCGGGTTTACGACGCCGTTCCACCCGAAACCATGGCGACCTTTGTGCGCCTGGGACCGACCGGAGCCCTGAGCCGCCGCGTCTGGTATCTCTATGAATTCCTCACCGGACGGCAACTCGACATTCCGGACGCCAAAGCCGTCGCCGCAGTCGATCTGTTGGACAGGGAAGCATATTTCACGGCGACGCCGCGCCTCTCGCGCCGACACAAGGTCCGGGACAATCTCCTCGGCGCGCCGGCATTTTGTCCAGTCATTCGCCGCACGAAGGCGCTAGCGGACTTTGGCAAGCGCGACCTAGGAACAATGGCCAACGAAATCGTCGGCCGCACGGGCGCCTATGTTGTCGCGCGTGCGGCCAGTTTCCTCCTGCTGGCTGACAGCCGCGCGAGCTTCGAGATCGAAGGCGAACGGCCGCCGCGCGGCAGGCTGGAACGATGGGGCCGCGCTGTGATACAGGCGGGAAGAAATCCACTGACGCTCGATGAAATCGTCCGCCTGCACGGCGTTCTGATCGAGGACAGACGTTTCATTCACGCTGGCCTACGTCCGGACGGCGTCTTCCTCGGAGAGCGTGACCATGATGGCAATCCATTACCCGAATTCATCGGCGCGCGCCCTGAAGATCTATCCTTGCTCATGCAGGGACTAATTGAAGCGAACGAGCGTATGCGCGAGGCGGGGCTCGACCCGGTCCTGCAGGCAGCCGCAACCGCATTTGGCTTCGTCTATATCCACCCTTTTCAGGACGGCAACGGGCGCCTCCATCGCTGCCTGATTCATCACGTCCTGGCCGAGCGGAAATTCAGCCCCGCGGGCATGGTTTTCCCTGTTTCTTCCGTCATGCTCGACCGGATTGACGATTACCGCGCCACGCTGCGCAGGCATTCGGGTCCGCTGATGAACTCCGTCGAATGGCGGCCAACGCCATCACGCAATGTCGAGGTTCTCAACGAAACGGCCGATCTCTACCGCTATTTCGACTGTACCGACGAGGCAGCGTTCCTCTACGCCTGCGTCGAGCGTGCCGTCGATCACGACTTGCCGCGCGAAATCGACTACCTGCGCCGCCACGATGAGGCGTTACGACGCATCATGGACACTGTCGAAATGCCGGACCGCATGGCGGAGAACCTGGTTCTGTACATTCGCAAGAGCAATGGGACGCTCGGCCGGAAACGACGCGAAAACGAATTCGCAAAACTTACTGACAGCGAAGTGGTCTCGGTGCAGGAGATCGTCCGCGATGCTTTCGATGGGTACGCGGGACCCTAACCGGTGCTGCAGCTGCAGAAGACCTAAATTCTGATCAGCACTCAAAATACGACCGAGGATGCCCTCCGCATCGGCCTCGTATTCAACCACGAAGTCAGCCATTGGAATCGGCCCCGGCCCTCCCACCGCCCGTACGGGCAGCACTACAAGAGACGAAACGTCTTCAGATTTCCGGGGACTGGTCACACGCAGTTCAGTTTCCCGAGTATCGTGTTTGGATTGAATGAGGCTGCGGCCATCAGTCACTTAAAGGCTGATCTTGCGGCAAGCAATCCTCTTGAATCAGAAATTCCTGAACGTCTAATGCTTGTAAATACAAATATGAGCGGCCTGACACATGGGTGACAGTTTGTACCGGACACATAGGTGACACTTCCTCCCCTAGGGGAGGAAGCGATGCCTTGGAAAGAGTGTTCGGTTATGGATGAACGTGTTCGTTTTGTGGGGCGCTTGCTGGACGG
>WNGM01000488.1_pt1 | contig 49515 bp, 48 predicted proteins | sample 5400571 | NCBI WGS metagenome assembly WNGM01 (sample SAMN13153378, study PRJNA577476) | soil metagenome | isolation source: 100 cm soil or saprolite under Garry oak tree replicate 2 | place: USA:California | collected 2016-06-15 | reverse complement strand
CCTTCAATACAGGTTTAATGCTCAATGTTTTAAAGCTGTTTCCACAGGCACAACTGACTGTGGCTTCAACATAGTTTGGATGAATTCCCTTTTTCATGACTACCTACTCCCGCGAGATATCTATTGTTATTAGCTGTGATCATGATTGTACATGGATGGCACCCTGGCGTCAAGATACCCCTCGACTTAACAATCTGCATCGCATTTCTTATATTCTACCATAGATAACACCGTTGGGCATACTTTTATGCCCAATTTCCAGGCTTCTCAAAAGTTGTCAGTTGACTTTTAACGGTCCTTGCTTTAGATTTGAGCGACGAACACTTTATATACCAGGAGCCCATCCATGCTACAACAAGAAAAGAACGCCTCCTTTTTTACTGGACCAGAAGAGTCAAATACGGCCTGCTTGCTGCTTCATGGATTCAATAGCACTCCACTAGAGATGCGTGGATTAGCGGAAGCACTGGCAGGAGCAGGTATACGCGTGTACGCGATGGCCGTGGCAGGCCATACAGGCAATCCAGAAGACCTCCTCTACACAGATCACCGGGAATGGTTCGCTTCTGCTGAAGCAGGACTGGCGCAACTCGCACCCTATCCCTTCGTCTTCGTCGCTGGGAGCTCGATGGGAGGGGCCCTGGCACTACTGCTCGCCAGCCGTCATCCTGACCGCATTAGCGGGGTTGTGATTATGTCTGCCTTCACACGTGTCTCGCCTCCTGGTTGGCAACGCCACTTGCTGCCTTTGTTACCCCTGGCCCGTCACTTCGTGAAGTGGGTCTATCCGTTGGCATCATACAATTTTGATAACCTTGCCGCCCAGGAAGAGATTCTGGATCACGCGCACTTACAAGACCCGCAGATCACCATCGACTTCTCTGATCCCAAAACCCTCGCAACTATTAGAAGCACAATGCGCCTCCCAGTGCATGCGATTGGGGAGCTGGTTTACTTGACCAGGGAGCAACGCAAGTGGCTCAGCACGGTCCGCTCGCCACTCTTGATCATTCACAGTAAACGGGATAAGATGGCTCCTCCCGCTCTCGCAGACGAGCTATACTACTTGACGCCTGCAGCAACTCCAAAGACACTCCATTGGCTGGAGCGATCTCATCACGTCATTACCATCGGGCCCGAACGCGAAGAGGTATACGTCGACCTACCCGCATAGGAGACGGGTCGATGTGAAACGACCCTTCGATCGGCTGACCCAGGCCACGCAAGACCTGCAGACGGAACGCCTGCTGCCCCAAGAGGAGGCGGGTTGGCAGGCACTGGCCTCAGAGTTACTGGAACGTCTACACGAAATCCTCCAGAGTCTGTCCTTCATTGGCACCTATGACCTCATCCATGTGCTCGCTCAGGATGAACAGACCTATACCTTCGAGTTGCACAAAGGGACGCAGGTCGTAACCGATCAGAGGCTGTTGCCTCAGCATGCTCAGCTGACCAGTGACTGGTTCTACCTGCGGGCAGATACCGAAGAGTTGCTGCCCCTACATCCCTTGTTGATCTTCTGGAACGATAGCATCGAGCCCACAGATACCGGCGTCTTTGATCGCTGGATCCAGGAACGCTTGAAATATTTGCTGGCGACACCTGGTCAAACCAGACTCGATGAGAAGCGTGTGCGCGATTTCGTGAAACTGATCTACTTGACGATTCAAGAGGCGGCGGAAGAGCACGAGCAAGCCAAACAAAAAGCGGAGATACTGACCTGGGTGCAGTTGTGCGACATCTGCAAGGACATCACAGAGCACCGCCTGGCGACCGTGCGCGGCAAGTACCACCGGGACCTCTATCTCCAGCGAGACACAGCCCGCCAGCACGTCGAGGTCTTCTTAGCTGATCGGGCGAAACGCGGGTTTGTTCTGGTGGGCAAATCGGGCGTGGGCAAGAGCAACTTCCTGCTGGCCCTGGCCGAGGGCTTGCAGCAGTCACGCGATGATGTGTGTGTGCTGATGTACGATGGGGCGAACCTGCCTATTGCCTCCTCCTCTCTCACCCAGATCATCAGCCAGGATGTTAGTGATCACGTCCTGCTGTCGCGCCAACCGGTCCTCCAGGTCTGGCAGGAGATCGCCAGGATCGAGGGGATCAATGAGCGGCAGGTCATCGTGTGTATCGATGCCATCAACGAGAATCCCCAGGCGAGCGAACTGCTGCGGCACCTCGATGCCCTGGTTCAAAGCCGCTGGCGCTGGCTCAAGATCGTCTTGAGTTCTCGTCCGGAGACCTGGAAGGAGATCAAGCGTGGCGTCAAACTGGCCGAGGCCCTCTATTATCGAGGGTCAGGAACCGAGGGACTGAGCGTCGAACTGGAACCTTTCAGTTATTCTGAGCAAATGGAGCCTTTTTCACGCCAGGAACTACCAGAAGTCTATAGCAAGTACCAACAGAGCTTCCACCTGCAAACGCTTTATAGTGGCTTAACCCATGAACTCCGGGAGATGCTGCGTGATCCTTTAAATCTGTGGTTGATAGCCAGCACCTATCGAGGAAAAGAGATCCCTTCTCAGGTGAAGACCTCAGCATTGATCGACCAGTACGTGCAGACACTGGTGCAAAGGGAGGAGCGGCGGTTTGTAGAGCAGCAGTTGGTCCCCTTGATGCTAGGAGAGGGACACTACAGCAATGTGATCACCGAAGCCGAGCTAGATGCAGCCGGCGGGGCACTCTACGAACTGGTCTACAGTAAGCAGGTGCTCAGTGATGGGCGACGCCTGAACCAGGCGTTTCTCAACGTGTGCGATGCCGATATTCTCGTGCTGCAAGAACAGGGAACCCAACAGCGGATTGGCTTTAAGTATGAGCGCTTCTATGAGTATTTCGCGGGGAAGAGAATATTGGACCTCAGTGAAACGCAAGCTGATCGCTATGCTTTCTTCCGGGCTTTGGTTGAAGAGACGACTCGCAAGCCCTTTCTGTGGGGTGCCGTCAGAAATGCACTTGTGGGAGAGGCGAAGAAACCGGGCTCCGAGACAATGCTGAAGCTGTGCCGAACAACACAGCAACAAATGAAAGAGATGATGGTGAACGTGCTCATTACGCTCGGGCTGGATGATCCCGAGCCGGTTGAGCGGATTCTGAGGAATCTGCTTCCCCAGGAAAAGAGGGCCACCGAGCTTCAGAAAATACGGCAAGTAGTGAGTAAATCTGCTGAAGCACCCGATATTGTCAATGCAAGGAAAATTGCGATAGAGGTGGCCAGTAATCTAGGCATATCCTGGGTTTTGCAAAGAACGGCTTTACAAGCCGATCCGACAATTAGAGCGGTGGCTGTCCGCTATACCTTTCATCTATGGCAACGCGATCGGGAGAAAGGCTTTCAAATACTCGAATACGTGGCTCAAAACGCAATTCATGGCCTTATTCCAAACTTTACGGCTTTTGAATCAACTATGGGATTGTCTGCGGCCATTTTCTTCGAGCACTTCAATGATGAAACTGTGCGTGGAAGACTCCAAAGCATCTGGCGTGAGGTCATTGCCAAAATCCTTCACATCCGGGAAGAATCCAGTCGTTTGGGAGATTTTTTTCGGGAGTTTCTACGAGAGCGACTTCTCTCGTTCGTAATAACCGTGATCTTCCGGTTATTAAATGACTTTTCTTCATATAGCTTCGTGAATTACGCGGGTTTTGAGGCATTTTTTCATCTCGAAGCTGCACAAAAGGCGCTCTAAAGGCACCCGCAAACCCTCCCTGGCACTCCCTGCAAAGCTCCAGAAGCCATAAACCTCGCGCCTTACACCTACCACCAGCATCGACGTGCAGACATACTTAGAACTGACTGGAGAACCGACTGGTTCGAAGGGCGCATACAGAAAGCGCTTTCACAGAAGAAGTCGGACTACTTTGATGTGCTCCTCAATAGAGAACTATCTGTTGTAGGTATTGAAGCGCAGAGCCCACGCATTGCCTTAGATGCATTAGAGCTATTTTTCCAGCCCATCATGAAAGCTCCTGCCGGGAAGGAGATTGCCGAGATTCGGAGGTTGATCCAGTCTTTTCTGGCGCGCCTGCGCGTGCATTATCCTGATGCAGTCGAGGATTTCCTGGAAGAGCAAGATGCTCCAGAAGAGTTTCGCTTACAGGTGCGAACCAATGAGCCGGTTGAAACCGTTGGAGAGCTGATTGGACTCAGAAGCTGGTTTTTCTTACGAGATAGTGTACTTCTAGGTTCACCACAATTGCGCTCCCTCTTCATCCATCTTCTTGAAAAGGCGGCAGATTGCAAGAACGCACATGAGTGGATAGAGTATTTTATTCGTCACACGGTCAATGTGATCTATGGTGCAGAAGCCTTGCGCCAATCGAAGTGACAGGGATGTTGTGAATCGCATTCTATGTAAGCTCAAGCAATGGGAAGACGCGATGCGCACGCGGCGGTACCAGGAAGTTCTGTCGTCGTGTCGCTGTCAGGAAACGTTCCAGGCCATTATCCTCGTCCTGCACACCATATTTTTTTACCAGGTCGAGCGAGGCCTGATTATTACGCAGGTTGGTGAAAAAATCTGCCGTTGGTACAAAGATGGTGAACTGCAGCTTCGGCTGCTGGTAACCGCCGGGCACATCCATGGCATCAAATCCTGGCCCATCCATTCGTATATGCACAGGCGTACTGTCCGCCGCACGCGAGGAGCGCTGCAAAGCCGAAAGGTGACCCATGCGATGTTTGTGCTCGTAGGTGTCGATGGCCTGCGCATTGGCCTGGGCATCAGCGGGACCCTGGAAACGATTGGGGAGAAACGCGGGGCCACCCCCACTTTTAAACTGGTCTTTGTAGCCAGTTGAGGGAATTGGATTGGAACGGAACATATACTGGCAGCGCTCCGTATAGGGTTCAGTACTCGTGTAGAACTCGTTCAGGTCTAGAATGACATGTGAGAGGTGCTGGATCGAACCATCGTAAAAGTAATCGTCAGAGGTGGTAGAAGTGAAGCGGGCCGAGGCATTGCCCTGGAAAGTGGTAATTGCAGCAGGCCCGCTGCCAGCCACTTGCTGATCCGCAAATCCCATCCACATCGGTGAGTGAGGATTGATCGAGCCTGCATACGGAAGGGCATTGATGGCGGCAATTTTACGCGGCATCCCGATTTGCAGGAACATCAGGCGCGAAGAAGTGAATTTGAAGAGATGTCTGAAAGCTGGCGAGAGAAGTGGCTCGCCACCCAGGCTGTTGCTACCCTGGAACCATGCCGCCACTGACCGGAGATTGGCAAGCGAATCGCTGCGCAAGGTAAAGAGGACATCGTTCGACTCAATGACCACGGGCACAGTAAAGGTTTTCTTGGTGATGCCCGGGTTGCCGGGCGATACATCGGTTGGACCAGGAACGGCCTCTTCCAGGACAAAACGTGCATCATCAGAGAGGAGTCGCGGCATATTGCCCGCTACCACGCCGGCTGGCAAGCGATTGAAGTAGGGAAGTCCATATGAAATTAAGGGAAAGACGCCTGAAGGACTGAATGGATAAGTCGCCTCGATGGTTTCCAGGGCCTCGGACAAGACATGACGGTCGGCTCTGGTGGGAGTGCGTTTAAGTTGGGCAGTGATGAATAATGTATGCACCGGTCCAAAGCGAAAGAGGGTTCCATTGATGTTCCTGGCAGGAGCAATGTAGTCATTGATGTCAAACTGTATATTCGGCAGGCTTGATGGTCTGGCATGCGCTATACGCGTAGGGAGCCAGGCTTCCGCCTCCAGGATACCAAGGGTGGAAGCGGCCAGGCCAAGTGCACCCAGTTTTAGCATCGTACGCCGGCTCACCTGTTGCCGCCCGGTAGTAAGTCCAGCTCCATTCTCAGGCAAGGTTGGTTGAGAGTGTTGAGCATTCATTACAGCATTCCTTCTTTGCTAGAAAAATTGGTCATTGGTTACGAGCGAACAGTAATTATCTAAACGTAAGTTTATTGATATTTGTGCGAAACGTCCAGAATATAAGAGTAATGGGTGGTTTTATGAACACACCTATGTGATACACTACAATCAGAACTCATACGCCTTTCAGCCAACTAAGACAGCTAAGCACACTTTTATGCCTGAATTTCTCAGGGTATTTCAAATGGGCTTTTCGTTGCTACCGTGAATCCCTGCTTATATTTCATAGAATATGTTGTAGTAAGAGAGGAATATATTCCACATCTATGATCGTGTCAATCCAACAAAGAATTTTAAAAACACTTCCCTTTTCGTTTTTATTGTGCTATATTATTTTTAATCTCCCTTTAATGTTGTTAACATGTTCTCATCATCAGATATGAACTCAGGAAAGGAAAGTTAACAATATAACTTCAAGCGTAGATGTTATTACGGGGGAAAGCATCTAGGCTCCCCTAGCATGAAGAGCTAACCAGGTACTTGATCTCGTTTCGTCATTGCAATAGAGAAGAGTGAGTAGATTTATGCTCAAAACACTGATCCATTAGGAATAGAGCAGACTCTTCAGAAGAGTTTGAATGCAGGAGACACACATGCGTTTCTGCGTTATCATTGAAGCACAATATCGAAATGAGTCTATGCCTATGGTCGTTGTGGATCAACTTCTGCAATGGGGGCATGAAGTTGATCTGTTGGAACCAGATAAAACTGTTACCTGTTTAACTGACTTGGCAAAGCAGGATTATGATGCCTACGTCTTGAAAACTGTGTCCGATGGTCCTGGGTTGAGTATTTTAGAAGCAGCCGAGGCAGTAGGTATCCCAACGATCAATAACTCGCGTTCTATCCGTCTAGTGCGTGATAAAGCCATCGCCGCTGCAGTTGTCCGGGCCCATGGTCTACCCATTCCACTGACCTACTTTATTGCTCACCCTCGTCTGCTCAAGCAGATTCCCGAGGAAGACTATCCTCTCGTGGTCAAACCTACTAATGGCAGTTCCTGTCGCGGGATTTATCGCGTGGATAGTCCCGCTGCCCTGGCGACCTTGGAGATAGCCGAAGCTAACGATAGTTTTTTCCTGGCACAACGCTACGTGGAAAACAGGGGCTTTGATATTAAATTATATGCCGCAGGTACAAAGGTCTACGCTGTTACGAAGAGATCACCACTCCATCCCGAAGTGGAGGTGGACAAACGACTTATTCCACTAACGCTTGAGCTACGCAAACTTGCACTTCATGTGGGTAAAATCTTTGGATTGGACATTTATGGTTTGGACATAGTTGAAACATCTCACGGCCCTGTAGTAGTAGACGTCAACGACTTTCCTAGCTACGGGCAGGTGCCACGGGCAGTGGAACTCGTGGCATCCCACATTCTGCAAATTACCACCCGCGCCAAGTTACGAAGAGGGCAAGCGCATGAATATCTGTCTCATTCTGGATAATCCAGAAACTCCCCATCATCCGGTTATCGCCAAAGTCCTACAAACACTGAGCACCACATATACAGTACGCTTACTTGATGTGAATACACTATCAGGTGCTCAAGCGATCGCGCAAGAAGAGATGCATCCTCAGGCTGATTTCTACCTGCTGAAGTCGCATGCTCCACAAGCCCTGGATGTTGCAAAATACCTGGAGCAGTGCGGTGCACGTGTAGTCAACGGCTGGGCTGCAACATTAGCGTGCCAGGACCGCGTCCTTATGACAGGATATATGAACAAGGCAGGACTGCTCTGGCCGCATACCTGGGGTTTCTCCAGCCTGAAGGATTTGTTAGAGCAGGATGATCTGCTCGCAACCCTTTCGTTTCCGCTTATCATCAAAAGCCGCTATAGCCATCGTTACGATCTGGTGGAGAAACTACATAACGTCGACGAGCTACAAGCACTGGCACCACAATGGGCTCAAGAACCAGTTATCCTCCAGGAGTTTGTAGCAAATGACGGATGGGATAGTAAGTTATGGGTGATCGATCAGCAGATATTCGCAGCACGTCGTCGCACACCACTAGAACGAAATGCAGCGAAAAAAGATTTTTCCTTGACAGCGGAGGAACTGCCGGGTGATTGGGTACGGATCGCGTTGGAGATTGGCCAGGTCTTCAATATGCGGCTCTATGGTCTAGATCTGCTGCTGACCGGGCAAGGGCCTGTTATCGTTGATGTGAATTCATTCCCAGGGTTTCGTGGAGTACACGGGGCTGATAGCGCAATAGTGGCTCTTGTAGAACAATCAGTCAGGGAAAGGCTGGCCGCATTATGAGCCGTACATCCATAGGTGCAAGCATGTCTATCACAGATCTCCCTGCGGTGCTCACTCATCTGTTCGAGAAGGCGCAACGTCCACTACCGCCGGGAATTGAGGGATCTTGCAAGTTTTCTGTACGCTATCTTCGTCGTAAGCCAAGGCGTAACCTGGTAGTTGTCTACTCGGTTGATGAAATGCGCTCATCGCATAAAACACGCTCCAATTACCCCAACCACTCTATCAGTGTGATACTTGATGAGCACGTTTTGAGTGGAGCTTCCATTTGTTTCACTCTAGCCCAGGCACAAGAGGCCCTGTTAGAGCTACAACCTCCAGGAGTGCTGCAGGCGCCTGAAATTGGACTTTCGGTGCAAGCATTTCCCGTGGATAGAGATCTTCCGGCACTGGCAACGTGTTTTGATACGACCTCGCAAAGTCCCCTGTTCGAGGCACTCCAATCTGCGGCACAGGTATACTTATGTGATCCAGCCTGGCAACTTATCGAGCTTACTGCGCAGCCAGTACGCTACAAACCCGCCAGTCGTTGTGTGATTTCTTATCATCTTCAGTTGGAACACTCTCAGCATAAAGCAGAAGCCTCTCGTAGAACATTGACACTTTTCGGGAAGGTTTACGCCGATCCCGAGCAAGCTCGTAATGTTCAGTTGTTGCAGCAGCAGCTTTATGAGGAGCAAGAGAGGGCGGGGGAGGTACCCTGGTTACCACGCTCACTCGGCAGAATCGATGCCCTTGGCTTGACTCTCAGCGAGGCAGTGCAGCCCAGAAAGGACGACGATCATCATGCCGATGGACAATGGGGGATACTCCTTACTGGCACCCACGCATTACAACCGCAGCTGGAGCGAGGGCATGGCGGCGCAATCACGAACGTCATCATACCAGATGAAGAACTGCGCCTTGTTGCCCAAGCGCTGGCTCATCTTCACAACAGCAGGGTTCATCCCAACAAGGATGGACTCCGTACAGGAGCAAATGAGGCAAAACGCGTCAAGGAGCGAGCCTCACTTCTGGCGGATCGTAATCCAGCACAGGCCGAGGAAGTACAACGCCTCGCACAGGAGCTGGCCTCAGGCTTAGAAACATTGCAACCAGAGGCCTATTGTCTTGCCCATGGCGGTTTCAAGCCCGGTCAGCTGCTCTTCCATAGCCAGCATGTCTTTGTGGTCGACTTTGATGGTTTCTGTCTCGCAGATCCAGCGCTCGACGTTGGCTACTTCCTGGCCTATCTACGTCCAGGTGGACTATGGTACCGGCGTCCAGGAATGCGTCAATGGTTCGAGGCAGCAGCAAAGGTCTTCCGTAGTACATATTGTCAAGTCATGCTCGAACATAGTATAGCCCATGCCGTCATTAATAGCATTCTAGACCGTTCACGACTCTATGAAGCTGCTTTCCTCTTCAAAATTGCGACTCGTCGCGTCAATCGTCTCAATAGCCCACGACCACAAGAATTGTCGGCTATCCTCAATGAGATCGCTGTAAATCTAACGTAAAAGATAAGGAGGAGCGCCATATGTTGCAAAGATATAGGCGTATGCTAAGAAGGCGGGTAAGGCTGTCCCTCATGGACTGGCTCCTCATCGTCCTTTTCCTTATTGTTTGGATGGTCGCGAGCAGACCAGTTTCACCAGTTCCAACGGAGAGAGCTATCCCTTACATCAAGACCTCAGGCCACGTGCTCGTGCAACTCGCCAAACGCCCGGAGCATTCTGAAACGGAGACCTACGCAGAGCCGGAGTGGGTTCTCTATGGAGACGGAACGCTCATTTTTCGAACAGACCCACATCATAACCTGCGGCGGGCACAACTTTCCCCTGGCGAAATCCAGCATATTCTGGATGTGATCATCAACCAGGACAAATTCTTCGCCAACACAGGGCACCCATACGTGAGTGTCACCTCGGAGCGTGATGACGACGAACTACTCCTCACCGTTGATGCAAATGGCCAGCGAAAGGAAATAGTGCTGGTACATGAACCAATGAAGAGGATGGCTATCGTCAGTAAGACCACCCATGTTTTTGCTATCGAACAGTTCCTGCTTGATTATCATCCTGTGCATACAGTGCTCTATTCTCCCCACCCCGACCCAGACAGCCTCTCTGGCGATGGGAAGAGATAGTCACGAGGAGGTCACGATGGATCAGAGTATTATCACCATTCCACGCTCGCCAGCAGCTCGTGTGGGCCGTGTGCTCATCTGGCTTTCGGGGATTGTCTGCTGTGTTTTTCTGCTCTCAGTGATTGTGCTGATAGCCCGTCAAATCATTATCCCGCCACCGGCTCAGCGTATCCTGCTGGTGGGCAGTATTCCCTTACCTGAAGCCCTCAAAGCCCAAGGGGCCCCAGATTCGCTTGCGCCAGGCCAGTCACAAAATTTTGATGGCTTTGACTTTCAGGCCATTGACCCAACCACGCACCTGCTTTTTATCGCGCACACCGGTCCTGTTCCCTATCCTTACTCGTTTCAGGATCATACCTTTCACTGGGATAACCCTGCTGACATTGCCAGGGATGGCAATATTCCCGTGGTTGATCTGCAAAAGCAGAAGCTAGTGGGGCGCGTGCCTATTCCCCGTGTGTTCGGGCTGGTGGTGGCCCCTGACCTGCACAAAGTGTTTGCCTCCTCTTCTGAGCAGGACCGAATCTACTCTTTCGATGAGCCTTCCTTGACCAACATCAAATTCCTACAGGTGGATGCCTATGAAGGCCTAGACAGCATGAGCTATGATCCGCTGACTCATAAGCTCTTCGTGGAGACTGGCGGGGAGACTGTGCGCTATCCCATCCACGTGCCAGGCCAGCGTCTACCCATTCTGAACGAGAATCGAGACCCGGCGAAAGAGAACGTCTATGTGATTGACGCGCCGACGCTGAAAGTGCTGGCAAAGATCAATATTGGCAAGCTACCCAAGTTGCCGGGCGAAAACCTTTCAAAGGGGGAGGCTCGGGTTCCGGTAACGGCCGACAATGCTCCCAAGTTCGGCTATTCAGTGGGTCAAATCGAGTATAATGAAGGGACGCATCTCCTCTACCTGGTGATAGAGGTTTCGGAGGATAGAAATATTCGGCCTCACCCATTGCCACCACTTGGGACTGCTGAACTGGTCACCATCAATCCTGTCACCGACAAAATTATTCATCGCACAATCTTACCAGAAACATGCACTACGCCTCATGCTATGGAGCTTGATACAGAACAGAATATTGCGTACATTGACTGCATAGCTGTGGACCCTAACATTCCCCTGGTGCAGCACTTGATGAGGATGGACCTGAACACCATGAAAGCCTTCCCTGACGATCCTCGTCAGACAATTTTAGCTCCTAATCCGAATATGCTGGCGCTCGATCGTCCGCAGCAGCTCCTGTTTGAGGCCTGTGGGGGCGGCGTCACGGTGTTTGATATCAGGCCCGGCCACTTCCACAAGCTGGGAAACTATGTGGTTGGCCATGCTAATACGCTGAGCATCATCATCGATGAGTCAACGCAGTTCATCTACCTGCCCGTCCCCAGCGCTGGCGACAGACCGACATTGTATATCGCGAAGTATAACCCGAGGGGGGTCTGACCCCTCTTTGAGGAACGAGCAAAGAGGCTGAAGCTTTTGCGGCTTCAGCCTCTAAATAGCCCGTGCTCCGAAGGACTTTCGCCTATCCTGAGATTGCCATGTGCCTACATAAGGAAGCGAGGAGGAACTCATGGGACTTTTAGTCACGTTCTTATTCCGTAATATGAAGGGCCTGCGCGGCCTGGTCGTGCTTGCTATGATCATCACCGTTCTCCAGGTGAGCTGCGATATCTTCGCCGCCTTCCCGCTCAAATTCATTCCCAGCAAGGTGCAGAATCCGGGCAATGATCCCGAATGTCTCGTCCCCTTCCTGGGTCCGATCGAGTCCTGGTTCGACATCCCGCAGATTGACCCAAGCCTGCAACGCGACCCCAGGTTTGCGGCTTCTCCAGTACCCCCAGCAGTCCAGTGCCCTGTCAACCTGAACGATCCGCAGGGCCGAATCGTCGTTGTGCGGCATAGCACCCTCGGTGTGATCGTCTTCTCCATCTTAATGCTGCTCATCTTCGGCCTCTTAAGCGCCTTGCTGGCATTTGTGGACCTCTACCTGGCGGCCTATATCGGACAACAGCTCACCGCCAGGCTGCGTAACCAGCTGTTTGACCACCTGCAACGCATCTCGTTGGACTGGCATGGCAAGCAGCAGAAAGGCGACCTGGTCCAGCGCGTCACCGGCAACGTCACCGACATCGAGAAACTGGTCACCGATGGCCTGGTCGATCTACTGGCCGGTGTGCTGACCCTCGTGGGCGTCGTCTCGGTGATGCTCTTCCTCAGCGCCCCATACACGCTCCTCGCGCTGGCGGTCGCCCCGGCGCTTTTTGTGATGGTCCTGGGCTACACCACAAACATCAAAGCTGCGGCGAAAAAGGCTGCCAAAGCCACCGGCCAGCTCGCCTACGTCGCCACCGAGGATATCAATGCCCTGATCTTGATCAAAGTCTTCACACGTGAAGCGCTGGAGGCCATGCGCTTTGGCACCTACGTTGATAAGAATAAACGCGAGAGATTGCGTGCCGGTTGGCTGCAGGCGCAGTTTACCCCACTGGTTGCGCTGCTGGTCATCCTGGGCACCGCTGCAGTCGTTGGCGTCGGCGGCTATGTGGCAACTGGCTATAACTTCAACATTGGTCCCCTCACCGTCGACGCCTACAGCGTCGATACCGGCACACTGATCCTGTTCCTCGTCTTCCTCAAACTGCTCTACCAGCCAATGCGCGACCTCTCCAAGCTGGCGACACTGGCCAGCACGGCAGCATCAGGCGCGGAACGCATTCAGGAGGTGCTGGATCAGGCCCCAGAGGTGAAAGAATCTCTGCTGCCCGACCCATATACCGGCCCCCAACGCTTCCAAGGAGAGATTACCTTCGAGCACGTGGTGATGGGCTATCTGCCGGGCGTGCCCGTCTTACAAGGCATTAATCTGCATCTCAGCCCTGGCAAGAGGATCGGCCTGGTCGGCCTCTCCGGTGCGGGCAAAACCACGCTCGTAAAGCTGATCCCGCGCTTCTACGATATTTGGCAGGGCACGATCAAAATCGATGGTGTGGACAACCGCCTGTACCCGCTGGATGTGCTGCGCAACAACGTGAGTATGGTGCTGCAGGACTCGGTGCTTTTTGAGGGCACGATTCGCGAGAATATTGCCTTTGGGCAGCCTGGAGCGGGCATCGAAGACATCGTCGAAGCGGCGAAAAAAGCCAATATCCATGAGATGATCGAGAGCCTGCCTGACGGCTATGAGACCCATGTGAGCGAGCAGGGCGAGAACTTCTCCGCCGGTCAACGGCAACGTGTGGCCATTGCCCGCGCCATCCTGCGCGATGCCCCCATCCTGATCCTCGACGAGCCCACCGCCGCCCTCGACGTCGAGGCCGAAGTGGAAGTCATGCGCGCACTGAACGCACTCATTGTCGGGCGCACTGTGTTGACAATTTCGCACCGTCTCAGTACAGTCGGAAACGTCGATGAAATTCTCGTTTTGCACGATGGGCAGATTGTCGAACAGGGTACCTTCAGGCAGCTAAAGCAAAAGAAGGGATTGTTTGCCAAACTCGTTGACGAGCAGAATCGCTACAACCCCGACCGTACTGAAGATGAGACAATTGTACACTCAGCAGTTGAACCCTAACTTAAAGAGGACGAACAGTTTGCCGAGGTCACGTCACCCTTTATCACAACCATATCGTCTCTAGCATCTTAAGAACGGCTCTTCCAGACCTGGGTAGGTATCCATACCCGCATCGCCCATCAGCCTGAATCGTAGTGATCTGGCAATGGACGATCTAGAAGAGGATGCAGAAAGTCTGAATGGGCTGAGTTGCCAGGGGCAGCGTATCGATCAACTTGCACTTGTCGATGGAGATCGAATCTCCATCGATCCCTCGATCGTGCTCGAGTACAGCGAATAGTTCGACAAGGCGTTCCCGCAGGGCAACCATATTCTCACTCAGTATTTCAAGACCGACGATCCATGTATCCGTACACCCTATCGGTGCATCAACTATACGTACTTGATGAAGTTACACAATGGTTGCTTTTCAGCATGTATGGGTTTCGATTGGCGAACTCTAGAAGTAAGTTTATCCATATTTGTGGTAAAAGTCCAGGGGATAAGCGCAATGAAGGTATTTTATGCATACCCCTATGTGATACACTACAACCAGAACTCATACGCCTTTCAGCCAACTAAGACAGCGAGGAACTGCAAAAAATCATGATAGAACGCTACTCTTTGCCGGAAATGGCTGCTATATGGTCGGCCTCCCATAAAACCGATACCTGGCTGCGCGTAGAATTGCTGGTCTGCGAAGGCTGGGCACGTGAGGGCATTATTCCACAGGAGGCCATGGAGAAGATACGCCGCGCCAGCTATAAGGCGGAACGGATGCAAGAAATTGAGCAGGAAACTCACCATGACGTTATTTCATTCCTGCGCTCCATCCAGGAACAACTGGGGCCCGAAGGACGCTTCATTCACCTCGGCCTGACCTCTTCTGACGTCCTGGATACAGGACTGGCGGCACAGCTGAAAGAGGCGGGCATACTCCTCACCACCTCCCTGGCTGAACTCGTGCAAACGGTAGCGCAAGCGGCAGTACAATACAAATACACACTCGTGGTCGGACGGACACACGGCATCCATGCTGAACCAACCACCCTGGGTCTGAAACTCGCCCTCTGGGTAGACGAACTGCGACGCGGGCAGGAACGCCTCGCCGCCGCACTTGAAGAGGTCACCGTCGGAAAAATATCAGGCGCGGTCGGTACGCACGCGACCGTACCACCACAGATCGAAGAGTTTGTTTGCGAACAGATGGGGCTGGGTGTGGAACCAATCTCCAGCCAGATTGTGCAGCGTGACCGCCATGCACACTTCATTACCAGCCTTGCGCTGCTGGGCAGTTCGTTGGAAAAAATGGCGCAGGAGATTCGCCATTTACAGCGCACCGAGATAAGCGAAGCATTCGAGCCATTTGCTGCGGGCCAGCAGGGGTCGTCCGCTATGCCGCACAAACGCAATCCTGAACTTTGCGAGCGCATTTGTGGCCTGGCCCGTGTGCTGCGCGGCTTTGCCGTCGCTGCCATGGAAAACATTGCCCTCTGGCATGAGCGCGACATCAGCCATTCTTCCGCCGAGCGCATCATTATCCCCGACGCCTGCATCCTGGCGCACTATATGCTCCATACCTTCACTCACGTCATGAGCGGACTACAGGTCGATGTCGAACGCATGCAGGCCAACCTGAACATGACAGGCGGTCTCATCTTCTCACAGCGCATCCTGCTCGCTCTCATTGATAAAGGCGTGGGCCGGCAGGAAGCTTACAAAATGGTGCAGCGTAGCGCCAAAAAGGTATGGAGTATGGCTAGCAAGGGAGCCATCCACGAGCCCGCACTCCTTGAAGCCCTCAGCAGTGATCCTGAGGTCACCGAGTATCTCTCACGCGACGAGTTAGCAGAACTCATGAATACTGATTATTATGTCAAATACATAGACACAGCCTTCACGAGAGTAGGATTGTGACGAAACAGGCATATTTTGTTGTTGTAGAAAACATGGCACGGTAAGATAAGAGGGTAAAAGCACCCATTCAAGACTTTTCGCCGCCTGCGGCGGCTCGCTGATTTTGTTGGAGGCGAGCTTTGCCGCCTGCGGCGGCAAAGCTCGCCTCCAACAAAGTCAAAAACGTGTGCGAACTGCCGTAGGCAGTGAGGAGTCAAGAAGAAAAGAGACCTGAATAGTTATAAATAAGAGGTATTGACGAGTGGTAATGCAGGGAGTTATGAGAAACAAACGCAATGGCTTCACAACAAGAATATTGCCTGAAGATAAGAGGGAGAAGGGAAAGCTCACCCCTGACGACAATGGGAATGTGATAGGCAACCCAGCCAGGGCGACCACAAGGGATATACCTGTTCCCCAGAAAGAATCTCCCTCCACTGGACGATTTGCCTCCACCACATGGCGTAGTAGAGGCGACCACGTGCTGGATAAATCCGCACTCTACAGTGATCGCCCTGTAGGCTTGTTCCGCGTTCTTCTCTGCGGCTGCATCCTGGAACTTCTCTACGTGGTGATAGTGGCACTTGCTCCATTGCCAGGCCTCCGCCTGAGTAGCACACCGCTAGTCACGGCATGGCCGTGGACATTGGTTCCTTCGCACCTGCTATTCCCAGGAGCCTGGGCCTCAGGCTCCTCAAGCAGCATCTCCTCTCCGAGTGACTGGACGCACCTGGTACTGTTAAGCCTTACGCTCATTGCCGCCACCGGCGTATTTGCGGGCGCAGGCTGGAGTATCCTGCGACTGCAAAACAACAACAGCTCTACTACACGCTGGCTACTTTTGCTCCTGGCAGGCGCCACCCTCTTTGGTCTCACGCTCCTGGTTCAACCGGCCCTCTTTTCGGATAATGTATTTACCTATATTTTTTCTGGTCGCATCCTGGCCATCTATCATGCCGACCCTTTGAACACTGCTCCCATACAATTTCCAGCTGATCCCTATTTGCGCTGGATTGGTTCTGGACGCTACACACCAAATATCTATGGCCCGCTCTGGCTCTGTATCGCCTCGCTGCTGGTTAGCATAGGCAAAGGCCCGGTGGCAACCTTGTTGCTGTTCAAGGGAGTAGCCATGTTCTCACACCTCATCAACTGTATCCTGGTCTGGGCTATCCTGGGCAAGATTGCTCCTGGTCGCCGCCTGTTGGGCACCCTGCTCTATGCCTGGAACCCGCTTTCAGTAATTGAGCTGGCAGGAAACGGACACAATGAGGGTATCTTGCTGAGCATCCTTTTGCTGGCCACCTTCCTTTACGTGCATGGAAGGGGACGCTGGCATGAGATAGGTGTAATGGTAGCGCTCGGCCTTGCCATGAGCATGAATCTGATTGTCTTACTGATCGCTCCATTATTCACCTGGTATCTTGTGCGGTCTGAACGCAATGTGCCTCGTGCCTTGTGGGGTTTCTCCTGGCGTATCTTGCTCGGGCAGGGATTAGTCATTCCTATCTATCTGCAGTTCTGGCGTGGTCCATCTACTTTCTTCGCCATCACCTCGGCCATCGATATGCAATATTATGTCCATTCACCGCTGGGACTACTCGTCGGACCGTCACACTGGTTATTTGGTCTTATAGCACAATGGTCGCAATTTCCGTCTATCATGCAGCCAACGACCGCCGCTGATATGACGCTACGCGCCTCGGCCATCTTTATCTTTGCTCTCATCTACTTAGACCTCTTTGGTAAAGTACGCCGGGCAACAACCACCCTGGCAGGAATGCGCTACGCCCCGGGTGCCGATCAAGAGATGAGCCTGCCCGGCTTTGATGTCCTCCTCGATAGCTGGAGTAGCGTTGTTTTCTGGTACCTGGTTCTTGTTGTCGGCTGGTTCTGGCCATGGTATGTTCTGTGGGCTTTATGGATTGTGGTCTTACGCCGCGTTGATGCGCGTACCATTACCTTGCTGCTCCTGTCAGGCACGGCCCTACTCATTTACCCCTTGCGCAATTTTGCTGAGTCACCGGTTGCCATGTATCAATCGTTACTCATCTTTGGCATACCTCTCGTCTATTTACTTATAAAGATGAAGAGACAAGCAGAAAGGAATACCCCCCTTATATGACCGAGGAAGTGAAGCAGAGGAAGATTGAACACGTGGGCATTGCCCTGGGACAGGATATTTCCGCCCAGCAACGAGCAAATTGGAATGATATACAAATCGTGCATCAAGCGCTGCCAGAGGTAGACGTGGACGAGATCGATACCTCAGTCACCTTCCTTGGGCACACCCTGCGCTATCCTATCTTCATGTCTTCGCTCACAGGCGGGCATCCAGATGTCACCTCCATTAATCGCAACCTGGCACGAGCAGCGGAACGCTATGGGCTGGCACTGGGTGTCGGTAGCCAACGTGCCGCCATCGTCAACCCCGAGGTAGCTTCCAGCTATGCAGTAACCCGCCAGAGCGCCCCTCACGCTTTTTTGATTGCCAATATTGGTGCGCCCCAGCTTATTGCCCAGGCACGCCATCCCGCCTTTACCCTCCAACAGGTACAGCAGGCTATTGACATGATTGGAGCCAATGCCCTGGCTGTCCATATGAATAGCCTGCAAGAAGCGGCACAGCCCGAAGGTGATCGACGCTCATCCGGGGAGGCAGCGGCCCTCAAAACCCTGACCGGCCAGCTTGATGTTCCCGTGATCGCCAAGGAGACTGGCGCCGGAGTTTGTCGCGAACAGGCTCTCTTGCTGCGCTCCTGCGGTGTCGCGGCAATCGACGTCGGCGGAGCTGGTGGGAGTAGCATGTCAGCGATGGAGGCCGCACGTTCTGAATCGCGCGGTGACGGGCGCACCATGAACATTGGTCTGCTCTACCGCGATTGGGGTATAGCCACTCCTATCTGCGTCGTCGAGGCCGGTGCAGCAGGCCTGCCATTGATCTCCACGGGCGGTGTGCGCAATGGATTAGACGTTGCACGCGCACTAGCCCTGGGAGCCACACTCGCCGGCATGGGCTTTCCTTTCCTCAAAGCTGCCAGCGAAAGCTACGAGAAGGTGTGTGAACTACTGGAAACAGTGGTAGAAGAGCTCAAAGTGGCTATGCAACTGAGCGGAGCAAAGAGTATTGCAGACATGCGGCAGATCGATATCGTGGTTACCGGAGAGACACGCAACTGGCTTACCCTGCGCGGTTTCGAGGAAACCTTGAAGGACATGGCCCAGCGTCGCTGGCGCAAATACAAGTCCAGTGGAGATGGCAATTGGTCCCTTAAGAGCTCTGCTGGGGTGGAAGAATCTGAAGTGCATCTGCAAAGCGATTAAAGAAATTGAACAGACCGATGACGGTAGCAATTTCAACAAGCTCGCCGTCATCGAAGTGGGCCTGGAGTTCAATCCACAAAGCCTCATTTACCTCGCGAGCGCCTGTAGTCATAATCTCGGCAAAACGCAGCGCGGCCACTTCGCGCTCGCTAAAGAGATGGCGGTGTTGATCAATGTGATAGAGGGCATCTAACAATGCCTCACTCACCCCTAACTGCTTTGCCAAAGCAGTATGCTCGGCCATTCAGTAAAAACAGTGGTTGACCTGTGAGACACGTACCGCCAATAATTCTTTCAGTTTAGGGTCAACCGTACCCGATCTCATGGCTGTCTCTAACAACTGTATGCTCTGCCGCGCCAGCTCAGGTCGATGTGCCATGACGTGAAAGAGGGTAGACATGCTGGCTGCCCCCAGCCCTTCTTGTAAAGGTAGTTGGATGTTCGCAATGGGTGGAATACGCGACATACTCAAGTCTCCTGCTAAGGCTTATACTTTTCTGCAGGGGGTGCAGGGGGACCGCAGTCCTCCTGCCGGGGTCTGGGGTGTCCCCAGTTCACTCCCCTCCTACTCGTTTGCCTCCGCAGAGGGCATAAGCCAGTACTGAATAGTTACTATTTTCGGCAGGTTTTATCATACCCTAATGAAGATGGATCACACAAGAATCTGGGGGTTTGCTATTTCTATGCAATATTTGTATACTCACTGTAACTCTTCAGGTCTCTTCTCTTCTTGACTCCTCACTGCCTACGGCAGTTCGCAATAGTTTTAGGTTGGTTGCGGACCTGGCCGCCGCAGGCGGCCAGGTCCGCAACCAACCCCTGTCTGGGTGAGCTGCCGCAGGCGGCGAGAAGTGCGAGAGAGGATAAGATGGAGAAAATAATGCAACAACTATCATCTTACATCATCTTATCTGACGAAGTTCAGACGGCGTTACAAGAACAACGCCCGGTGGTCGCACTTGAATCGACGGTGATTGCTCATGGTCTGCCCTATCCTGCTAACATCGAAGTAGCACTGGCTATGGAAGCTATGATTCGTTCTGAAGGGGCGATTCCGGCAACTATAGGCATACGCGATGGTAAAATCAAAATTGGCCTGACGCCGGAGGAGATTACGAGGTTGGGAACAACACAGCATGTGCAGAAGGTGAGCAGGCGCGACCTGGCATTTACGCTGGCAACCGGTCAGCCAGGGGCGACCACGGTAGCCGGTACGATGCTCTGCGCCCATATGGCGGGGATTCACTTTTTTGCCACAGGCGGTATTGGAGGCGTCCATCGCGGGGCAGAGACAAGCATGGATATCTCGGCTGACCTGACTGAGTTGAGTCGCACACCTGTCCTTGTTGTCTGCGCCGGAGCAAAATCTATTCTTGACCTGGACTTGACGTTAGAATACCTGGAGACCCTGGGCGTACCAGTTATCGGGTGGCAGACGGACGAGTTTCCGGCCTTCTATGTGCGGCATAGTGGACGACGTCTGTCGCATCGAGCCGATGATGTTGACATTATTGCAGCCATCGCACGCACGCAATGGGAGTGCCACCTGCACGGTCTGGTGGTTGGCTGTCCTATACCTGAACAATATGCTATGGATCCTTCTCCGTTAGAGGCTGCCACTCGGGAAGCGCTCCGGTTGGCAAGCGAGCAAGGTATTCGCGGGGCAGCTACCACGCCTTTTCTCCTCGCACACGTGGCGAAGGTTACCGAGGGCGAGAGCATAGAGGCCAACAAGGCCTTGCTCATCAACAATGCGCTCTGGGCGGCGCGCTTTGCACGAGCGTATTATGCCCTGTTGTAGAAACGTAAAATTGTTGTGTCCAATGGTTGATTTATTGCGGCCCAGGGACTACAATAATGTCATAGAAATTATCTGGCTTCGTGTACTCCTCGAAAGGAGCTGTGTGTCGTGAACAATAAAGTGCACTTTAGGACGGTTTTAGGGGGTGCGCTACTTACCCTACTCTGGATCTGCTGCTTCCTATTTATCAAATCAACGCTTGTGATCGAATTCGGCGGCGGGATCAATGCGAATTTTAAGCTCGTAATGGTGTTGATTGGGCTGCTCATCATCGTCTTCTATCATATCTTCGATCGTCCCAATCCTGAGACAACCAAGTTGAGCTTGACTACCGCGCTTACTATGGTCTGGCTCTCTTTAATCATCTTCTACCCGTTCAATCCGCCTGCCAACCTTACCAGTGACCAGGCTGCCACCTGGCCGGGTGGTGCCATTGGCTTCTTCACGCTTATCGGTGGTCTGGCCGTGTGCGTGTTGTGGGTGCGATTCTTTTCAGATGAGATAGTCTGAAAAAATTTCAATGCGAAGAAAGGGCGCGGCCCTTTCTTTTTTAGTGCCGGAAATGGCGCTTGCCTGTGAAGACCATGGCGACGGCGTAACGATTGGCCATGCGAATAGCCTCCTCATCGCGTATAGAGCCTCCGGGTTGGATGATGGCGGTGACGCCTGCTTTGGCGGCTATTTCAACACCGTCTGCAAAGGGGAAATAGGCATCCGATGCCAGCACTGAACCACGCGCCCGCTCAGCAGCTTTATCTACTGCCAGTTGCACACTGGCAGCCCGGTTCATTTGTCCCGCACCAACGCCGACAACTGCCAGTTTGTGTGCCAGGACAATGGCATTGGATTTGACATGGCGCACAACCTTCCAGGCAAACATAAGGTCGGTTACTTCTTCTAGCGTTGGCTCACGCTCTGTGACTACTGAATACTCTGTTTCCTGCTCTCCTACGGCATCGGGGGTCTGCAAAAGCAAACCGCCACTGACGCTGCGCACTTCAGGCCGACCAGTAATCAGCACCTGGGTGTTGACGGCTCTTGGCTCAATAGGGTAATGCGTTGCTAGCAGGCGCAGATTCTTTTTGCCGCGCAATATCTCAAGCGCCTCGGGTGAAAAGCCGGGTGCAATGATTGCCTCGTAAAATAACTGAGTGATCTCTTGAGCGGCGGCGGCATCGATGCGGCGATTGCAGCCGATAATGCCGCCATATGCTGAGATAGGATCGCCCGCGTGGGCTTTTTTATAGGCATCTACAAGGGTGTCGCCACACGCCAGGCCACAGGGATTGGTATGTTTGATGATGACCACCGCGGGCGCTGTGAAACTGGAGACCGCTGCCAGGGCAACGTCGAGGTCGAGGAGATTGTTGAATGAAAGTTCTTTGCCATGCAAGACCTCCGCCCCGGCCACACTGGGGGCAGGTGACGATGGTGCAGTGTCGGCCCAACGGTACAGGGCAGCCCGCTGGTGAGGATTTTCTCCGTAGCGCAGGGTTTGAATGCGCTTTAAAGGGAAGGTCAGTTCCTCGGGGAAGTAATCAAGTGCCGGAATACGCAGGTATTCGGCAATGGCAGTGTCGTAGCAGGCCGTATGCTGAAAGGCAATAGCAGCGAGTCGTCGCCGTGTCTCTATGCTCACTTCGCCCAGTTCACTCCACTCCTGCATAACAGGAACATAATCCTGTGGACGTACCAGGACAATCACGTCCTGGAAATTCTTGGCCGCCGCACGAATGAGAGTAACGCCGCCAATGTCGATCTGCTCCTGGGCCTCGGTAAGGGTCGAAGTTGGGCGAGCGATTGTTTCAGCGAAAGGGTACAGATTGACGACGACAATATCAATGGGTGCGATATTATGTGCTTTCAGTTCTTCTATGTGCCCAGGAATGTCACGACGGGCCAGGATAGCGCCCAAAATGGCCGGGTGTAAGGTTTTGATACGTCCACCGAGTATCTCAGGGAAATGTGTAAGTGTACTGACGGCTTCCGCTTGAACGCCTGCAGTTTTCAAGGCGTTGAGGGTGCCGCTGGTTGAAAAAATTGAGACGCCATGATTTTGTAGTTCCTGCGCCAGTTCTACTAGACCGTCTCGGTTGGCAACGCTGATAATCGCTCGCATAGGCTGTCCTTTCCATTTAACCGGGCGACTCGTGGGTCCTCGTGGGTCGCCCCTACTCTCTCTAATTCAGTATATCTCAAAAAGGACAATAAAACGAATAAGACGAGCATCCAGTGCGCTGGATGCTCGTCTTATTCGTTTTGTTACCCTCTTTTATAACAAGGGATGTTATGCTTCTGGAGCGGAAGCGGCTACTGCTTCCACCGGTACGAGGGTGGTCAATGATGGGCGACCAGGAAACTCGGTGTAGACGCTGACTTTGCGTCGCTCACGGGAGTCGTGGCCGAACTTGACATAGCCATCGATCAAGGCGAACAAAGTGTGGTCGCGGCCAACGCCAACGTGATCGCCGGGTTTGATCTTTGTGCCGCGCTGGCGAACAATGATGCTACCGGCGGTAACCACTTGTCCATCATAGCGTTTCACTCCAAGCATTTTGGGGTTACTGTCCCGACCATTGCGGGAACTACCCATACCTTTTTTATGTGCCATGGTTTACTCTTCCTCTGTCTCGCTTTCACTATCCTCGACATCTTCGACCCTGCCTGTGCGACGACGGCGTGTCGTCTTTTGCTCAGTCTCGGTTTCAGGTACTTCACTTACAGGCGTCTCGGTCTCGGTAGTCGTTGTGGGAGCTACCAACTCGTCTTCTACTGACGTCTCTTCAGGCGTCTCTTCATCCCTGCTCCTGGGAGCTTCGCCAGTGACCAGGCTCTTGCCATTGGCAACGATATCGTCGATGGTCAGGACCGTGAGTTCCTGGCGATGACCACTACGATGGCGATAGCGTTTCTTGGCTTTATACTTGAAAACAATCAACTTTTTGCCGCGACCCTGCTTGAGGGTCGTGGCAAGCACTACGGCATTGTCTACCAGGGGAGCGCCTATCATCGAGCTATCTGCGTCGGAGATAAGCAATACCTCTTCAAACCTTACCTGTGCTCCATCTTCGACGGGAAGTCGATTGACTTCGAGCGTGTCGCCAACAGAGACTTTGTATTGTCGTCCACCACTTTTAATTACTGCAAACATGTTTTTCCTTATTCTCCTTTTCCGTCCCCATATAGACTCACTTTGGATACGTAGGAGGCGTTGGTGGAGGCCTTCCTTTATACAGTTCCATTCCCTGGATCGGATTGCACGCCTTGCATTGCAATCTCAGATGCGAAGCCAGCATAATAGTGGCATCAAATCAGGCGCTTCGTGAGTCTTTCTTATCAAATATGTGGAGCGGGTGTCCTCGCTTTGATTGAAGCATGAGGGATTCGACCGCAAAGAGTATGCTATTTCTCATTGTGGCCACACGATAGCAATGTCATCATAGCAATCTTTCCTCTGCTTGTCAAGCTCGTCTCGTGTCCTCGTGTCCTATCTTTGCTTTTGGCGGGCAAGTTTTGTACACTATACTCATCTCATTTCACAAGTTCCCGGTATACATTTAAGTGGGGACTTAAAAACCTCCGTAGCCCAACTACGGCGGATGCTTGCGGAACGAACTGAAAGTAGGAAATAGTGCAAAGACATCGCTTTCCCATCTATGGTATTGTGGCCCTGGGAGTATGCCTGGCAGCCTGGGCGTCTTCCTGGTTACGGGTTGACCCTCTCTATCGCTATAGTTTCTTTCCGCTCTGGCTCGGCTATATTCTCTTCATTGACGCGCTGGTCGTGATGCGACAAGGCAAGTCAATTCTCACTCGCGCTCGTTGGCGGTACATCCTGTTGTTTCTCACATCCAGCCTCTTCTGGTGGGTATTTGAGGGATTGAATGTCCCGGTACACAATTGGCACTACATCCTGGATCAGCCCTATAGTCCACTCGCCTACTTTCTCACGGCCAGTCTCAACTTCAGTACTGTCCTACCCGCAGTGATGGAAACGGCAGAGTTGCTTTCTACCTTTAAACCCCTGCACCCGCACCTGCCAGCCTCTAATCCAGGTCCTCTTCTGCCTCTGTGGGTGCTGGCCCTTGTCGAGACCCTGGGTATAATTTGTTTGATCCTACCATTTGTCTTTCCGCGCTACTTTTTCATTCTGATCTGGCTCAGTCTGACACTCGTCCTCGATCCAATCAATAATTTCTTCAGGCGCAAGTCGGCGCTGGCGCACATTGCGGTGGGGGACTGGCGCTTCTTCGTACTGCCGCTGGCAGGACTGTGCTGCGGCTTTTTGTGGGAGATGTGGAACTTTTACGCCCTGCCAAAGTGGTATTATACTATCTCATATGTTGGTTTCTGGAAAATCTTTGAGATGCCCTTACTCGGCTACACGGGCTATCTACCCTTTGCGCTTGAGCTATTCGCGATGTACCAGTTTGTCCTGGTTCTCTTGAGGAGAAAAGAAGATTACCTGGCTTTATGATTGTTAAGCAGGAGGATGTATGGAAGCAGCTCTCTCCGATGTAGTCGTCATCGATCTCTCACGAGTACTGGCCGGCCCGTACTGCACGATGATGCTGGGGGATATGGGCGCAACCGTCATTAAAATTGAGCAGCCTGGCAAGGGAGACGATACACGCCATTTCGGCCCTCCCTATGTTGCCGGCGAAAGCGCCTATTATCTCGGGCTCAATCGTAACAAGCGCAGTATCACGCTGGATTTTAATAACCCTGAACACGAGAAGCGCCTGTTTGAACTGGTGAGTACGGCAACGGTGCTGGTCGAAAATTTCCGTCCTGGCATGCTAGAACGGCAGGGACTGGGTTATGAAACGCTGCGGGCCTTGAATCCCGGTCTGATTTACTGCTCGATCAGCGGCTATGGTCACGACGGCCCCTATGCTATGCGTCCTGGCTACGATTTTGTGGCACAGGCCGAGTCGGGCATCATGTCGGTGACCGGAGAGGTCGAGGGAGAGCCCCAGCGCGTGGGTTCACCGGTTGCAGATGTCTCTGCCGGACTGTACGCCTGTATGTCTATTCTGGCCGCACTCCATGTGCGTGAAAAGACGGGCAAGGGCCAACATATCGATATCTCTCTCCTGGAGGCGGCTGTTTCCCTGTTGAGCAATGTCTCATCCAACTACCTCATCTCCGGCGAGGAGGCTGAGCGTTACGGCAATGGTCATCCGAACATCGTACCGTACCAGGCTTTTCATACCCAGGATGGCTATATTGTTGTTTCATGTGGCAATGACCGGCTCTACCAGACTCTCTGTCGCCTGTTGGGACGAGAGGATTTAGCAACGGACCCACGTTTTGCCACCAACCCACAACGTGTACGCAATCGTGAGGAACTTGTACCGATCCTGCAAGAACAGTTCCTGCAGCGGGAAACGGGTGATTGGCTGACCACACTGCGCGCCGCCGGTATTCCGTGCGGTCCAATCAATACCGTCAGCCAGGTGTTCAGCGATCCGCACCTGCAAGCGCGTGGCTTTATCTGGGAATGCGAACATCCTACGGCAGGAACGATCAAGCTTTCGGGTTCGCCTATTCGTCTCTCAGAGACGCCAACGAGGCTGTACAAGGCCCCGCCGCTGCTGGGAGAGGATAATGATACGCTTCTGTAAGGCGTTACGGCGCGGGATGCTGAGGGAGCAGTATAGCCACCAGAAATGGCAGTATGACGATCAGGGCAGTAATCCCCAGAGACCAGAGCGCGGCACGCGCACGCGCTGCTATTCCATTTTGCTGCCAACTCGCTATGCGCCGCGTGGTGAGGACGATGGCAATCACGTAAGAGACAAGAGCCAGGACAAAACCTGCAACCAGGATAATTATTGCTGCTTGCTGCTGCGCGAAAAAGCCCGGGGCAGCGAACAACTGGCGGGCGAGCGCGGCAAGAGCCAGGGCAATGGCGATGATAAGCACGAGGAGCCCCAGAGGTACCAGGCCGAGCAGAGCGCCGCGTAATGCATCGCTTCCGCGCTGAGGCGAGAGATTTTGCGAGTTAGAAGAAAGTGTAGACATGGCATCCTCTCCGGTAAAGGTTATACAGCGCCGGTGTCTGCTCCGAGCGCTGATGTATAGAAAGCGACGACGCGAGCAACGTACTCCTGGGTGTGCGTGTTAAAGGATTGAGCATGGCTGGCACCCGGCACTAACCAGGTCTGGACGTTGGCATTGGGTGCGGTACGGGCGGCGTTGGCTAAGGTGGTCATATTCGATGAGGGAATGTAGTCATCGCTGTCGCCGTGGATGAAGAGGATTGGGCGCGGCGCGATCTGGGCTACCACGTCCACCGGGCGAACGGCATAGTAGTTTATGCCATAGATCGCCTGCGCAGCCAGGAGCGAGCCAGGGGTAAAGACTGACGGAAGATGGCTTCCCTTGGGAACCTCGCGCTCCAGGATGGGAATGATATCGGCATAGGCACAATCCGACACGATAGCGCGTATGGCCGGCTCGCGCGCCGTGGCCAGGATGAGCGTGGTCCCACCCATCGAGACGCCCCAGCCACCAATGGCGCGCGGGCGTCCTAGATCTGGATAGGGGAGCGAGCCAGATTGCAAGAAATCTACCGCCCCCAGCACGTCGCGCTGTTCGAAGTAGCCCAGTGATAGCGGAGCGGGAGGAGATTCGCCCATACCGCGCATGTCGAAGGCAAGTACGGCGAAGCCATGGCGGGCAAGAGCAACGCTGAAATTGAGCAGTCCCGCGTCTTTATCGGCCCGGTTGGTGCGCGTTCCGTGCACAACGATAATCGTGCGCTGCACCGTCAGGGTGCCGCCAGGCAGCACACCTGGGGTAAGCCAGCCGCGCAGTTGTATGTGATCTTCCCGGCTGGGGAAGGTAATGTTCTGGTACTTCAAGCCAAACGCAGCCGGCGTACTGTAAAGCGGTTTTTGCACTACGTAAACTAACCTGGTGGCGATGTAGAGCGAGAGGGCTGTATAGGCACTGGTCAGCAGGCCCGAGATAATGAGTAGTGCGATCACAAATATACGCCAGGTGCGCCCGTTTGTGGCCGCACCTGGCTGGCTCTGTATGGTTGGTTCAACAGAGGATGACGGTTGGGATGACATGGAGATATCCTCCTCTAGAAAACGGTAAACCTATAAAAATTTCAGCAACCGGTATTACGTTCAAAAGTATGAGTCAGATATGCTGCTTCACATGATACTGATGGGATTGCAAGATGTCAACTCAGAGATTCTTTGTCCGCTTCTTATGCATACGGATAGAATAAGTATAGAGAAAAGAAGACCTATTTTGACGCAGGTACCCTGACCATTGCGAATTTGTACGGTATGCCTTGTTCTCTTTTAGAGAATACGGTATACTAACCGAAACTTTTCTTATCTTGTTTGGTTGCGTCTGGAGGAAGAACATCCGTGAAAATTACATGTAAACAGCAGGACCTGAGCCATGGGCTCTTAGCAGTGAGCCATGCGGTGTCAAACCGCAGCACGCTGCCTATCCTTGCCAATATTTTGCTGGCGACCGATCATGGTCGTCTAAAATTATCGGCCACGAATTTAGAGATCGGCATCAATTGCTGGGTGGATGCCCACGTTGATGAAGAGGGAACGACGACGGTTCCTGCCAAACTGCTCACAGATTTTGTGAATAGCCTGCCACAAGCCTCGGTCGATATCACTGTACCGGAGGACTCTAATAAGATCAATATCAAAAGCGAAGGCAGCAGCGCGAATATCAAGGGCATGGATGCTTCGGAATTCCCGTTGATCCCCAGTGCTGAAGGCGGTGAGCCACCGGTAATACTCGATGCGTCGCTGCTCAAGGAAATAATTGCGGAGGTGGCCTTTGCTGCATCCGAGGACGAGTCTCGCCCGGTCTTTACAGGTGTGCTGGTGCAAGTTGGCAACGAAAAGCTGACATTTGCTGCTGCCGATGCCTTCCGTTTAGCGGTACGCACCGCTCCCCTGCCCGGTGATGACTTTACCCGTGAAGATATCCTTATTCCCGCGCGTACCCTGACCGAACTGGCACGCATTCTGCCCTCTGAAGGAGCCGTGCAGATGATTGTCACCCCCAATCGCAGCCAGGTGCTCTTTCACACCGAACAGATCGACCTGGTCTCACGCCTGATTGAGGGAAGCTTTCCCAACTATCGCCAGATTATTCCCAAGGAGCATACGACGCGAGCAGTAGTAGAGACGAAAACGTTTGCCGCGCGCGTAAAATCAGCAGCATTGTTTGCCCGTGACAGCTCTAACATTAGCCGTCTCAAAATCAATCCCGGTGATAGCGGCGGACTGGAACCAGGTTCTGTCATCGTTGAGGCCACTGCTGAGGACCTGGGAGATAACGTGGGTATCCTGAATGCGGCCGTTGATGGCCCTGAGCAGCAGGTCATTTTTAATGTGAAGTATCTAGCGGATGTACTCTCGGTTATTGGCACGCCTGAGGTGGCTATCGAGGTCAATGCTGCCACAAAACCTGGTGTAATTAAGCCTGTAGGGCCGGCTGATTACATCTACGTCATCATGCCTATGCATACCAACCGCTAGCTGGCGCAATTGAGACATGTGGTGCTCCCCTTTGGGGTCAACTTAACGAAGGTCAGGCGGGTTCCAAGGGGTGCAGGGATCTCCCTGCACCCCTTAAGTTGACGCCAAGCGGTGGCACCCGGTTCCCTGGACAATAATGTATCTTTCCCATCTTTCGCTGAATGAATTTCGCAATTACAGACACCTTGAACTTTCCTTAGGGAAAGGTCTCTTCATCTTCTATGGAGAAAATGCCCAGGGCAAAACAAACCTGCTCGAAGCTGTGAGCATGCTGGCTACAGGCAGCTCCTTTCATGCCAGTTCTGACCGTGAAGTGGTAAGCTGGTACGCTCCCGACCATATTACCCGCATTTTGGGCAACGTCAAGCGCGGCGAAGACGATGTGCAGCTTGAGATGGTAATCTTTGATCCTACCCCACTGAAGGTGGAAGACCAGGCGCCCAGGACGATTGAACTACCGGCCACTACACAGCGCAAACGTGTCAAGGTCAACACGATCCCGAAAAAAGTTATTGATCTGATAGGCCAGATGAAAGTTGTTGTCTTTGCCCCCACCGATCTGCACCTGGTTGAAGGCTCGCCTGACGAGCGGCGGCGCTTTCTTGACCGTGCCCTGTGCCAGCTGCAACCGCGCTACTGCCAGGCATTGCTACAGTACCGGAAAATTATTACCCAGCGTTCCGCCTTGCTTAAACGTATCCGCGACAATCAAGAAGACCCGGGCATGCTGGACTACCTGGATGACAAATTGACTGCCCTGGCTAATTTGATTATCTTCGAGCGCCGGCGTATGCTGGATTCCCTCAACGAGCAGACGTATGTCTTACAGGAGACGCTTAGTGGTGGGCGCGAACACTTGCAAATCGTCTATCGTCCATCGTTCAAGGTTGACCCGGCCTGGAGTATGGCGGAGGCACAGCAGCATTATCGTACGCAGTTACGGGAGGTACGCAGGAAAGAGTTGCTGCAAGGCGTTTGTTTGTTGGGGCCGCACCGGGATGATCTGGAGTTCCTGGTGAATGATGTCAATATGCTGACCTATGGGTCACGTGGCCAGCAGCGTACGGTTGCTCTTTCCGCGAAGCTGGCAGAGCTTGCGTATATGCGTGCATGTACAGGAGATGAGCCCGTTCTTTTGTTGGATGATGTATTCAGCGAGCTTGATGCTCAGCGGCGTGGGCATCTCCTGAGCGAGGTGTTAAACCACGAGCAAGTGCTGCTGACGACCACCGATCTTACGAGTTTTCCGGCGGAGATACTGGCCCAGGCTCATATATACCAGGTTATTGAGGGTGAGCTTAAGGAGGAAGCCTAGCTTTCTTCCTTCTGGCCCGGGGTACCCCCCAGGACATCATGTAAGGCTGCCTGAGCTGCGAAGTAGCCGCACATACCGTGCACGCCTCCGCCGGGAGGCGTGGAAGAGGAGCAGATATAGATGCCCTTAGCCGGGGTCGAGTATGGGACGAGTCGCATTGTGGGGCGCGTGAAGAGTTGCCACAGATCCTCAACTCCGCCATTGATATCGCCACCGACGAAATTGGCGTTGTAGTGCTCAAGATCAATGGGGGTAGCTACGTGTCGTGCAAGAATGTGGTCGCGAAAGCCTGGCGCAAAACGTTCAATCTGAGACTCGATGCGCCCGGTCATGTCGAATGTCGAGCCATTTGGGAGGTGACAGTATGTCCAAAGAGTGTGTTTTCCCTCCGGCGCTCGTGTGGGATCGAACAGGCTTTGTTGGGCGACGAGCACATATGGTTTTTCAGGATGTTCACCTTTCCATACCGCGCTTTCCGCGGCAGCAATCTCCGCGAGTGTTCCTCCAAGATGTACCGTTCCTGCACGTGTGCATTCCACGGCCTTCCAGGGTACCGGGCCATCGAGGGCAAAATCAATCTTAAACACACCGGGCCCATAGCGATAGCGCTGGAGCTTACGCTGGTAGCGGCCCGGCAAACGCTCACCTGCAATGCGCAGCAACTGGCGGGGAGACACGTCAAACAGAAACGCACGGGCAGAAGGTAGAGCATCAATGGACTTGACCTCAACTCCCGTGACGATTTCACCTCCAAGAGAGCGAAGATAGGATGCCAGGGCGTCAACGATCTTCTGTGAGCCTCCAAGGGGCATCGGCCAGCCAACGACATGCCCGAGGACGCCCAGGATCAGACCGAATGCGGCGCTGGGCGACCGCTCCAAGGGTAGTATCGAGTGGGCACTCATGCCTGCGAAAAGCGCACGGGCACGTTCTTCCTTGAACAGAATTTGAGCAAGTTTCTCGGCCGGGAGAATCGCTTCCAAGCCGAAACGGCTCACTACCAGGGGATGGCGCATCGATTGCAGGCGGAGAGGGCCAAGAAAGGCGTCCGCGAGTGCATCCCAACCGGCGACAAGCGGCTCCATGAGTTTTTGGTATGCCTTTGCATCGCGGCCAAGTCTTGCGCTCGTCGCCTCTATTGAGCGCTCGAGGAGCACGAGAGAGCGGAAGAACGGAGAGCCGATGCCAAGGGGGTGTATGGCCGAGCAGACATCGTGTATGAAGCCAGGAAGGGTCAGCTCCATCGAGCGGGAACCGCCGCCAATGGTATCTTTGGACTCGAGGACGAGCACCGATTGGCCTGCGCGGGCTAACGTAATTGCGGCGGCCAGCCCATTGGGTCCGGCCCCAATCACAATTGCATCGTAAGCGTGTCGACTAGACATTAATGCACTAATTCCTTACTGTTCGTTTTTGCCTGGCCTCTGCAATATACCCCCTGCCGTTCGACAGCATGGCTGCATCTATTAGTATACATCATCACTGGTTGGAGTATAGAGGAAGCAACGTTTCTCAACCGTTTCGTTGAGCGTTACTTGGAAAGATTTATTAAATCTCGAACGCCTCCCCAACCAAACGCATGAGAAACGCTGTGGGTTGTATACTGTTTCATGAGGCAAGAGGATTGCAACTCAGGCAACCAGCTGAGTAGACTCGACAGAAAGGATATTCAGGGATAGGAAGATGAAAGATGCCTGAACTTACGACCAAAACGCCTGGAGCAACATCATTACCTCGCCGCAAGACACCGCCGGGTCCACACGGCCATCTCCTGCTGGGCAGCGCGCCGGATATGCAGCGCGACCGGCTGGGATTTTTATTGAGGCTTACCCAGCGATACGGTGACGTTTCCTTGATGCGCTTCCTTATCTGGCCAGCTTATCTGGTCAATCACCCGCATGACGTAAAGCGTGTGCTCCAGGAGAATCATCGCAACTACAACAAAGATATCTTCACCTACAAGGTCTTTCATCCCTTTCTCGGCAAGGGGCTCCTGACCAACGATGGGTCATCCTGGCTGCACCAGCGACGCCTTATCCAGCCGAACTTCCATCGCAAGAACCTGGCGACCTTTGGCACGTTGATGACCGGGACCACAGTCGCCATGCTCGAACGCTGGCAGAGCAAAGCCTCGCGTGGTGAGTCCCTGGATGTCTTCAATGAGATGATGCGTTTAACACAACGCATCGTCGGCCAGGCGCTCTTCAGCATTGACCTGGACAATGAGACGGATACCGTCGGTCAGGCTGTGACAACGTTGAGCGAACTGCTCTCTAGCTACATTTATGCTCCCTTCCCACCTTTGAGCGTTCCCACTTCGCGTAACCGGCGCATGCAGGCTGCGACTCGCACACTTGACAACATGGTGTACAGCCTCATTAACGAGCGGCATCGACGGGCCGGAGGCAGGAACGAGGAGGCAGTCGACCTGCTCTCACTGTTACTATCGGTGCGCGACGAGGAAACAGGTCAGGGAATGAACGATAAGCAAGTGCGCGACGAAGTAATAACGCTGCTGGTCGCGGGTCATGAAACAACGTCGAATCTGCTTACCTGGACCTGGTACTTGCTCTCCCAGCACCCTGAGGTTGAGCAGCGCCTGCATGCTGAAGTAGAAAAGGTGCTTGGAGGGCAGTTACCGACGGTGGAGAAGCTCTCCGAACTGCGTTACACGCACATGGTGTTGGAAGAAACGCTGCGGCTCTATCCGCCAGCCTGGATCTTCAGTCGGAAAATCATTGCTGATGACGAACTGGGTGGTTATGACATTCCGAAGAACAGCATGATCTTGCTGAGCCCCTTTACGACGCATCGCCATCCTGCTTTTTGGGAGGATCCAGAGGAGTTTGATCCTGAGCGTTTCACTCCTGAACGTTCTGCCGGTCGCCCGCACTATGCCTACTTTCCATTCGGCGGTGGGCCTCGCATGTGCATTGGCAGCAGCTTTGCTATGATGGAGGCACAGCTGGTCCTGGCTACCATTGCTCAGCGCTACTCGCTGCGCCTGGTTCCTGGTCACCTGGTCGAGCCCGAGGCGTTGGTTACACTGCGGCCAAAGCATGGGTTGCCGATGCTCCTACAGGATGTGTAACGTTTCATGAAAAACTCTTTCCGTAATCTTTACAAAAACCCGGCTTTATAGTACTATATCAATAGACACCTTCCTAATACTACTTAAGGGTAGCAAAACGAATACGCCAAATCGAAGACTGATCTCAAGAACAGACAAGGAGGATCACATGGCTCAAGCTACACCTGGTTCTAACTACACCGTGCAACAGGGAGATACCCTCTCCGGTATTGCACAACAGGCCTATGGCGATGGCAACCAATATCAGGTCATCGCTAATGCGAACCACATATCCGACCCTAATGTCATCTACGCTGGGCAGGTACTCTATATCCCGGTGCTTTCATCAGCTTCAGGATCACCAACGCCCGGTTCTAACTACACCGTGCAACAGGGAGATACTCTCTCCGGTATTGCGCAGAAGGCCTATGGCGATGGCAGCCAATGGCACAGGATCTACGACTACCCGCATAACAAGCAGGTGATCGGCCCAGATCCTAACAACATTCGTCCTGGAGAGGTACTCTATATCCCGCCAATCACGGTGAACAAGAATTGTACGGTCACGTCCCCTATCGGCCTGAACGCGCGAGCTGCCGCCACCAGCCAATCAGCCAAAATCAACAGCTTCTCTCCCGGTACCGTCCTCAGCTTCTTCGAGGTCGTGATTGGACAGAACGTGGAGAATAATCCCCGCTGGGGTCACTCAAATCAGGGGTATTACTTCTGGCTGGGCGGGACCGACCACCCAAACGGCTAACTCGTGCGGGATTACAGCCCAGGGCCTGCCACAAGGGAGTTGCTGTGGCACTTGTAGTTTGTCGAACCGCTTCTCCAGCATCATCGATGTATTAGGAGCAGAGAACGGGCCGCTTCGCTGTGAGAAGCGGCCCGTTGCTGGTGCACCAGGACGTGTAAAACTTTTAGCCGTTCCCAGCAGTGTCTATACTTAAATGGGCAATCCAACTGCTAAAAACTGTTAAGAGGAGAGCTGATCATTATGCCCTACACCTCCATACGCGAGGCCGCCGAGGAGATACACTCGGGTATTATTACGCCGACCGAATTAGTCATGGAGACGATCGAACGCATCGACGAGCAGGATAGTGAGATCCAGGCGTTCATCACGGTGATGCGCGAACAGGCGCTCAAAGAGGCTGAGCAGTCCGAACGCGAGTTGCGCACCGGTCTCTACCGCAGCCAGTTGCATGGCATTCCTATTGCCATTAAGGATATTATTGCCGTCAAGGATGTACGCTTGACGGCCGGCTCAAAGGTGCTGGCCGACTACATCGCCTCCGAAGATGCGATGGTGGTTGAGCAGTTGCGTAAAAGTGGTGCAATTATCATTGGAAAAACTGCCACATTTGAGTTTGCCTATGGCCCCTACTCGCCGCCGGCACGCAATCCATGGGACCATACACGTACAACAGGCGGCTCCAGCGGAGGCTCGGCTGCAGCTGTCGTGGCGGGAATGTGTTCAGGCGCAATTGGTTCGGATACGGGCGGCTCCATTCGTATTCCGGCAGCGTGTTGTGGCGTTACAGGTCTGAAACCAACCTATGGACGGGTTAGTTGCTATGGCGTTATTCCGCTCAGCTGGTCGCTTGACCATGTTGGACCACTGGGCCGCGGCGCGGAAGATTGCGGTATCCTCTTCGACGCCATTGCCGGTTACGACCCACGCGACCCCAACAGCATATCAGGTCCTCCTGCTCAAGCCTCTGCCACACTGATTGGTGGAGCAGAGGGACGCAGCCCACTTTCTTTACAGGGGCGGAAGATCGGCCTGCCACAGGACTCGTTTGTTGGCCCACTTGATCCTGAAGTGCGCCAGGCATGGCGTGCGGCGCTGCTGGTATTGAAAGAAGAGGGGGCAGAAGCCGTGGACGTTGAGTTGCCACGCCCCAGTATGGATATGTACCGCACTATTCAAATGCCTGAGGCCTCGCTTGCCCACATGCAAAAAGGGTGGCTCACTGACCACCTTGATGCGTACACCGGACGCACAAGAGAACGCCTGTTGCAAGGGCAGAAAATTGCGGCGGTGGATTACTTGCTTGCACAACACGAGCGACGCATCTTTTCCAGTGCGGTACGCGCTGCCATGCAGCGCGTCGATGCCCTCATCCTCCCTACCACTCCTGTGCCTGCTATTCCTATTGAGCAAATGGACCAGGACATCAGCATCGAGGGAGTAACTGAGAATGCCACGCTTGCGCTCCTGAGCCTGACCATGCCCTTTAATCTCACTGGGCTACCTGCCTGCTCATTTCCGGCTGGCTTTACGGCTAATGGTCTGCCCATTGGCCTGCAAGTCGTGGGCAAACCATTTGAAGAGGCCACGGTCCTGCGTATCGCGCATGCTTACCAGCAATTGACAGATTGGCACCGGAAGGAAATAAGCTAAAGGGGGTTTTCTATGTTCTCGAAACGGTGACTTACTATCTCGTTGTTGGGCGTTGAATTTCTTAACGAGTGGTTTAGTAATCTGCTCGCTGCCGTGCTCCCCGCCGTAAAATCCGCGCTTGGATTGAACTATATCCAGGTGAGTCTCCTCTTTACTATACTTGAAGGTACTGACGTTCTAAGTGACGGCATCTTTGGCGTTCTCGGTGACCTCTGGTCACGCCGCGTGTTGATCACTGCTGGAACGATCGCCGCCGGCCTCGGCCTGGTCTGCATGGGCATTGCCCCTGGTTATGTTGTGCTCCTTTTGGGAGTAACTCTGCATGGGTTGGCCGGTGGTCCTTTTGTCGGCCTGAGTCAGGCTTCACTGATGGACGCCTCTCCAGGAAAGCACGACTCCATGATGGCCTGGTGGACGATCATAGGCGATATTGGTTTTCTCGTTACGCCGTTGATGGTAACAATCGCTTATACACTGGGCATTAATTGGCGTCCGCTTTTCCTGGTGGGCGGAGGATTGTTTTTCATCTATGCGCTCTTCCTGGCAGGAATGCGCTTTCCTCGTCCGGGAACATCGTCAGAGGGTGAAGAGGAGGTGGAGACAACTTTCTCATCCAGGCTGGCGGCGATCAAGGCGGCGGCGCTCAATCTCGATCTACTGCGCTGGGCCTTAATTCTGCCGCTCCTCGAAATGCCTGTCAACGCTTTTGTCGTGCTCTACTTTCATGACGTGGTCGGGCTGAGCGCTGTCCTGGCAAATACAACCCTATTTATTGTTATCATCAGCGGTTTAGTGGGACGGGCAATTCTTCCCTGGGCGCTGCGGTATGTCAGTGGGGTATGCCTGTTGAGATGGAGCGTCTGGCTTGGAATTGTGAGCTTCGCCCTGTTCCTGGTAGTTCCCGGCGTTGGAGTAAAATTTGCCACTCTGGCATTGTTCAGCCTGGCCGAGTCAAACTGGTATCCACTGGCCAAGGGCCAGGCCTACGCAATACACCCTGGCCAGTCGGGGGTAGTACTGAGTGTCACCTCGCTGCTCTCGCCGGTTACCAGTTTCTTGCCCCTGCTCGTGGGCGCCATCGCCAGCCAGGCAGGGCTAGCCTGGGGATTGAGCGTGCTGCTTGTGGGACCAGTAGTGGCAGGAGTTTTGCTGGTGCTTGCCAGTTAACATAGAGAAGTACAAATTGTTTCTGGAAACCCAAAAACGCCTTGACAGTGAAGCACTCAAGCATTATAATCGACTCTGGAAGCAACGAAATGCATCCCCCCCTATGCAACAAGCCGATGTAGCTCAGTGGTAGAGCAGCGGTTTTGTAAACCGCCGATGTTGGGAGAGCTTTCACGCAATACAACTGGCGTGGTATGAGGGTCTAAACCAAGCAGCCGGTGTTGTAAAACCAGTAGAACCGTTGGTCTCCATGCAGAAAACCGTTAGTGTCCACAGTATATAATTGCGCGTTTTGTTTGTCAAGGAGGATGATACGTGGGCATCCTTAATTGGGGAAGACGCCAGAGAAAACATGAAGATGAAGGAATGGAAGCGTGGCGACAAATGCAGCCTGGCGAGTCGCGCAGGGAATATTTGAAAAGATACCAACGAAACTACCACAAAGAGCAGTGGTATCCTGACCATAGACAAGAGCGCATCAAACAAACAATAGACCGACGGGTGGACCTAAAGGCGTGGTATAACAACTACAAGAAAACACTCTCCTGTGTGCGGTGTGGGTACGACAGACCATCAGGCTTACAGTTTCATCACCGCGATCCAAAGCACAAAGCGTTTAACGTCAGTAGTTTCATCAGAAACGGAGTAGCACTTGAGACGCTGCAAGCTGAAATAGCTAAATGTGATGTGTTGTGTGCGAACTGCCATGCGGAAGTAGAGCAAGAGGAGCGGGATAGAAGGGGAGGTAAGAGACGTGGGTAAGCCGGTGATGGGATTCGAACCCGCGACCCACGCTTTACAAAAGCGTTGCTCTACCACTGAGCTACACCGGCATAAAAATACTATATCACAAAAGTCAAGGGCATTCCTAATCGGCTATCCTGCTTAACCCTGTAAGGCGCACTAGCCTACAGGCTTGCTTCCCCTCATGCATAAAGCAGTCAGGGTAGCGTTGTATACGGCTTAAGTGTGTATTGTTTTTGCCTCGATGCCAATTGTTGATTTAATACTGATTTGACATCTATCCTGGCATCTACCAACCAGAGAGGAATATCGCAATGGAAGAACAAGAACAACAACAAGATATGACGCGCGCCGAGATGCTTCAGGATGACAAGAACCAGCTTGACGGAAGTCTCATATCCCTGGGAGATGACTTAAATGGGATTGTTGAGGCACTGGTTGAGGGTAAGCAAGTTCCACAAGGGAAAATACAAAGTATTCTCACCCAAATGGATGAGGTGAAAGGCTGTTTAGCTAGTTTGGAGGATGACCTGAAGGAGTTATGTTTATAGCATAGGTATGCTATTATTGCTGTTCTGCTTGTTGCTCCATCGCATCAACAATAGCCGGCTTGATGCGGTACCGGTGACGCTTGCCCTGGCTCAATCTGAGTTCGGACTATCTAAGAGCATTGTCACCCTAAAAAAAGTGAGCCGCCAACGTCTCTCTTGATGAAAACAGTTGTCCACTCTTGAGAGTGGAGAAGTAAATTAAGAAGGAGAAAGTTACGTTGACACAACAGGACAACCAGTTAAATCTTGCATTCCAGCTTTCGGGCGAAGGTGTAGTAATCACCTACGTGACCAATGGCCAGGACGGAAAGCCCCATTTTAAGTACAAGGATGCTGAATATGACCGCAGCTACGTCGGCGATGAAATTCGTATTCAGCAGAGCGAGCTTGGTTCCTTGGTAACGGTCACCCTGCGCTACCTTCCTGATGCCTGGTCAAAAACGGTCACCCTGATCGTCCCAGGCGTTTGGGGGGTACGAGACATCGGGGCAGATGTGGAGGCAGTGGCCATTAAGTGCCTCCATAGCATGACCATGGTCCCACAACCTGGAGCAGCAGAATCCTATGAGGTCATACTTCTGAAAGGTTCGGTACAAAGCACCATCTTTAGGTAGTTCTGTTACAACCTCGCTTGAAAAGATGAAACGCTGTCAAGTACCTGTCGCCTAAAAGCCGATAGGTACTTGACGCGAAACGTGTGTCAGGTCATATTTTTTTGTTGTGCTTACCCATAGTTGGAACAGAAATTCGGGGAAATGCTACTCAAGATGTCTGATAGTTGGTGGTTGTATCAGTCATATAGAGGGCTCCTATTCCCACTTCCTGTACATCTCCCCCAAAGGCATTCTTCCCACTGAATACCCCTTCGTCTGTACCCCATACTTCTAGTATGTCTCCTTCATTAAGTCTCGTTATGTCAGTGCCAGAAGGGAAAACGACCTGGACAACAGACATCGAGTATGAATTTGGACTCTCGACGTTGGCTCCAGCAGTGTTCCCACTGTCATCTTTGACAAAGCGCAGTATTTTGCAGGTAAAATGCACATCCTTGCCTTTGTCTGCATTCCCATCTTTGTCCAAATTATCAACGGTTGTAGACTTTGTAGTGGCTTTGTAAAGCTCCTCAATTTGGGCTGGATCTACCGTTGGGGTAGGTGTTGGAGAGGGAGTATCGGTTGCTGTCGGTGCTGGCGTATCAGTTGGCGTGTCGGCAGTATTTACCGTTGTATTGCTCTGTGGAGTTGTACTCTGTGCAGCATTGACAATAATGCCACCAAAGATGATAACGGCTGCAATGATCCCAAGAATGAGCCAGGGATTCGCCTTTTTCCCGGGTGGTCTCGGAGGCAGTGGTCGCGGCATCATCGGTGGTTGCTGCCAGGGAGGGGGTGGATAGTAGGTATTTGGAGGCGGTGGTTGTGGTTGCCATGGTGGCTGTTGCGGTGGATACTGGGTATTTGGTGGTTGTGGTTGTTGCGGCCAGCCTTCTGGATTATTCGGGGGTTGTTGCACAAGGTTCCCCCTTAGTTACTAGACTCAGCACATTCATCACTTTGGGGGAAATGAGGAATATGCGAGAGGTTACCACAGTAAGCGATAGATGGCAACAAACAAGCAGTAAATGAGAAATCATGATTGAGATATGAGGATGGCACTCGAAAGTTGAAGTGGCGCGCACTTGCATTTCAGGGCAAATAGGATATCCCGATGAGGTTATGGCTTTCTCCGACGTCGCTTCCAGCTAGGCGCATTCAATTTATGGACGGCATAGGTGACCACGCCCCAAACCTCGATCTCATCAAGTGCCGCTACAATATCGACAAAAGCGGGATTATCAGCCTTCAAGGTGATCTTGTCGTCCTCGATGAGGATGCGCCTCACGAAGAACTTCTCCTGGAAGATCACCACTACTGCTCGCCCGTCCAACGGCACAATGGCCCGATCAACAATCAGCACATCACCTGCGTGGATCGTCGGCTCCATCGCCATGCCTGTCATACGCACAAAGAACGTGGCTGCTGGTTGCACAATGAGGTTATCCAGTTGCAAGCGTGGTTCCAGGTAGTCATCGGCTGGACTCGGGAACGACATGCATACCTCTTCAATATATACTATCCCCAGTATAGAACGTAAGTTCAAGAGAATTTAGTGGATGAACAACGGTGATGTTTGGATGCCAGGCTGAGCGTTGTTTTTTTGTCCCGGTGCTACTTTGCGGTATATAGCAGCTTCCCTACTTCTACCCCATTAAACAAAAGTTGGGCCTCCTTCACGACTCAGGGCCTTACTGAGAGGAAGCAGTACTGCTACCACCTGTATCAGGAGTTGGTGTACTCTCTTGAGCAGGTGGAGCAGACAGGGCTTGTGTGTCGTTGCTTGCGTAAGGCGGAGGTGAAGAAGATGAGCCTGTAGCTGAAGCGGGAGCCTGCTGTACATCGTCAAAGATCGCCCCTTTCTTGATACACCTTTTCCGCTGCTCTGGTGTAAGACCAATGACGCCGTTCATCTTCGCGTCCTTCAAAGAGTCAGCATCTTCAGGGTTCGCCCCTTCGAGCTGAGCCGAGTTGAGGTTCGCCCCTTCGAGTTGGGCCAAGCGGAGGTTTGCCCCTTCGAGCTGAGCCCCGACAAGCACCGCCCCTTTGAGCTGGGCCCCGACAAGCACCGCCCCTTCGAGCTGAGCATTGCTGAGGTTTGCCCCCTCGAGCTGGGCATTGCTGAGGTTGGCTTCACGGAGAGAGGCTTGTACAAGCCAAGCTTGCACTAAATCAGCACCAACAAGGTAGGCGTGGTCTAATTGAACGTCTGTCGCATCGAGCTGTTGAGGATCAAATTGAGCATTCGTTTTTTTCAACTCTTCCTGACGAGCACGAGGGAATGATTCCCTGAACACGCTGATCAGTGCTTGGCTGAGTGAATCGAGAGGGATGGTTGCATCGGCTTTTCTGAGGCGCAGATGGGCCACGGCTAGGTCAAAGGCTTGGCGGTAGAAGCGCTCATAACCGGGCTGCAAGAACGTGCGCAGCGTGATCGCAGCCCCCACCTTGGCCTCTTTTCTCTCGCTTCCTAACCCCTCGACGACTTTTTGAAAGCGCTCTTCATCGCGTTTCTCCCGCTCGATACGTTGGTCTTCTGCTCGCTTCTTTTGTTCATCATCTCGGTTCTTGGACCACTGCAAAAAGTTATTCCGGGCTACGAGAATACCGACGAGAATAGTACCGATAGTAGCGAGAGGACCAAAAATGGCACTAACAGGGGAAAGCCAAGCCCAGGAGTTGTCGCTCTTGAGCTTGTCGTTTTGCAGAGCTAGCTGCTCTTTCTGCAATGCAGTCATCGTCGGGTCCATGGTCGGTGTTGCCTGCACCGTTCCCGTTACCGGGGTAACAAGTCCAGATCTCATCTCATGTAAGCTAGCTGCCGACACTGGGACCCATACCATGAATACCAATAGAAGCAGCATGCCTACAATGGCAATACCCGCTTTCCATACATTTCTCCTGAGCCAGCGCATAGGCAGAGCCTCCACAATTTGGAAGTAGAAAGCGTTGTGCCCTCAATATGTTTCCATTATATCAACTATCTGTCATGATGATACTAGATGCAAGAGTGAATATCGAGAGCTTCACATCTCGCGAGATGGATTATTCAGGCAGAATTTCACCTGGTCGGCATAATGCATCCCTCCACAATAAGGGCACTTGACCATGGCAGGCTCTTCTTGTCATGCTGCCTCGTGTGGATCCATGACAATGTCAGACTGCCAAACGTTGTCAGGGAAGCCACAATGCTGGTCGCACTCAACGAGGTACTGTACCGGGATATCCCGGCCAGCTATGCGGGTTGCGGTCGCTACCCATACAATAGTGCCTGTATGAGTTTGGCCGCCTGCCCGGTAGGTGATATGCTCGCCCTTCTTGAAGTCGCTGAATGGCGCCAGGGGCCCGTACAGGTCCTCAAATTGCTCGTCTAGGCCGGTCATAATCGGCTACTCCCTTTCTTGTATGGTTAAGTGCTCACCTAAGGCCTGTCAATAGTTTTCTCTCCATAGGATACAAGGTGCCATATAAGTAGCAAAGTGGTAGCTTTCACTATAGCCTTCTCAGTTCCTGTACTTTCTGCTCTGCCGGATCAATAATGTGTTCTTTCAGAGCTGGCTGTAGATCATCAATAGAAGTATACAGGAAGAAGCGGGGTCACACCGCAAACACCGAAGCGCAGAGATTCGAGCAAGTGAGCAAAGCCGTCAATGGGATCGCCAACGGGAAGACAATCATCCAGCCGAAGTGATTGAGCGATTAGCGAGTGTCAGAGAAAGCCGCTGAACTGCTCGTGCTGCGCCGTAATACGCTTTGGATTAATGATGGAGCAGGACCAAGCCTGGACGCCCCTCCATCGGAGTTCACAGGGCAAGAGCAGGCGAGCGGGACGGAAGCAGAACAGGTCTCTTCCCGAATGCCCGGCCTGAGAAACCGACTTCGGCACCCACAGAACAGGTGGATCAGGCTCTTTCTGCTCAAAACGAGCCTGCGACCAGGAGCGGAGTCCAGTCGGACAAGAAGCAGCCCACCAAACCCACCAAATGCACGTTTTCTGGGGTGGTTCCCATTGATCTCTCGCGTTTTCTGGACAGTGGCATTGCGCTCGTGGAATGTCCCGACTGTGCAAGCACGCGCACCCTCGAACCGCGTGCTGGGGTCCTGCGGTTCAAGTCTCACGACAAACGCAAAACGAATACTCCCAATACCGAACCACGATGGGCGCGGATTGATTCGGTCTGGGATGTTGTCGAGGTAGAACCAGGATACGTGTAAAAATCTATCACTATGGCCTATTAGGTGCGCGACAGAAATGTACAACGTTAAGCCCATGTTGGGAGTGCAAAAGAAGTACGAAGAGACAAAAGATGCGACCATTGGTCGCTCAGGAACTGTTTGGGGCAGGCGAGAAAAGATACAGTATTCCTCTTAGCTGACTTGCGAAGCCGATTGAGTGCTTCGTGTTGTAGATTTCATGAGTGGGCCTAATAGGCCATTATCTAAGAACTGACACGAAGAGACCCGTAAAGATGAGTGAAAGTCCTGCGCCAAAAACCATGACCAGCCCTGATGTGAGCCAAAGCCCTTCAAAAGAATGGATTTTTGCTTCAGAAGGGTGGTTTGGATCATAGAGGACAGGAATCGATCTGGCGCCTGTCTCAGGATGACCCTGAAAGGTATGACTTTGAAAGTCTATCGATTCCTCCTGCTCTGTCCAAAATTGGACGGCCACTAGGCGACTAGGGAAGAGACCGTCACTTGCCCCTGTTGGAGTAACCTCATAGATGTCACTGACACCTCCTTTCGCAGATGCTGCTTTACTGAGAAACGTTCGTGTGCCAAGCAGGGCAATCAACCCTGCCAGAAAAATACCTGGGCCGGAAATGACCATTGCGCCAAGAGTGAGTACCAGCAACCAGTGTTCAGCTCCTCTTAGGTGCAGAGCGATGAGACTCCCTCCCAAGCCTAGAACTCCCAGAGCGAGTAGCAAAAGGGAATGGGTCCATCTTTTCATGAGGTACCTCTCACATCCTCTCTCCCTATCCCTTCACTGGGAGGAAGCAATACAGTAGACACCGAAGCAAAGGGAACTGAGCAGTGGATGCTACTCAGTTCCTCACCTGCCTCGCGAACAGCGCATCCCTGGCTAGAACTGAGGCAACGTGCGGGACTTGCACACGCCGATCGAGCACTTTGTAGGCTAGCAAGACCGCGAGGTCGTCGGCGTACGTGTCCAGGTCGTTGCCGTTCCACGGCTGGCTGAGCGGCCGCGGCCGCGCCGATCGTGGGCGATCGCGTGCAAGCCGTTGGAGCCGAAGAAGCCAGGAGCATCACCCTCCGCCGGCGTGTGATCGAAGATGTGCCAGTTCCAGCACCGCGCTGGCGAAGGCGGATGGCGACTCCTGGGGAAGGTTGTGACCCGCGTTGGGCACCTGGTGGTGTACGCGGGGCCCGGTGAAGTGACGTGCAGACGCGCTGCCGTCAGTGGCCGGGAAGTTGCCATCTGCCAGGCCGTCCAGGGTGACAGCCGGGACCGTGATGGCCGGCTGCGTAGCAAGCTGCTGCTCGATCTGGTCGTAGGGAGGGGAACTGGCTGCGTATCCGAGGCGATGACGGTAGGAGTGAAGCACGACATCGACGTAGTCGGGATTGTCGAGCCATGCCCGGTCACGCATCGAGGCAATGTCGAGTTCGCATGTGGGCATCGTTTTCTCCTCGTGTCGCGTGCCGACTGGTCGATCCGGCGACCGGTCCGATCGCTGGACGCTGCTCGGCCGCCCGGGCCACGTGGACTGCCGTCGCCGCCACCCACCGGTGACCGGACGATCGAGCGACGTCAGTCGCGCGTCATGCTCGTGTCCAGCGTCGCCGGAGGGAGGGGCAGGCTGTCAACCGGTGAAGGTCGCCAGCGGCTGCCCCACTTCGACGATGTAGGTGGAGAGCATCTGCCCCGTCTCGGGACCCACGTCCAGCGCGTTGTGAGGCGTGCGGGGCGGCATGAGGAAGGGGTCACCGGCGTGCAGGGTGAGGGTGGGCTGCCCCTGGATCATCATCTCCACCGTCCCGGCGAGGATGTACCCGACCTCTTCACCCGGATGCATGTGCCAGCCTGACTCGACGCCGGCTGGGATTTCAGTGAGTACCTGCACGATCTCCCGTCCGGGAATCGAGGATGCGCGGTGTTGGAGCTCGGTGCGCTTGAGCTTCCCCGCGAGCGCGTCGATCGGCTGCTGCGGGTTCGTCATGGGGTTGGACGACATAGTTGGACCTCCTGATTGATTGAGTTCACGAGTGGTCAGTACTAAGAACAAGTGTCAGAGGTATGCACTACCCTTCTTTAATTTGAAGGACACGCACGCCTCGCATATCCAGCAAGTAGCGTCCCCTGGTATGCACGGTGCGGATGAGCACATTGTCGCACCTGGGACAGCGGACGATCGTCCCCATCCCGTGCATGTAGGCAGCGTTCGCACCAATCACATTGGTGGTGCCGCAGCCCGTGCAGGTGACCTGGGCGAGCGTCATTTCAAAGGGGAAGATCTCTTGTAGCATGCCCGCGGCAGCGTTGCCATCCAGTGTATTCTCCATCATGCTTCTCCTGTCGGTCCAAAGCGTTCGGTCTTGATGCGTCCTGGTTCATGTCCCAGTTCCACGAGACTTGCCGCGGCCGCTTCGACGAATGGGGTGGGGCCGCAGATAAACGTCAGCGGGCGCTGATCGACTGGCCAGGCCACCTCACGCAGCATCTGGGTATCGATACGGCGGGAATAGCCCGTCCATCCGGGCGGCTGCGCGCGGGTCAGGGTCTGCACCACCTCCAGCATCGTGCTGCTCTTCATCAGCTGGTCGAGTTCGTCACAGTAGATCACGTCCTCGAGGGAGCGCGACGAATAGAGCAAACGGGTCGCAACAGTGCTGCCCACGGCGGCGTGGTGGCGCAGCATGGCCATCAAGGGCACAATGCCTGACCCCCCGGCTACCAGCAGGAGCGGCCCGCCCATGCGCGCCTCCCAGACGAAGTAGCCGCCGATGGGGCCGCGCAGTTCCAGTTTATCGCCGACGCGCAGTTCACCCGTGAGGTAGGGTGAGACCTCCCCGTCATCGAGCCGTTCGACGGTGAGCGTCACGCGCGGTGCCTCCTCCGGTGGCGAGGCAATCGAATAGCTGCGCTCGGCCTGGTAGCCGTCCTCGGCCGTGAGGCGCACATCCACGTGCTGCCCGGCTCGATGCCCCTTCCAGGTGGGGAGAGAAAGCCGGATGCTCTTCGTCCGCGCCGTTTCTGCCTGGGTGGCAAGCACTTCACCCAGTTGCCAGGTCAGTCGCCCTGGTAGCGTTCTTCTTTCCATGGGTCTCCGTGATTGTGGTAGCCAAGCGACTCCCAGAAGCCCGGTTCGTCCTGCTTGAGCAGGCGCAGGCCTCGCACCCACTTGGCACTCTTCCAGAAGTAGAGATGGGGCACCAGTAAGCGTGCCGGGCTACCATGTTGCGGCGAGAGCGGCTGGCCCTCATAGGTGTCGACCACCCAGGCCTTGCCACCCAGCACCTCTTCCAGGGGCAGGTTGGTCGTATAGCCCCCATCAGAGAAGGCGAGCACGTAACTAGCGTCGTACTCGACCTGCGCGAGCAGGGTGTCGAGGGAGACGCCTTCCCAGTGCGTGTCTAGTTTCGACCACTTGGTCTCACAGTGGATGTCTTTGGTGATCGTCTCGCGTGGGAGAGCATGAAACTCGTCCCAGCTCCAGCGTTTTGATTGATCGACCTCCCCTACAATGGAAAAATCCCAGTTCGCGAGTGGTGTATGTGGTGTTGGCCCTGCCGAGAGCACGGGAAAGCCACGCTCGAGATATTGTCCCGGCGGGAGTCTTCCGCTGATCTCACTCTTCTGGCGACGACCGCGGAACCCCCGCGAGAAGAAACCTTCACTCAACTTCTCACCTCCTGTTCTTGTGTCGCTTTGCTCCTGCTGTTCACCATTCTATCATGTGCAGACGTTCAGTCCTCTTCGGCCGGTCCCGTTGCCATAGCAATGGGGACTGCCTTGCGGCGCGTGCCAGGAACCGAGCCATTCCCGCTGCGCTGCTGATCGTTGCTCATGGTATCAAACCTGCCTTTCCTCAAGTTCCCTCCGCTGTCGTGGATCAGCCGAACGTGAACACAAAAGCCTCCACGCCCGCATCGAGAAACTCGATCTCGAACTGTCGATCAGCAATGGGCTTCGGTTGCCGGATCAGCTGATACAGCCGCTGTTGGGTAACCGTGCCGTTGCCCTGGTCGTCAACGTCAATTCCGTGAGCAGCGCCCGGCGGCTGTCCATCGATGCGCACGCGAAAGCGCACGGAAGTTCCTCGCGCTGCCGGTCCCATGACGAGATGAAGATCGCGGGCGTGAAAGCGGTACGCGATCCGCCCGTTGGCCGTGTTGAGCACGGCGGCCTGTCTCTCCACCGTCCACTCACCCGAAAGGGCCCAATGATTGAGCCTCAACCGCGCGGGGACAGCATAGACGCGAGGCTTGTCCAAAACTGCACCACCGGGAGACACAAAGTTCTCGGTGCGCTCAGAGCCGACATAGTTTTCTGGAGACCTGAGGCTCCCCCAATCGGCGGCAGCTTCAGCTCCATGGGCATCGACCGAAACCAGTTCATAACCGATGCCGCCGATTCCCGCCTCGGCCAGCAAGTGTTGAATAATCATTTCCGACTGTTCGTATTCGCCCTCGCCGAAGTGATGATGTCGAATACGCCCCTGCCCATCGACGAAATAGAGGGCCGGCCAATAGTGGTTCGTGAAAGCCCGCCAGATCGCATAGTCGTTATCGATCGCGATCGGATACTCGATCCTCATGTCCTTGGCGGCCCGGCGAACGTTCTCGATGTCGTGCTCAAATGCGAACTCAGGCGAGTGCACGCCGATCACGACCAATCCGTGATCCCTGTATTTCTCGGCCCACGCGCGGACATAGGGAAGTGAGCGCAGCCAATTGATGCAGGTGTAGGTCCAGAAGTCGATGAGGACGACTTTTCCGCGCAGGCCGACCGCCGAGAGTGGCTGCGAATTGAGCCACGCGGTCGCGCTGCCGAGTGAAGGCAACTCACCTTCAAGGGGTAATGGAACCGCTGCGGGGTGTCTCACAGCGAGCAAGAGCTGGTTTATTTTCATGATGTCTGCCTTTCCTATGCTTGGATGTGCCGGCGATGGGCGTTCGCATCATGGAAGCGCGCCGGCATCGCTCGGTGTCAGTCGCGCCTCGTGGTTCGGGAAACGACCAACTAACCACCTTGGCCGCCCACCCGTTCAGCTGACGGCGGCGACCGCGCTCAGGATCACGTCCGTGACGGCCTGTGGCTGCGAGATCATGATCACGTGGGAGCCCTCGACCTCGGTGATCGTCGCCCCGGCGCGCCGGGCCATGGAACGGACGACATCACTGCCAGCCGCCTTGTCGCCGCTCGCCACCACGGCCCAGGAGGGCAAGGTCTTCCAGGCGGGCACCCCGGACGGCTCGGAGAACGCCCCCTCGGCAACGGGGCGCTGGGTGGCGGCCATCAGGGCAGCCTGCTCGGCGAGCAGGTCGGCGGCGAAGGCATCATGGAAGTGTGCCGGATTGATGGCGAACTCCACGGCGGTCTCGGCTCCCTGACCCGTCGGATAGTGGAGCGGGACCAGGGCGCTGCTCAGGACGCTATCCTTCGAGCCGCTTTCGACCTCGGAGAGGCGCTCCCCTTCCTCGGGAGCGAAGGCGGCGACGTAGACCAGGCCGACGACGTTCCTGGCTCTGGTGGCGGCGTTGGTGATCACCGCACCGCCGTAGGAGTGGCCGACGACCAGCACCGGGCCGCCCTTGTCGACCAGCTTCAGAACATCCTCTGCTCCACTATTTGCGCAGGGATCTGAAGCCCGCGCGAACCTCTTCTGAAAAGAGTTGCGGCTGTTCCCAGGCCGCGAAGTGGCCGCCCTTGTCGAGCTTGTTGTAATGGATAAGTTTGGGATACGCGCGCTCTGTCCAACTCCGCGGGGCCTGATAGAGCTCGTCAGGAAAGGCGCTCACAGCAACCGGGATCGCGACACCTTTCGGGGCGAAAAAGGCCAGCTTGCTTTCCCAATACAGACGAGCCGATGAGACCGCCGTGTTCGTCACCCAGTAGAGCGTGACGTTGTCGAGGACGTCATCTTGCGTGAGGCCGCCCGGGTGTCCGTCGAAGGCGCGTGCGATGAGCGCGTAACTGCGCGCGTCATGGTCGAGCATCCAGGCCGCCAGGCCGACGGGTGAATCCGCAATCGCGTAAAGCGTCTGTGGGCGGTTCCCCATCTCTTGGGCGTAGGCTAGGCCGTGCC
>WNGM01000406.1_pt1 | contig 49561 bp, 37 predicted proteins | sample 5400571 | NCBI WGS metagenome assembly WNGM01 (sample SAMN13153378, study PRJNA577476) | soil metagenome | isolation source: 100 cm soil or saprolite under Garry oak tree replicate 2 | place: USA:California | collected 2016-06-15 | reverse complement strand
GAGGTAACCCGTAAAGCCGCCCAACATGTAGATCAAGCGCGATTGGCTGATCCTGTCGGCTATGTGCGGGTCGTTAGCCGAGGCTTTATCTACCAGCGGAAGTAACTCGACCTGTTTTGCTCCCAGGCTACGGAACCATCTTACGCCATTGTTACCTGCGCGCTGAGCATTGTTATCGGGAGCAGCTGCCGTAGGAATAATGCAGATGAGTGCGTCTTTGCCACCCGCAAGCTCCATTGCTCGCAGGTCGGGTTCTGCCATCTGCCCGCCAAATTCAGCGCCGCCCTCTAAAAGGAGATAGCCTGCCATGTTTTTGTTCTTTCATATATGGTAGTGTGAGATACAGGCCATCCGCCCCATCTCACGCAAACAGAAGCTCTATGCTGAATAATGTACCACGGTTGCGTTACACATGTCATGATGTTTCGGATTGAACAGCGCGATTTATCAGGGGCGATTCGGCGTTTCGGCGATTTGCGGCATTGACAAAATCTAACCCCTGGCTTATACTCATAATTAAGACATCTCCTTTTTGGACCCCTTCCAGGCCCAATACCACATGAATCTGGACAGCATTAGCATACTGGAGTCTGTGTACAGATGAAGCAGAAGAAACAGACATCACTAACGGCTCATTCGGCATTCTTCGCCAGAACCACACGCTCTTTTTTTCCTCTTTTCTGCTCTTCCACTCATGCCCCGGGAACCATCTTTGCCCGCTGATTGAACCCCATGCGCACGTTTTTCTTTGAGCGTGCCCTACCGATAGTGAAAGTAGCTGGAAAGTCTACACCTCGGGTTCATTCAGCCTGATTCAGTTGTCCGCTCTTGAATCCCAATAACTCTTCTATCATACATTAAGGCGTAACTCACATGAGCACTCCAGGAGTGTGCTTTGTATTTCTCTTTGTTAATTCTATACTGGAACTCCATGACGGTAACTGGTGCAACCTCGTCTTGCTCAATGATCCCGAGGTGAAAATACGTCTCAAAAATTCCGAGACGCATAGGTATGCTGCCTACGAGTTAGCGCCGAGCTGCTATGAATGGATACGGCTGCACAATGGGATCATGCCTGCAGGGCTGGCCGGGGACGACATGCTCTTGCAGAAAACGAGATACTACCTGTATCAAGAGGTAGAACGAAGGCCTACCATTCGAGAAATAACTTACGAGGAGACCTGATAGATGGAGAAGCAAACACAGGACCTGATCATCATCGGAGGCGGGATCATGGGTCTCTGTACCGCTTACGCCGCCTCCTACTTTACCAACAACATCATCCTGCTCGAGAAGTCGCGCATCGGCAATCCAGAGACCGCCTCGTTTGGCTACACCAGATCGATTCGCAACGATTATCTCGATCCGTTCTATGCCAGGCTTGCCTACGAAGCGCGCAGATTATGGTTGGAGCTAGAGCGCAAAGCCACTAGGCCTCTGATTATTCAGTGCGGTTGCTTGAACATTGCTAAAGAGAATGTTACACCCGACCTTGATGCCACCTATGCTGCGCAAAGTTATCGCACCCTTACCAGTTTGCATCTGCACACAGAGGCATTCACACGCGACACGCTACAGCAGCGGTTCCCCCAATTTGCTGTCGATCTGGCGCGCCTGGATGTCGAGGCCGGTTTTCTCTATCTCCCGGCCGTTACGCAGACGCTCCTGGAGATCTTACAGCAACGACAAGTGAACATAATGGAGAACGTAGAAGTCGTTGCTGTCGAGCAGCGGACAGACGAGGTTCGTGTCGTAACCAGCAATGCCGGGTTCAGCACAAAATCTCTGGTTATCACAGCGGGACTGGGAACGAACGAGGTGCTCAGGCGTATCACCGGGTGCAGCATGCAGTTTTCTCTCATACCTGACCGGCCCAGCCAGTGCAAATACTTCATTCCTCCTGCGGAAAAGCGTGAACTGTTTACAGCGGAGGCATTGCCGGTCTTTGCATACCTGGATATAGGTATTTACGGCCATCCGATCTATACAGGAAAAACGCCTGGCGTGAAGATTGGCTTCTATAACCCACCAGATGTGAGGAAATCCCCGACATACATCCACGACGTTCACGGCTTTGTGGACGAATGTATGCCCGCTTTACGAGATGCAGAAGCAATAGATGTGACAGAGGTTGACCAGTGTTTCTATGACCTGGTTCCGGATGACACCTTCATTCTCGGTAATCTGCCCACCTTCCCGCGTATCTTTGTTGGCGTAGGGTGGCGGGGTACCGGGTATAAATATGCGCCGTGGGTAGGCCAGACACTGATGCAACTGGCACTACAGGATGGAACGGTCTACGATATTGGCCGTTTTTCGCCACAACGCTTTGTATCTGACGCATCGTAAATTCTTTTACCCACATCACCCTGAAGGATGATGAGACGGAGGAGGGAGCAAAAAATGAGAGACACAACCACCAGGGGCATCCAGGAAAGACTGAAGCAGGGCGTTGTCCTGGGCGCGGAAGGATATGTATTTGAACTTGAACGAAGGGGCTATATCAAAGCTGGTCCTTATGTGCCAGAAGTCGTGCTGGATTTTCCGGAGGCGGTCAAAGAGCTGCACCGGGAGTTCCTGCGGGCGGGAAGTGAGGTCACGGTTGCTCTGACCTACTATGCCCATCGCGAAAAATTGAAGGACGTGGGCAGAGAACATGACCTGGAATGGATGAATCGCCAGGCGGTCAGGCTGGCCAACGAGGTTGCGCGTGAAGGAGATGCGCTCGTTGCGGGCAATATCTGTAATACCTGGGCCTACGACCCGCAAAATGTGCAGGAGACCTCGAGCATCGTGCGTGCAATGTACGAGGAACAGTTGAGCTGGGCGGTCGAAGAAGGCATCGACTTTGTCATAGCCGAAACGAATGATTACTTAGGGGAAGCGCTGATCGCGCTGGAGGTGATTAAACAGCTCCAGCTGCCCGCGATGATCACATTGGCAACGGTGCAGCAGGAATCGACGCGCGATGGCTACGATTATGTCGAGGCGTGCAAGATTCTGGCGGACCACGGCGCAGATATTGTGGGCTTGAATTGCGACCGGGGACCAGAGACCATGCTGCCGATCATCGAAGCAATTCGCTCAGCCGTAAGCTGCTATGTCGCCGCGCAGCCGGTTCCTTACAAGACCAACTCACTCGCGCCAACGTTCGAGTCGTTGCGTACGCGGAATGACGAACAGGCCTTCCCGATCATGCTAGAGCCGTTTTTATGCACCAGATTTGAAATGGCGGCATTTGCACGCCAGGCGCACAGGCTTGGGGTCAACTACATTGGCGTGTGCTGCGGAGGGGCTCCCCATTATGTGCGCGCGATGGCAGAAGCACTGGGCAGAACGGTACCGGCCAGCAAATATTCACCCGCGATGGAGCTGCACCCTATGCTGGGCTCGCAGGTGTCTGACAAAGACAGCCATTTTCTTACCGATTGGAAAAGCTGATGGCTTCAGGAGAGACTCATTATGCACGCGACTTTCTTGCACGATACACCGGCAATCCGCTTTGCAACATTCCTCGCGCCCAATCTCTACTGTACGTACGAGCATATCGCCCGCTATGTTGGTGTAAAAGTGGGATATCCCACCAGGCTGAGCGTCGGACATTCCCTTGAGGATTTTGTGGCAGGGCAGGCGGACGTGGGCTTTATCTGCGGCTTGCCCTATGTGCGCCTGGTGGATTCACCCGGCAGCCCTGTTGAGCTACTGGCGGCACCAGTTTTGCGGGGAGAACGTTACCAGAACAAGCCTGTCTACTTTTCAGATGTCATCGTTCGCAGCGATAGCCCATTTTCTTCCTTTGATGATTTAGGCGGATGTAGGTGGGCATACAACCAGCGAACATCCCATTCCGGATACAACCTGGTTTACTCTAGCTTGCTGGAGCTGGGCAAAACGCTGCGCTACTTTGGTACAATGATAGAGACCGGCTCTCACCAGCGCTCGCTTCAACTGGTGCTGGAAGGGCAGGCGGATGCAGCGGCTATCGACTCGCACGTGCTTGATACGTTGCTCTGGCAGAATAACGACCTTGAGCTACAGCTGCGAGTGATTGCCAGGCTGGGTCCATCCAGTATCCCGCCCGTAGTTGTAGCCAGGAGCCTCGATAGCAATCTGAAATCCCGGCTGCAAGAAGCCCTGATTACGATGCATAACGATCCTGTTGCAGCCGACGAGCTGCACAAAGGGCGAATTGATCATTTCGCAACTGTAACGGACGCTGATTACAATGATATACGCACGATATTCGCACGGGTACAGGCTGCAATGAAAGCCTAACAGCGTTGTTCAACGCACAGTGAGGTATTTGCACACTGAACAATTTTCGTGGGTTTGTCCACACCCGCACCCTGCGCTTGAACGCGATGATATGATATGGGGCGGGAGGTAAGGAAAATGAGAAAAAGCGTGAAACAGCACGCGTTCAGCCACATCTTGCCCATATGCCTGCTTGTCGTCCTTCTCGGGATAGCACTTGTCACCGTCTTTATGCAAGCCGATCAGTTTGGCATTACTATCGATGAACCACTACAAGATCAGTACGGACGATCGACAATGGCATGGTATGAGAGCATGGGAAGAGATACAAGCTTCCTGACGAGCTATCCAGCATCGGATTTCCAGCCACAGCATGGGTCAGCCTTTGAGACGCTTGTGGCGGCAGCACAGCAGGTTTTTGATCATCAATGGTATACCCGGGCGGTGGTGACCGGCCTGGCTGGCGTCGTCGGGGTCATGGCTATTGCGCTGTGCGGGTTGGAATTGGGAGGATGGTGGATGGCATTGCTGGCAGCGCTGAGCTTATGGCTCTACCCGCGCTTCTTTGGGGCCATCTTCAACAATTCCAAGGATATTCCTTTTGCTTCAGCCTATGTACTGGTACTGTGGGCAGTGCTCTTGCTGGTGCGCTACTGGGGTAACACTCGGCGTTCGCTACTCACGAGCGTACTGGTGGGAGGTCTGGGAGGCCTGGCTGTCTCCGTGCGCGTCAACGCAGTGGTGTGGTACGCAATGTTGATCCTGTTGCTGCTGGGTTGGTGGGCCCGCTACGGGCTCAGCTCGTGGCGAGAACATACCGTACTGGCGCACCTCAGGCGGCAGATGCTAGCGGCAGTGATCATCGCGGGAACCTCCCTGATGACGATGATCGTCTGCTGGCCGTATATTGCGCTCAACCCGCTGCACAATTTGTATGATGCTATCCTGGTCATGATCAAGTATCCCTGGAATGATCACCCAGTGCTTTTTGCGGGGCACCTGTATCGTACGCTTGTTTTACCGAGACGCTATGCTCCAACCTGGCTGGTGATTGGCTCTCCACCGGCGGTAGTGATCTGTGCCTGTACAGGTGGGATCGTGGTCAGCATCCAGCTCATCAAACGCCAGATGATCGCGGCTCCCATTGCAGTGATTTGCCTGGCCCTGTTATTCCCGCTCGGCTTGATTGTTGGTCTGCATGCAACAGTCTTCGATACGATGAGACACTTTCTGTTTGTCATCCCGCCGCTCCTCTTACTGGCGGTATATGGCTTCATGCAGGTGCTCACCTTCCTGGCGTACCACAAGCAGAAGCTGGTAGTGGCAGGACTGGTGCTCCTGGGCCTGGCCAGTCAAGTGCAGGTCATCAAAGACATGCAGGATCTGCATCCCTATGAATATATGTATTTTAGTCCGCTCATTGGCGGGGTGGCTGGGGCGAATGGACAGTACGAGATGGATTATTGGGGCGTCTGCAACAAGCCGGCAGGTGAATGGTTAGCGCAAAATTATACAAAATATACCGGCAAACAGTCTCCCACCGTCAAAGCAGCATACATTGAGCAGCTGATGCCCTATCTACCGGATGTGTTTCACGAGAGCACTCCCGGGATAAAGCCAGATTTTTATGTCTCAATCACGCGATGGGGTCTCGAGAAGCAGTTCCCTTCGTACAAGATTATTCATACGGAGGGTGTCGAGGGATATGTCGCCTGCGTGGTGAAGATCAATCCTGCCTCAGTTTCCTCTGCCCATTCCCGTCCAAAGCCCTTTGATGCACCGGTGATGAACCAGGTCTTGGTCATGATGTTCCCTTCCTCCTGAATAATTGAATAGTTCTTTCGACACGGCATTCAGGTACGTGGAACCTGAATGCCGGGTACACTCCATGGGTGCTCAGACAGCGTAGCATCTCTATGTCATACAACATATCTGTTGAGTGACGCAAGCACATGTATGTCATGCTACTGGAGCGTCTTTGCGAAGCATAGCAGCTTGCGTAGTACTGGACCAGGTTGGAAACCAATCGGTGAAGATTGTTAGCTGGATACCGGGTAGCTCTTCTCATCCAAGATTTGGTATCATGGGCAGGGATACGTTTGTATCTGAGTTAATCACCAAAACCCTGATAAGGATTGCAGAAGACCGCAACTTGAAATAGATACACGAGGAAGACCTTCATGATTGAACTGTTGAGTGCCATAGCAGCCATTTTGTTGGTTGATTTAGTATTGAGTGGAGATAACGCCCTTGTCATCGGCGCAGCAGCAGCAGGACTGCCACGACGACAACGATGGATAGCAATCTTCTTTGGCGGAGCTGGAGCTGCTGTTCTTCGTATTGTCTTTGCCTTCATCGCATCCTTTTTGCTCGTGTTACCCTGGTTGCAGGCAATTGGAGGGCTGATTTTGCTCATCATCGCTATTCGACTGCTTGCGGACCGAGACGCCAGGCGGCCTGCTGCATTTGAAGAGCAGACCACGCCTCGTTCCCCTGGGACACCAGACGCCACTCCAAGCACCTCACGAAGCTTCCTTCCAGCTTTGTTGACGATCCTGGTAGCTGACGTAACCATGAGTCTGGATAATGTGCTCGCGGTTGGGGCACTGTCCCACGGCAATCTCCTTGCTCTCTCAATCGGGATTCTCGTGAGCATTATCATTCTCCTGGTTGGGAGTGCCCTGGTTGCTGAACTGATGAAATGGCTTCCCTGGCTCCTCGATGTGGCCGCCCTTGTCCTGGCATGGACGGGAGCGAATATGATGTTGTACGATTTCAGGTTGGGTGATATTCTGGACAACTACGCCTGGACAGCCATCGCCGTTCCCACAGTTTCGTTGGGAATTGTCCTGGTTGCCGACGTTCTCTTGCGACTGCGTACCCAGAAACTGACACGACTGTCATAAGGGTTTTTTGCCCACACTGAAACATCTGCCTTCCGATGTTCATGTACCTGTAGGTAACAGAATATTTACAGGCGAGAGATGGCTCTTAACCGAGAACAGTGTATGCACGATACTCATATTGTAAGGGGGGAGAAAGGCTGATTTTCTCACAGTTCCGTCAAAGCGCCCATATCTTAGCGCTGCCGAAAATAGCCTCGCCCTGGTAGACCACTACACCGACCTGACCTTGCATAAACGTTCCATCCTGCACTTGTTGAATGAGCTGTCGATTGACATACAGGCTAATAGTGCTTCGTATGGATTGGCTGGTACGAGAATGGGTTGAAAGAAATTTTGCAATACCGAAGTCTGCGAGGAGAAGATCAGGAATGCTCAGAGCCCTCCATCGGTGAATAAGAAAATTCGAGAGTTTTACGTCTTGATGAATGATCTGCTTCTCATGAGCATACTGAAGAGCATCCGCAGCCTGTTCAAGTATCAGTGCGATAAGGTGGAGTGAAGGAAGATGAGAACTTCCTCTCCTGAGGAGCCAGGCCTCAAGCGAACCTTCTTGACAATAGGGCATTACCATATAGCTGAGCGTTCCTCCCTCCACCGCCACATCACCATAGTCAAAAAGCGAAAGAATGTAGGGATGCTGAAGCGCGGCTATAGCTCTGGCCTCACGCAGGAAGAGGCGGTTAACATCATCCGTTGTCAACGCACCTGGGTAAGGCATCCCATAACTTTTGATTACCTTGATAGCAACTTGTCTCATTATGGGGGTATCTTCTGCAAGGTAAACTTCACCCATGCCGCCAGCCCCCAGCAGATGCAGAAGACGATATCGCCCAAGTTGTAATCCATCTAGAGGCATACTACTCTCCTCACCGCAAATCAACAACGACAATAAAAATTCTTTTGAAATCTTTCGAGATGGAGTGATATGGACAAAGTTATCAAATAGTTGAGTATTTGTCAAGCCGCTTGGGACTCCCCTGGCCTGCTGCTACTACCCCCGGGCTGCTACTGTCTGATTTTGTATTTGCCAAAGCTTCCAGTAGAGTCCCTCGCACTGCAGCAGTTCGTGCTGTGTGCCGCGCTCTCTGATGCGACCAGACTGCATCACCAGAATCTCATCTGCTCTCTCCAGCCCGACCAGCCGATGGGTGAACATCAATGTTGTTCGCCCCTCCATCAGGTGGTGGATGGCGCGCAGCACTTCATGCTCGGTACAAGTATCGAGGTTGGCGGTAGGTTCGTCGAGAATCATGATGGGAGCGTCTTTGAGAAGGGCGCGCGCGATAGCAAGCCGCTGGCGTTCTCCACCGCTCAATTTAAGACCCTGCTCTCCGATCCATAGTTGATTTCCCGGCGCCACTGGGGCCAACAATGGCGACGCAGCGCCCTTGCGGTATGTCAAAGCTAATATCATTCAACACATCGGGACCCTGATACGCATAACGGAACGAGAGGTGACGTAACTCCAGATCGTAATTGGTAGGGACGGGAGAAAGACTCGCCAGCTTGCGTATCATGGGCTGAGTATCAATGACCTCGAAAAGGCGCTTTGCTGCCAGTACCAGGACGGCCAGGAAAACGCCGTTCAGTAGCGAATTATAGCCAATGGCTATATGAAATGAAAGTGTTCATATGCGTCCTTTGAGGAGAAACACGGACATCGCGAGACCACCGCACAGATTTTCGACCAGACCGTTAATGTCATGTGCCACACGCTGGCGAGCGTGATGATTTATCCTCTCAGCAGACCCCTTCTCAGCTGCCCGCGCCATTCCACCACACGGTTGCTTCCCACTACCACGACATAGCTCGCAAAGGCCAGCAGGCTGATGCAGACACTACTGGGATACCCCGTGTAGAAACCGGTGGCAATGCCGAGCCAGGTCAGGGCGACGGCGAGCCCGGCAGCGAGCGCAAGCGCTGTATAGGGACGATTGGTCACCTGATGCGCGATAGCGGCCGGCAAGAGCAGCAGCGCGAACACCAGCAGGGCGCCCACGGCCAGGGTCGCCTCGCTCACGGTTACCGCCAGCAGCGCCATGAAGATGAAGCCAAGCCCGCGCACGGGCACTCCCCGCGCTGCTGCCACGTCGGGGTCCAGCGAAGCGAAGAGCAAGGGACGCGCGATGACGGCGAGGGCGAGGATCGCCACTCCGCTGACGAGCGCGATGCTCTGCGTCTGTTCGGTAGAGATGCCCAGGATGTTGCCGAACAATACCGTTACGCCTGAGAAGCCCGTGCCTGTGCCGCTGACATGGGCAGTGAACAGGCTCAGGAAGAGCACCCCTAACCCCAGAACCCAGGCGAGCACGGTTCCGATGGCCACATCGCGCCCACGCAGCCGCTCGCCGAAGCCCCCCATTGCCAATGCTACCGCGATGGTGGTGACCAGCAGGCTCGCGAGGGGGTTGATACCCAACGCCGCGCCGCCCAGCGCGCCGGTAAAGGCTACGTCCGAGAGCGACTCACCCGCGAAGGCCTGGTGGCGCAGGACCACAAAGTAGCCGACCAGCCCCGCCACCACGCTCAAGATGGTGCCAGAGAGCAAGGCCTGCCGCATGAAGTCGTAGTGGAGCATCGCCAGGATATCCTGCCAGAGATTCAGGGTGAAAGGGGGAAGTACCCCCGCTACGACGACGCTCATCCTGCACCTCCCACCCGCGAACTGGGGAGCGACGTGAGACGGCGCCGCACGACCCGGTCACGGACGAAACGTCCGCCACGCACGAGGGCATAGGTCCCAAAGGCGAAGGTCGTGATGAAAAAGCCGACTGGGTAGGGTGTGAAGTACCCCACGGCCAGCCCCACCCAGGTGAAAATGAGGGCCAGCGCGACCGCGACCGCAGCAGCAACGGCGGGGCGGGTAGTGACTTCCTGTGCAATGGCGGCAGGGGTGACCAGCAGTGCAAAGATGAGCAGCACCCCCACGACTTGGACCGCCACGGCGACCGTAAGCGCCAACAACATGAGATAACCAAGAGCAAGGGCGCGCACCGGCACGCCCCGCGCTGCTGCTACATCGGGGTCGATGGAGGCAAAGAATAAAGGCCGGGCAATGAGGAGAAACGCTCCCACCAGCACGAGCGTCGACCAGAGAATAATGCGTACATCCGTATCGCTGATGCCCAGGACATTGCCAAACAGCACGTTGTAGACGTTGGCCGCATACTCCGCCGTGGCCAGAAAAATGAAGAGAAAACCGAGGGCTAGCGATGCGGCGAACACGGCACCCACCGCGATGTCGCTCTGGCGGCTGTGTCCCGAGGCCTCATTGAGCGCCTGGATGCCAACTGCGGCGAGTGCTCCCGCGAGAAAGAGGCCCACGATCGGGGGGATCCCGAAGAGAACTGCTCCCGTCGCTCCCGCGAAGCCTACATTGGCTAGGCTATGGCCGGCGAAGCTCTGGCTGCGCAGCACCATAAAATAGCCCATGATGCCGGCGGTGAGCGCCACCAGCGTTCCCGCCAGGTAGGCGTTTTGCATGAAGTGATAATGAAGTAGGATCTGGATATCCGCGACCAGGTCCCAGGATGGTGACACGGTGTCAGCGATGGATACCGGCATGGTAGCACACCTCCTCTTCCGGTTGCCCGACCACCACGATCTGCCCATCGCTCGCTCGGAGCACTTCGATGGGGGTCTCGTAGAGGCGTGAGAGCGTCGCTGTGGTGATCACCTCTTCCGGTATCCCGACCGCGACCTGCCCGTGTGCTATATACACCACACGATCGACAGCCGGCAGGATGGGATTGATATCATGGGCGACGAGCAGCACCGCAGCTCCCATTTCCCGGCTGATCTGCCGGATTACGCCCGCCACGCCTTGCTGGTTACGCAGGTCCAGGCTGTCCAGGGGTTCGTCAAGGGCCAGAATCCGTGGCCGCGTCACCAACGCTTGCGCGATGAGCAGCCGCTGCTGCTCCCCGCCGGAGAGTTCCCCAATGGGCCGGTCGGCATACGCTCCTGCGCCAACCAGATCGATGGCTTCCTGGACGCGGCGGCGAGCATCCCGCTCCTTGCCGCGTTGGAGGAAAGGTAGGGGCAGACCCCAGTTCCCTCCATCCAGCCCGAGCCGCACAATGCTGCGCCCGCGGACACGCACCTCGGCCTCAAAATGGCGCCGTTGTGGCACATAGCCGATGGCAGCGTTGCCCCGCCGCGCAGGATGGCCCAGCACGGAGATCGTCCCGCGAGAGAGCGGGATCAGCCCGAGGATCGCTTTGAGCAGAGTGGACTTGCCTGCACCATTTGGGCCGAGGATGGCGAGGAACTCCCCCGGCTGGACAGAAAGCTGCACCTCCTGCCAGATGGAACGCCCGCCCAGGGCGACAGCTGCGTCCTCCACCTGGATGACCGGAGAAAGACCGGCAGGGGCAGACGTAGGTGAACTAGTAGCTGACAGATCGGTCATCATAGCGTCAACTCCTTATGAGGTGGCAAGCAGAAGCTCGCCACCCAACGATTACTTGCCCGTGGCCTGCGCCAGGGCGGTTTGAATCCCTTGTAATTGGGCCGATTGCCAATCCTGGAAGGAGGCATTCGCCGGGGTCAGCGTCTCAGTGATCGTCGCCACCGGGATGTGGTTGGCCCTGGCCCGGTTGATGAGCGCCTGGATATTGTTCGGGGTATTCTGTGAGTTATAGATCAACACCTTGATCTGCTTCTGGTTGATCTGCTGCTCAACGTTCGCTTCGTCAGCCGCCGAGATGTCTTGCCCCTCGGAGACCGCTTTGAGGTAGGAATAGGGTGTGATGAGATTCAACCCCAACGCAGGCGCGAGATAAGAAAAGATGCTTTCGGTCGCCCCAACAGGGGTGCCGCTGTATTTGGCTTTGATGGCTGCAATAAGATCGTGGTACCGCTTCAGACCAGTGGTCAAAAAGGTATGTGCCGATTGGTCAAAGGCGGCGGCATCAGCAGGGTCGATCGCCTTCAAATCGTCGCGGATCTTGTTCGCCACGGCGGTCACATAGTCGGGGTTATACCACATGTGGGGATTGTCACCCTCGTGCTTGCCGTTGAAATCGCCCACGTTCAATTCTTTGCGTCCGCTTGCCGGATTGGCTTGCAAGAGCTTATCAGCCCAGGGATCATAGCCAGCACCGTTGACGATGACGTACTGGGCATCAACGACAGTCCGCGCATCAGCAGCAGTTGGCTCGTAGCTGTGGGGGTCGGCATTGGGGTCAACAATAATGCTGGTGACATGCACATGGCTGCCGCCAACCTGGGCAGCGATACTTCCCCAAAAATTTTCAGCAGCGACGACCTGGACGGGACCACTGCCTCCAGCAGTGGTCTGGAAGGTGGTGCCACAGGCGGCCAGGGCAAGCAAAAGCAGCAGAACCCCCCCCGCCAGGGCAGGCGGAAAAGCTCGAATGCGAGATTGAAACACAGGACCCTCCTTAAAAGGAAACGTAAAATAGCAAACAACCAATATCAGACCCTGGCAGTGCTCACCACCATATGATATACTGTATCAATAATATAACACCAAACGAGACGACGTGTCAATAACTATTGAGACGAAATCTCATATTGTTTGAGTACAAACCAGGGAAAGGATTTGCAGGAGAGCAAACAATGCCGATCAGGTGCAGGCGAATGGGAAAGCAAAGTATAGCAAACAAAAGGAATCGACGATGATAGCGGATAAAATTTACGCGGCTTTCGACGAGGTGAGCCAGCGCAATACGCGTCCACGCAAACTCATTGCGGACAGATTGATCGAGCTCGCCAGGAGCGGTGCAGATTTCACCGTTGAGGATCTCTGGCAGGAGCTACGAGAGGCCGAGCCACGTATAGGACGAGCCACGGTCTACCGTTCGGTCGAAAAGCTGGTGAATATGGGACTGCTCGCCCGGATCGAGTTTGCGGATGGGACACATCACTACCGTGTCTGCGGTGGAAGCGAGCATCATCACCATCTCACCTGCACTCAGTGCCACTGCGTCGTCGATATCAATATCTGTCTCCCCGCTGATCAATTTGCGACCATTGGGAACCAGGCGGACTTTGTCATCGAGGGGCATTCACTAACTCTTTTTGGCCGCTGTAAAAACTGTCGACGGTAAGGGGAGATAATGTTAAAGCGCTACACGGCATCGCCTAGGGTACAACCACTTCTTTCCCTTCGTCCAGCCAGGGTGCAACCGGCTCTTTCCTTTCACCCAACCAGCGCTCCAGATCCTGGGCGGGTAGCGCACGGGAGAGATAGTAGCCCTGAGCGATATCACATCCGAGCGACTCCAACAGATTCCAGGCCGCCTGATCTTCTACCCCCTCCGCCACTACCTGCATGCCCAGGCTATGAGCCATGTTCACTGTGGATCGCACGATGGCCTGGTCCGCCAGGTCTGTCGTCACGTGTAGTACAAAGGCGCGGTCGATCTTCAGTTCCTCGGCCGGCAGAAGTTTGAGATAGGATAGCGAGGCATAGCCCGTCCCGTAGTCGTCGATGGCGATGCCCATCCCCAATGCAAAAAGACGATTCAATACCTGCAACGTATGCTCTACGTCAACCATCACCGCACTCTCCGTGATCTCGACGCCTAGGAGGTGGGGAGGGACCCTGTACCGTGTAAGCAGGTCAGCGATGGTATCCGGGAGGCTTGCGTCGCGCAGGTTCCACATGGAGAGGTTGACGGCCACCCCCAGGGTGATACCAGCATCCAGCCAGTGCCTGCACTGTTGCACCGCTGTTTCTAAAGCCCAGTGGGTCAGTGGCCCGATGAGACCGGTCTGCTCGGCCAGCGGTATAAACTGGTCGGGAGGGATAAAGCCATGGATGGGATGCTGCCAGCGCATCAGGGCTTCAACGCCCTTGACGAGGCCCGTTCTCAAGTCAGCCTTCGGCTGGTAGTACAGTCGCAGCTCATGGGTGGCAATGGCCTTGCGCAAATCTCCGAGGAGGGCGAGGCGGTGGGGACTGTACTGGTCATGACGGGCATCGTAGAGGGCGTACCCTTCATGCCCCCGTTTGGCTGTGTACATGGCCACGTCTGCACGCCGCAGCAGGGTCAAAGGATCGCTTCCATGCGCGGGATACAACGCGGCCCCTATGCTGGCCTCGACCTGAAGCGGGTACTCCTCGACCAGAAACGGTTCCTCCAGGGCTGTACCCAGCGCAGAGGCGGCCTGACGTGCGCTCACCTCATCGGCGGTTGTGAGGAACACAGCGAACTCGTCACCGCCGAGCCGGGCAACGGTCGCGGCGGCACCGACCGCTTGACGCAGGCGCACTCCGACCTGTTGGAGGAGCTGGTCGCCGAGTTGGTGGCCGAAGGTGTCGTTGACTTCCTTGAAGCGATCGAGATCCAGCATGAGCAGGGCCATCCCGCCTCCGACCTGTTCGGTAAGCAGGAGCGCCTCCCCTATTCGTTGGAGCAGCAAGCTGCGATTGGGCAGGCCCGTGAGGGAATCCATGGTGGCCATTGCCGCCAGCTCGGCATTACTGGTCGCCAGTTCATCACGTGCCTGCCGCAGCCCTTCACGAGCTCCATCAAGCGCCCCTGCTGCCTGTGCTACCTGTTCCTGCATAGTGTTAAAACTGGCCGCCATCGTGCCAATCTCATCACGTGTATGCAGCCTCGAGTGCTTGCATGGCTCGTGAAAAGTCGGACAGCGTGCCTCTAACGAGTCTATCAGCAGCACGAGCAACCTCTTCGCTAGCATGGGCGATCATGCCGGGCAGCACCAGACCAACACTAATCGTCAGCAAAGCCACGGCTACAAATATATCCTCCAGGGCAGTAATCAGTGGCGCCTGCTGCTCACTGATCCTGCTCACGGCTATCAGGTAGCCAGTTCCATCAAGGATCAGAACGAGGAGCATCGCACCCGTCAGCTTCACATGGAGTGAGCGCAATGAAATTGACAGCCCTGCCTGCAGCCGGTCACCCCAGCGGCGGATGGCATAGAGGAACGATCCAGAGTAGGCAAAAGCCAGACCTGCAATCACCGTCGGCAAGCCGAACTGTTCAAACCCAAGCAGAGTGGATACTCCCCAGACGCCAGAGGCAAGCAAGCCGAGCACAATGGTGCCACGCGGAGCCCGGTAGAGGCGGGTCATTTTTGGGGCATTACGACGGAGCAGCCAGACGGCTACACTAGGCAAGCAGATACTGATCAGATAGGTCAGGTTAGCGGCTGCAAGCAACCAGGTGGGATCACCGATGAGCAGTAACACAATAGCCATTCCTGCAGTGAGCATGGTCGCTACCCAGGGTGTATCAGTACGTGAGCGAAGAGCAAGCAAACGCGGGAGCAGGCCATCCTCTGCAAGCTGGGAGAGGGTGCGAGCGGCACCGGCTAATGGCTGGAGGGTCCCATGGAACATATTGAACATTATAAACCAGATAGCGGCCGAGTGAGCCAGGTTACCAAACAAGGGAGCAAAAGTTGGGCCGAGTGCCTGTGAAAGGTCTCCCTCGAGCGGTGTTGAGCCAAGCGCGCCAAGCCAGACGACCGGCAAGACGATAAAAAAGAGGGTTGCCATCAAGCCACTGGCGAACATGGCCCGTGGCACATTACGGGCAGGGTCTACTGTTTCCCCCACGTGACAGGCGGCGGCCTCAAAGGCAGGTGCCGCGAAGCCAACCAGGTACAGCCCTGCCATAGCACTGGTGAGAGCGCCAAAGTAGCCAGAAAAAGGAGTGACGAGGTGAAAGCTCATAGCCTGCTGCCAGTTCACATGACCGGTGACAATCGGGACAAGTCCTGAGAGAAAGGCGAGCAGAGCCGAGGCAGTGGCAATGGGAATAGCCAGCCGCGTGACCCAGCGTACCCCACAGAGGTTGACCACCGTGAAGAGTACCACCAGGCTGATAGCCAGCAGGGGAATGGGTACATTGGGCAAATACCATTCAGCAATGGCAGTTGCAGATAAGATGGCAGTCAGGCCGCAGGTAGGTACCCAGCCCCACCAGTAGCAGACCCCCGTCAGGTTTGCCAGCACTGGACTATAGGGGCGAAATGCCTCGGCACAAGTAGCAGCAATGCCACCAACCCGGTTGGGAAACATCAGAATCAGTTCCGTCCAGCCAAAGGCTGCTGCCCAGCTCAAGAGCAAGCCCACGATCAGTAGGGGAACTGCTGCACTCCCCTGGCTAAGAAAAAGGGCGCCAATGAGAAAGAGGCTCTGATTACTGCCCCCCATCGCCAGAGCAGTAGTGCCTATCCAGCCAATCGTACGTGGATGAGGAGGGCCAGCTTCGCCCCTATTGCCCATTGCGTTAGCAACCATCTTCCGTAGATCGCCTTTCTCAAACCTCGACTGGTAACAGGATGCTCACTATCGCTGAGCATCCTTTTTATCTCCTATCGGCTCTTCTGTCTTATTCTTAAGAGCAGCGAAACACAACTCTCGCATGACAGGAACCAGTTCTGCCCATCTGGTGGCTTAAGCCAGTGTTGTCTGCCCTCCCATTGATGTGGTTACATTCGGCTGTGGCTCGTCCACCTGCCTGTGCTCTGCCAGCTGTTCCTGCACATCAGGTGCTTGCAGGAAGGCTTCCACCACCTGGGGGTCGAATTGACTGCCCACTCCTCCTCGGTTAGCGGGCCAGATTTCTGCAGGATGGTATCGGGGACGCCGATTCTGCCGATGTCGTGCGGCGGCAATGCGAGAGTTCTTCCTCGATCCGGTTCATAACCGTCCGGTGGTTGGGCAGCTTGGTGAGAGAAACTGAAAACAAGACACCTTTCCCCGTCTAAAGTCCTGTCAAGAACACGTCTCCAGACGCATTACAAAAATATGTTTCTCGCTTCTGCTTTAGACAAGTTACTGATCGATGTAACGATTGTCCTGCAAATGAAGTAAAGAAAGAGAAGTAGAAGCCATATGAATACAACCCTTATCCTCGAATCCGAGCAATCACAAAAGACAGAACGCAAAGTAGTTATGGATGTGCGAGATATCACCATGAGTGGAGAGTTTGTTTCCATCGTTGGGCCATCCGGTTCAGGCAAAAGCACATTACTTGGCATTATCGCCGGCCTGGACAATCCTACCACCGGACAGGTGTTTATTGATGGCGTCGATATCACACGCATGACAGAAGGCAAGCTGGCGGTGGTTCGCAATAGCAAGATTGGTATGGTCTTCCAGGCCTTCAACCTGATTCCCACCCTGACCGCGCAAGAAAATGTTGAGGTACCGCTGTATGTCGGCAAGCACAAAGGTTCACCTTCGGCCCGGGCACAAGAACTGCTGGCCTTAGTTGGTCTCTCGCACCGGCTCGATCATCGACCAAACCAGCTCTCGGGCGGCGAGCAGCAGCGCGTGGCCATTGCTCGCGCGCTGGCAACCGATCCCGCCTTTGTGATTGCCGACGAGCCAACGGGCAACCTGGATGCACGCAACGGTGAAAACGTGCTCAAGCTCATCGCTGAGCTACGTGAACAGACCGGAAAAACCTTTATCATCGCGAGCCATGATCCGGTCGTGGCTTCACATGCAGATCGCTCTATGCGTATCGTCGATGGCAGAATTGCCGAGATCGACCAGTCCAATGGCAGAATCACCCAGTAGCCTTAACGAAAGAATATGACTATGAAAACTTCAATGTACTTCAACTATACATCTCGTTCACTGCTCCGAGGCGGGCAGCGAACAATCCTGGCAGTGTTCTGTGTAGCGGTGGGCGTCATGGCTATTGTAGCCCTGCAACTCGTAGGCTATATGCTGCAAAACTCGCTCACCTCAAACACGCGCGATACCAATGGTGGCGATGTCGCAGTGGCTACGCAGAATGTGCAATTCAAAAAGAGCGACCTGTCCTTCTTCGCTTCGCTCAAGAACAATGGCACCATCACCAACTATACTGCCGTTACGACTACGAATGGTTCTTTAAGCGCCTCAGGTTCGACGTTCCAGGCTTTTAGCGTCGATGCGGTAGACCCAAACAACTACCCGATTGTCTCACAGCCAGCATTCGTTACGCCGGGCAACGGTAGTGTCTCGAGCCTGCTTTCGAATAATCAGGTGATCGTCACCCAGAGTTTTCTCGACACGTATCATAAAAAGTTGGGTGATAGCTTCGAAGTATATATCAAAAAGGCAGCAGGTTCAGGTGAAACGCTGCATGTAAAGATTGCTGGTGTCGTTGCCAGTACGGGTGTGTTTGCCCAATCCGGTAGCCTGGTGCTCGTCTCGTCCCATGATTACCAGGCGGCAGCTCCGAATACTCCTGTATCCTATAGCGTAGTCGATGTGACAACGGCCAACCAGGCTCATACCGATGCCGCGGTCAAGGCCATTAATCAGCAGTTTCCGCTGGCTTCTACACAGACGGTTGCAGACGCGCTGAAAGCGCAGCAGTCTTCAATCGACAATATCAACAAGTTCTTAGAGATCGCTGGCCTCCTCGCGCTGCTCATCGGTGGAGTTGGCATAGTCAACACCATGCAGGTCTTACTTTCGCGTCGTAAGACTGAGATTGCCATGCTCAAGACTGCTGGCTATCGTCGCGTGGACCTCTACCTGCTCTTTGGTTTAGAAGCGGGCCTGCTCGGCCTGGTTGGTGGAGTCCTGGGAGCGGCAGCAGCTACGGGCGTAAGCTACATAGTGCGTGCCCTGATGCAAAATATCGGCATAACCGTTCCGTTTCTTCTAAATCCCTGGACCCTTGTTGGCGGAGTCGCCATCGGTCTCGTAACTGCCCTGATCTTCGGCTTGATGCCGATAGTCCAGGCAGCTAACATTCGGCCCTTGAATGTGATACGCGAGCTACCCGAAAGCAGGGGCGTGAGCCGTGTTGCTTTGACAGTTGCCTTACTGGTCATTCTCTCGATCCTGTTCTGTGCTCTGGCGATTGTGATACTCAATAATGATGTCGTGCTAGGTATAGAGGCGGTCTATGGAACATTCACTTTCCTGCTCTTGCTGAGTGTGTTCTTCGGACTGGTTGTCTTCATCGTCAGCAAGCTGCCTGTACCTGAACACTTTAACTTCAAGCACCTTGCCCTGATCCTGGTGAGTGTTGCGACATCGGTTCTGGTTTACCTGGCGCTTCCCGTGTTTGGTGTACTTCTGTTCGCTGCTTCGCTGATGGGTATAGTCATAGTGCTACTGCCGCGCACCTGGAAGGTTAGTACGAAGATGGCTCTACGCAATATCGGCCGGCAGCGCGTGCGTACAACAACAACCATGCTGGCGCTGTTCATCGGTGTCTTCACCGTCGGATTGGTTCTGGCGCTAGGGGCAGACCTGCAAGCGCAGATTAGCAGTTCATTCGCTCAGAATCTGACATACAATGTTGTTACCATGACCTCTGGAACAGACACAACCACACTCCAGGCAAAGCTGGGGACAATTCCGGGCCTCTCAAAGACAAGCACGGATACCTATACTCAAATTTTGCCAACTTCCATCAATGGACAGCCATTGCAGCAAGCGCTTCCAACCGGCAATAGGCGCCAGGAGGTCATCAATTTCCTGAGTACAATGGAAGGGTACAACCTGGCACATACTACTCCCTCGTTGACGATTGCGCAGGGACGGAACTTGAATGCAAGGGATGCAGGAACGAATAACATCGTGATTAGCGACCTGCTGAGCAGTGCTGGTCCGTTCCAGATGCACCTGAAACCCGGCGATACGGTTACCTTTTCCAGTGCAGATGGCAAGACCCTTCAAACCGCAACAATTGTTGGCATCTACGCTCGCAATTCCAATGGTAACCATGTGGGAGATGTGCTGGCATCAACCAATATCGTTAACGCCCTCAGTTCGACAAAAACTGGTATCACTACCATCACGTATATGAAGATCGACACTGCGCAGGTAAACAATGCGCTCAATACCATTGGGAAGATCGTTCCGAACGCGACGGTGCAAAACCTGGCCGATATTGGCGCATACATCGGGCAGTTGCTCAATAACATCCTGGATATGCTCGTGGCTATTGCCTCGCTCTCGCTGATTGCAGGTGTCATTATCATCGCCAATGCTGTCGCCCTCGCCATGCTGGAGCGGAGACGGGAACTGGGGATCCTCAAATCGGTGGGCTATACCAGCAGTACCGTCTTGAGCGAGGTGATGATTGAGAATGGCGTAGTAGGTGCGGTCAGTGCGCTGCTTGCATTGCTGCTAGTAACCGGTGCTATCACCTTGCTTGGAAGCTTGATCTTCAATCTCGCCTTTAGCGTGTCGTCTCTGATAGTCGTAAGCCTGATAGCTGGTTCGGCACTGCTCGCGATGCTTACAGCCGCCCTCGTCGCCTGGGGTTCGGTTCGTGTCCGCCCGCTCGAGGTGCTACGCTACGAGTAAAACATATTGAAAAAAGGGGAGTGCAGAGGGGACGAAGTCCCTTCTGCCGGGGTTTGGGGTGTCCCCAAATAAACACTTAATCAACGGATTTGATATGATATACTGAGGACAGGGCTATCCTCTTGAGAATCGGAAAAAAAATATGCTCATCAAACGCTTCACACGACCTTTTCGACAGTTACAAGGAAAACTGACCCTGTCTTATACTTTGTACATGGTTCACCGGATAGCGAGGCATTGGCATCCTGGCTGCATATCATTAATCCTTCTGTGGCCAATCAAGGGCCGTTCAATAACCATCCTACCGTCTTTCTCACCGCGGTAGATCCACATGGCCAGGTTATCGCTTCCATTGGCACCCATGCTGTCCTTCCTGGAATACTGATACAGACACAGCTGTCTACACAAAATCGCGCCAATCTCCGCGCCGTGCTCACCGATAGAAAAGGAACAATGAGCACGATCACTCAAGAAGCAGACGGCACACTGCTAGCGATAACACCTATTGTGGGGCAAGAGGGTAACGTACAGGGTGCGCTTATCATGAAAATTGTCCGGCCGGACATATTCCAACTGGTTTCGGCCTTTTTACAGCTGATCGTAGTAACTGTCGTTATCGTCACTACTATTGCTGCCATTGCTGGAATGGTTTTTGGCTACCTGACCGCGCGTGGTCTCACACGGCGACTGAAAGGGTTAACAACTGCGGCAGACAGGTGGGGTCGCGGCGATTTTTCGGCACTTGCACATGATGCTTCAGAGGATGAGTTGGGGTACGTGGCGCGTCAATTCAACCGCATGGCCGAACAGTTGCAGAATTTGCTGCAGGCGCGGCAAAAGCTCGCCACGTTAGAAGAGCGCAATCGCCTGGCACGTGACTTGCATGACAGCGTCAAACAACAGATCTTCGCCGTCGCTATGCAAATAGGGGCCACAAAGGTCTTGCTCAAACGAGACGTCAATGCTGCTGAGGTGCGATTGAACGAGGCGCAAAAGCTTGTAAACCAGGCACAACAAGAACTGACATCACTCATTCGCGAACTGCGCCCCGCAGCGCTCGAGGGCAAGGGACTCGTTAAGGCTACCCTTGTACAAATCATATTGACGACGACCGGTGAAACTGTAACGCTCTCTGTGGCCGATAACGGTCAGGGCTTTGATACGGCTCGTTCAGAGCACCCGGGAGTTGGGCTGCTCTCAATGCAGGAACGCATGAGAGCGCTCGGGGGAGATGTAGAGGTGGAGAGTACACCAGGCAAAGGAACGCGTATTACTGCTCATTGCAAACGGTTGGGCGTTGGTACCGGCGATATTATAGCTGCACCAGATGATGAGGATGCGCAGGACCGGACACCCGGGGATTCCCATAGGCGTCAAGCTAAGATTGCCGATGGGGCGTAGAAACCCGTGCGTGCCACGGGTCCCTCAGTTGTGCATATATTCAGAAATCCAGGAGTGCATATGGCAGACAAAATTTCTCTTCTGATTACTGACGACCACGCCCTTGTGCGGCAAGGGATACGGGCCTTCTTAGAGTTGCAACCAGATCTCACTGTCATAGGCGAGGCGGACTCTGGCGAGGCAGCCGTGCGTATGGCGGCAGAACTCGCTCCCGATGTGGTGCTCATGGACCTCGTTATGCCTGGCATAGGCGGTGTGGAGGCAACGCGGCAGGTAAAGCAGGTCAGTCCGCACTCACAGATTATCGTTCTCACCTCCTATCACGAAGATGAATACATTTTTCCTGCCTTGCGTGCCGGGGCGCTCTCTTACGTCTTAAAGGATATCGGCCCAGATGAGTTAGCTGACACTGTACGCAAAGCAGCGCTGGGCGAATCGATGTTGCATCCACGCGTCGCCTCGCGCGTGGTACAGGAACTGCGTGGTGCAAGGCGAGATACGCCGAACCTCTTTACCGATCTGAGCGACCGCGAACTAGAGGTATTGCGTCTCATTGCAGATGGCCTCTCGAATGCCGAAATTGCCAGTAAACTGGTCATCAGCGAAAAGACGGTTAAAGGCCATGTCAGCAATATCCTGGGCAAACTCCACATGATGGATCGTACCCAGGCAGCTGTCCTTGCCTGGCAACAGGGTTTAGTTGCGCGGCGCGACCCATAAGAACCCTTCTTAATCGGTTGCGCATTTTTGAGTCATATCACTCACAAATCCTCTTTTACAGCATACCCATCTTTCCCATTACTTTCCCGAGCTTCATTTCACTCCCATTAGCGCTCCAAATGCCCGCTGAGCTATAGGCCGCGTACCCCCCTTAAATCCTCAATATCGGCCATTCGGGTTATTGACAAGTGATAAAGAGTAATATATTCTTGGGTCAAGTGGCATGAATATTTATTCAAGTTATTTCCCAGGGGAGCCACAGCCCTTGAGTAATTACAATTTAGCCTCACCTTTTAAATCTAACACAGTAGTAGGCTTCCTTGCGTAGAGTGCGGATTTATCCAGCACGTCCACAAGCGCCGCATAGTTGTAGGACCCTGTCTGGGGGACAGGTAATGCGGATTTATCCAGCACGTACGTGGGATCCTGCCTGGGAGGCAGGTAATAATGCATTAGTAGGCTTCCTTGCTGAAGAGCACTCCAACATCCCGAGAGAAGGACATTTACCTTCCTGATCGATGGAGAGCTAGAGGGAGATCAACTTACATATGGTGAGCTCGATCGCAAGGCCAGGCGTGGACAATATATGTAGGGGCGACCCTTGTGGTCACCCGGCTACAGGTCGCCAAGCTACAGGCCACTCAGCTAAATCTTCAGAAAAGGAGCCCAATGAATGAGCGACACTTTCAAAAGAAGTGCTGGTCTTTCTCGTGAGGAAAAGCGAGCTCTGCTCGCAGAGCTACTTCGTAAAAAGGCAGGAGAGTCAAGTGACTGGTCTCCCCTTTCTCATGGTCAGCGGGCCTTATGGTTCTTGTACCGGCTGGCGCCCGAGAGCCCGGCCTACAACCTCTTGTATGCGGCTTACGTCCGCTCCACTCTGGACATTCCGAGCTTGCAACGTGCGGTACAAGCTCTGCTCGAGCGCCATCCTCTCCTGTCCGCGATCTACACCATGCAAGATGGCGAGCCTATGCAACACTTTCATCCAGACCACAAGCTGCATGTGGAAGTCATCGATGCTTCATCCTGGAGTCGGGAGCAGCTGAATCAGCGACTCCTCGAAGAAGGTGATCACCCTTTTGACCTGGAACGAGGACCGGTACTGCGCATCAAGGTGTTCCAGCGAACCGCCCAGAATGACATCCTCTCGTTGACCGTCCACCACATCGCTGTCGACTTCTGGTCGCTGGACATGCTCATCAATGAACTCTGCCTGCTCTATGCTGCCGAACGAGGAGGCCTACCGGCTCCGCTTCCAGCCCCGGTATCGCACTACCCCGACTTTGTGCGCTGGCAAGCTGACATGTTAGCCAGCTCGGCCGGGGAGGGCCATTGGACCTATTGGCAACAGCAGTTGCAAGGCTCGTTGCCCATGTTGAACCTACCCCTCGATCGACCGCGACCGGCAGTCCAGAACTATCGCGGTGCCTCCCATACCTTTGAGCTGGGTGAGGAATTATTTCATCAACTCAAAGCGTTGGCCTCGGCTGCGAAGACGACGCTCTACACGCTCCTCCTGGCCGCCTTTGAGCTGTTGCTGTATCGCTACACCGACCAGGACGACCTGCTCATCGGCACCACGGCCCTGGGCCGCAGTCGCGCCGAACTGGAAAAAATCGTGGGCTACCTGGCCAACCCCGTCGTGTTGCGCACCAGCCTCTCTGGCAATCCCACCTTCCAGGAGCTGTTAGGCCGCGTCCGCCAGACGGTTATCGGCGCGCTGGACCATCAAGACTATCCCTTTCCCATGCTCGTCGAGCGGCTGCAACCCCGGCGGGACGCCAGCTACTCCCCCCTCTTCCAGACCTTCTTTGTCTTCGAGAAGCCACGCGATCCCTGGGAACAAGATCCGTCGCTTTCTGAACCGGGCCAAAGCGCGATCCAGGAGAGACTCAGGTTGGAGCCGTTGGTCTATGGGCAACAAGGCGCCCCGTTTGACCTCACCCTCAGAATGATCGAGGTCAATGGCTCGCTCTCGGCCGACTTGCGCTACAACGTGGATCTGTTTGAAGCCGCGACGATGGCGCGCATGCAGCAGCATTTCCTGACCCTCTTACAGGGCATCGTGGCTGATCCAGGTCAGCGGATCGCAGACATGCCCATACTCAGCCAAGCCGAGCAGCGCCAATTGCTGGCCTGGAATGACACCCAGCGTGAGTATCCAGACCGGGTGTGTGTCCACCAGCTGATCGAGCAGCAGGTACACCGGACGCCAGAGGCGCCGGCAGTTGTCTTTGAAGACCAACAACTGACCTACCGGGAAGTCAACTGCCGGGCCAATCAGCTGGCCCATGCCTTACAGGCACGAGGCGTCGGACCCGAGGTGCTTGTCGGAGTGTGCCTGGAGCGCTCGCTCGATCTGGTCGTGGCCCTGCTGGCGATCCTCAAGGCCGGCGGAGCCTATGTGCCCTTAGATCCGACCTACCCGGCCGAGCGGCTGGCCTACATGATCCAGGATGCCCAACTGCCGCTAGTGCTCACCCAAGAGCGCTTGCGCGACCGACTGCCACAAGAGGGCAGGCAACTGCTCTGCTTGGACAGCGACTGGCAGGCCTCTGCGAGTTGGCCAGAAGAGAATCCCGTCAGCGCTGTGCAGCCAGATAACCTGGCCTACATGATCTATACCTCCGGCTCCACCGGTCGACCCAAAGGCGTCATGAATGTGCATTACGGCCTCTGTAATCGCCTCTTTTGGATGCAGCAAACGTATCAGTTGACCCCGGCCGACCGCGTCCTGCAGAAGACGCCCTTCAGCTTTGACGTCTCCGTGTGGGAGTTCTTCTGGCCGCTGCTGGCGGGCGCCTGCCTGGTGGTAGCGCGGCCAGGCGGGCACCAGGACCCGGCCTACCTGGCCACCCTCATCGAAGCCGAGCAGATCACGACCTTGCACTTTGTGCCCTCGATGCTCCAGCAGTTCTTGCTCGAGCCCGGAGTGGAAGAGCAAGGCCGGAGCCTGAAACGGGTCATCTGTAGTGGTGAAGCCCTTCCTGTGGAGCTGCAAGCACGCTTTTTCGCACGTTTAGGTGCTGAACTGCACAATCTGTATGGTCCGACCGAAGCCTCCATCGACGTAACCTCCTGGCAATGTCGGCCAGAGAGCCATGAGTGGACAGTGCCCATCGGCCGGCCCATTGCCAACACGCAGATCTATCTCCTGGATCGGGCCGGCCATGCGGTGCCGGTGGGGGTACCAGGCGAATTGTACATCGGCGGGGTCGGTGTGGCGCGAGGCTACTACCAGCGTCCCGAGCTGACGGCCGAAAAGTTTGTGTCCGATCCCTTCAGCAATGAGGCCGGAGCACGCCTTTTCCGGACGGCCGATCTGGGGCGCTACCGGCCCGATGGAGCCATCGAGTTTCTGGGTCGCATCGACCACCAGATCAAGCTGCGGGGCTTCCGCATTGAACTGGGCGAGATCGAGACGGTGCTCAGCCAGCATCCGGCCATCAAGGAGGTCGTCGTTCTGGCCCGGGAGGATGCACCTGATGACAAACGCCTGGTGGCCTATTTAGTTTCTGATCAGGAGCCTGTGCCCACTTACACTGAATTGCGCCGTTTCCTCAAAGAGAAGCTTCCGGACTACATGGTGCCGGCAGCCTTCGTGATGCTGGACGCACTGCCGTTAACAGCCAACGGGAAGGTGGATCGTCGCATGCTTCCTGAACCGGGGCGTATAACCCCGGAGTTGGAAACGCCCTATGTGGCACCGCGGACCGAAGTGGAGAGTGCTATCGTTGCCATTTGGAAAGAAGTGCTCCATGTAGAGAAGGTAGGCGTCCATGACAATTTCTTTGACCTGGGTGGTCATTCATTACGCATGATCCAGGTTCACAGCACTCTCCAGGAGAGGCTTAAGCGAGATCTGCCGGTCATTGAACTGTTTGAATACCCAACGATAGATTCCCTGGCCAGATACTTAAGTCAGGGAAAAAGTGAGCAGTCATCTTCTCAGCAAACAGATGGTCGAGTTGAGAAGATAAAAGAGGGGAAGAATCGGTTAGTTCAACAGTTTAAGCAAAGGCAGCGAGCGGCGAAAAAAGGGGGGACTTGAAATGCATTACGCCACGTCTCGCTATGCCTCGCTTGTGGCTAATGAAAGGAGGGACTTCGAATGAATGATTCGCCAGAGTCTGATCACAGGAATGGTTTAGAAATAGCCATCATCGGCATGGTTGGCCGTTTTCCAGGCGCGAAAAACATTGATGAGTTCTGGCAAAATCTGCAGCAAGGTGTGGAATCGGTTTCGTTTTTCTCTGAAGAGGAACTGGAGTCTTCCGGTGTTGCCTCGACTCTGCTGAATGACCATCATTACGTTAAGGCGGGGGCCATACTGAACGATGTAGAGTTGTTTGATGCTGCCTTTTTTGGCTTCAATCCTAGAGAAGCTGAAGTGATGGATCCGCAGCAGCGGCTCTTCCTGGAATGTGCGTGGGAGGCACTCGAAAGTGCGGGCTACGATTCTGAGACGTACGAAGGGTTGGTCGGTGTTTATGCTGGGGCAGGTATGAACACCTACCTGTTCAATCTTTATGCAAACAGCGCCGTCAGAGAATCTGTTGCTGGTTTTCAAGCGATGATTAGCAACGAGAAGGATTTTCTGAGCTCACGGGTGTCTTATAAATTGAATCTCGAGGGACCGAGTATCGTTGTGCAAACTGCCTGCTCTACATCATTGGTTGCCGTTCACCTGGCGTGCCAAAGCTTGCTGAGCGGCGAATGTGATATGGCTCTAGCCGGAGGCGTTTCAATCCAGATTCCGCAAAAGGCGGGCCACCTTTCCCAGGAAGGATGGATTTTTTCTCCCGATGGACACTGCCGGGCCTTTGACGCCAGGGCGCAGGGAACTGTTCGCGGCAGCGGTATTGGGGTTGTTGTTTTAAAGCGGCTCGCGGATGCCCTCGCTGCCGGAGACTCTATTCACGCGGTGATCAAAGGTTCAGCCATCAATAACGACGGCTCTCTCAAAGTTGGCTACACGGCCCCTCGTATCGAGGGTCAGGCCAGGGTGATTAAAGTGGCCCAGGATGTGGCCGAGATCGAGCCCGAGACTATCAGCTATGTGGAGGCTCATGGGACGGGGACAGAGCTGGGCGATCCGATTGAAATCGCCGCTCTTACACGCGCTTTTCGCGCCAGCACTGAGAAGCAGGGCTTCTGTGCTATTGGTTCCGTCAAAACAAATATTGGACATCTAGACGCCGCTTCCGGTGTGGCGGGCTTGATCAAGACAGTCCTGGCGCTCAAACATAAGTTGCTACCGCCAAGCCTGCACTTCGAAACCGCCAATCCCAAGATTGATTTCGCGAGCAGTCCATTTTATGTTAATACCAGGCTTGCCGAATGGAAGGCGAACGGAGTTCCCCGTAGGGCCGGGGTCAGTTCTTTCGGAATTGGAGGCACCAACGCGCATATCATCGTTGAAGAAGCCCCCGAGGTCGAACAATCTGGAAAATCAAGACCCTGGCAATTATTAGCATTATCCGCCAAAACAAGCTTCGCGCTCGAGGTTGCGACCGATAATATGGTCCAGTACCTAAAACAGCATCCTGACCTCGACCTGGCTGACGTGGCATACACATTGCATGTTGGTCGAAGAGCGTTCAGCCATCGACGGATCCTTGTGTGCCACGAACTTGACGATGCCGTGAGCAACCTGGAAACGCGGAACCCCCAACGTCTCCTTACAGGAATGCAAGAGCAGGGTGATCGGCCCGTTGTGTTTATGTTTCCTGGACAGGGTACGCAGTATGTGAATATGGGTCTTGAATTGTACCAAAGCGAGCTGATCTTCCGGGAGTGGGTCGATCGCTGCTCAGAGATCCTCCTTACATTAGCCACAAGCGACGCATCGCCGAGACGTGGAACCCTGTCTGGGAGACAGGTAATAATGGATTTCAAGTCCCTCCATGAGACCGTGAATGCCCAGCTAGCGCTTTTTGTAATCGAGTATGCCCTCGCCCAGTTATGGATGGCGTGGGGTGTACATCCCCAGGCAATGATCGGCCATAGTATAGGTGAATATGTAGCAGCGTGCCTGGCCGGAGTTTTATCCCTGGAAGACGCTCTGGCTCTCATCACCACCCGAGGACGCCTCATGCAAGCACTGCCCGGTGGTGCAATGCTCGCTGTTCCACTGCCGGAAGAAAAAATAAACCCTATACTGGGGCCGGCACTCTCCCTGGCGGCGATCAACGGACCGTCGCTTTGCGTAGTCTCAGGCCCGATAGAAGCTATAGACGCTTTGCAAGAACAGCTAAGAGAGCAAGGCGTAGCCACCCGTCGCCTCCATACCTCCCACGCCTTTCATTCAGCGATGATGCAACCTATCGTGGCGTCATTTACCGAGCAGGTTAAGAAAGTAAACTTGAAGGCCCCCAAGATTCCCTACGTATCCAATCTGACCGGCACATGGATTAGCGCGGCAGAAGCGATGGATGCGGACTATTGGGCCAGGCACCTGCGCCAAACAGTGCGCTTTGGCGAGGGTCTCCACGAGTTGTTGAAAAAACCGGAGCAAATCTTCCTGGAGGTTGGCCCGGGACATACCTTGAGTACTTTAGTAAGGCAGAATCCCGAAGAAGGGGCTGGTCAGACGGTACTTTCATCAATACGCCATCCACAGGAACGCCAGTCGGATGTGGCGTTCCTGCTGAGTACGTTGGGCAGACTGTGGCTGGCTGGCAGCCAGGTGGATTGGTCTGAAGTATACGCCCAGGAGCGGCGGCATCGCCTACCTTTGCCAACGTATCCCTTTGAGCGCCAGCGTTACTGGGTCGAAACGCAAAAACAGGTTCACGATGAGAGTCGCCAGGTAGAATCGACCAAAAAGCCTGGTATTGTAGACTGGTTCTACATTCCCGTCTGGAAGCAAACGGCGTTACTTAAGCCTCCTAAAACGGACGAACAGGAGCATCACCCGCACTGCTGCTTGGTGTTTGTTGATGAGTGTGGTCTGGGCAGCGAACTAGTGAAACGCCTGGAACAAGATGGACAGGACGTGATCAGTGTAAAGGTTGGGCAGGAGTTTCATAGAGATGGTGATGGCGTTTATACAATAGATCCGCGGGCGCCTGAGGACTATAACGCCTTGCTCCGGGAACTTCGCGCAGTGAATAAGACAGCAAAGACAATTGCCCATCTATGGAGTGTCACAGAGAACGGTCGCACTCAAGCCGGGAGCAAGTTCTTTGAAGAGTCTCAGGCTCTGGGCTTCTACAGTCTCCTATTTCTGGCCCAGGCATTGGGGAAACAAAATATGACCGGTGCTCTTCAAATCGGGGTTGTGACTAACAACATGCAAAAAGTGGCTGATGAAGTGATGGCATGCCCCGAGAAAGCAACTATAATGGGGCCATGTAAGGTCATTCCGCAGGAATATCCAGGGATAGCCTGCCGTAGTATCGACATCATTGTGCCCGAAGCAGCAGCTTCCTTGGAGACGGAACTAATTGACCAGCTCATAGCGGAACTCACTTCCAAAGCGCCTGATTTAGTTGTTGCCTACCGGAAGGATCAAAGATGGATACAAACCTTTGAGCCAGTTCAATTAGATGGCGCGCTTGAAGGGAAAGAAAGATTAAGGGAAAGGGGCGTTTATCTCATCAGCGGGGGATGGGGCGGCATGGGTCTGGAACTGGCGGAATATCTGGCCCGGACGGTGCGGGCGAGACTAATACTGGTAGGTCGTTCGGCTTTGCCTGAGAGAAACGAGTGGGAACGGTGGCTGGTCACTCATGATGACCAGAATAGCACGAGCTATAAGATACGGAGAGTACAAGCGCTGGAGGAGGCAGGCGCCGAGGTTATGGTTGCGAGCGCAGATATTGCCAACGAAGAACAAATGAGGGAGGTAATTACCAGGGCGTACGACAGATTTGGCGAAATTCATGGTGTTATCCACGCAGCAGGGGTGGCAGGTGGAGGCATGATCCAACTGAAAACGAAAGAGAAGGCCGAGGAGGTGCTGGCTCCTAAGTTAAGGGGCCTCCTGGTGCTGGATACTATATTTAAGGATGTGAAGCTGGATTTTATTGTGCTCTGTTCATCACTCACTTCAATTCTGGGCGATTTTGGGCAGGTCGACTACTGCGCAGCGAATGTCTTTCTTGACGCGTTCGCCCACTGCCAAACCTCTAAAAATCACCCGTTCATACTCTCTATTAACTGGGATACGTGGCAAGAGGTGGGAATGGCTGTAAAGGCAGTAGAGGCAGCGGCACGACTTGAACTCCAGAAGATGCCCCGCGCCTCTCAATACGAAGAAGTAGCGCACCCTCTTTTAGAGAAACGTGTAGCGGAGGAAGCGGAGCAGGCCGTATATGCAGCGGCATTGAGTGTAAAGAAAGACTGGGTTTTGGACGAGCATAGGATGATGGGCCAGGCTCTACTTCCTGGAACGGCCTATCTAGAAATGGCTAGAGCTGCTTTTGAGAACTACGCGGGGAGCGGTACGCTTGAAATACGAGAGGCATACTTTATAGCGCCATTGATAGTAAGAGAGGATGAGGAGAAAGAAGTCCGTACCATCATTACAAAAGACGAAGCCTTCCTTGCATTAGCGACAAGCGCGGGCATTGCTTCTCAACTGCCACAAGGAGGCATAGCCGAACGTGAGCAGTTGCATAAGAACGCCGAGACGTCGCGTAATGCATTGCAAGGCGGATTTAACTTTGCTATCGTCAGCCGGGCGGAGCCGGGCGAGGATGGAAAGTCAAATTGGCAGGAACACGCCAGAGGGAAAATAGTCCATCTTGACATGGAACCGGCAAAACACTATGAGATAAAACAGCTTGAAGAAGATTGTAATCAAGAGACGTTGACCATCCCTGAAGCAGAGCAAGGGAGCACTGAACGCTTTAAGGATACCGGACCTCTGGTGTTTGGTCCCAGGTGGAAACATTTGTTGAAGCGGGTGACCATCGGGACAAATCAGGCGCTCGCGGTCCTGGAATTGCCCGAAAGCTTTGCGACCGATTTAGAAAGCTTCAAGCTACATCCAGCTTTATTAGATGTGGCCACCAGTTTCATCGTTCTAGACAAAGAAGGCGTTTACTTACCCTTCTCATATAAAGGAGTAAAGGTAAACGGGCCTGTGCCAGAGAAGGTCTATAGTTACATCAGGTGGGATGAAAATAACTCGACCTTGCACTTGAACATAACCATCATGGATGAGCAGGGAACAGCACTGGTCGAGGTTCAGGACTACACCCTGAGAAGGGCAGATGATACGCTATTTTCAGCAGAAACCAGTCCCGCTGTTGCCGTGACCAGAGAGGGCAGATCACAAGAGCCTGCTGAGGTCAGCTCCTTCATCCCAAAGAACCAGAACTTTTGTTTGGAGATATCCTCGCCCGGCAATTTAGATAGCTTGAAGTTGCGGGCTACTGCTCGCAGGCAGCCAGGTCCTGGAGAGGTCGAGATTGAGGTCTTTTTGACAGGACTCAACTTTAAAGATGTCTTGTTAGCCCTGACCGCTTCTCCCGATCTACCCGCTCATTCGACACAGTTCGGCAGCGAGTGTGTCGGCAAGATTACGGCGCTGGGAGAAGGAGTTGAGGGCCTTCAAATCGGCGACGAGGTCATTGCTGTTACTCCTGGCTGCTTCAGCGCTTTTGTAACAACTTCCGCAACTTTGGTGGCGCCCAAGCCGGTTCATCTCAGTTTCGAAGAGGCTGCCACGATTCCTATAGCATTCATGACTGCTCATTACGCCTTGCACCATATGGCTAAGCTTGGTAAGGGTGAGCGTGTTTTAATCCATGCAGCTACTGGTGGGGTAGGTCTGGCTGCTGTAAAGCTGGCCCAGAACATAGGTGCGGAAATCTTTGCCACGGCCGGTAACGCGGAGAAACGGGCATTTCTGCGTTCTCTGGCAATTGAACATGTCATGGATTCGCGATCTCTGGATTTTTCCGATGAAGTGATGAGACGTACGGATGGCAAGGGCGTAGACGTTGTTTTAAACTCGCTGGCAGGGGAGTTCCAGGCTAAAAGCCTTGCAACGCTAGGTCTTTTTGGGCGCTTCGTGGAAATTGGCAAACGTGATATCCTTCAAAACAGCAAATTGGACCTTCGGCCCTTTGAGAAAGGATTATCTTTCTTTGCTATCAACCTGAGTCCGGAGCTCCCCAGCTTCAGGTCCCTATTGCTCGAAGTGACCCGGTACTTCAAAGATGGCGTCCTCACCCCCTTGCCTTACCACGTGTTCCCCGTCACAGAGGTTGCGCGCGCCTTTAATTACATGGCGCAGGCGAAGCACATCGGCAAAGTCGTGGTGTCTATGCGAGACCCAGAACTACCGATAGCTGCTGCCGAGACGCCAGCAGTGCATCCAGCTGCTGCATACTCTATCAGCCGCGGAGCCGGGGATCCAGGCTTTCACAAAATGCCGGTTGCGGCTACAAACATATTGCAACCGCAAGTCGAGAGCGGGATTTTATCCAAAGATGGCGTGGAGGCTTTTAGCCGCCTTCTGTGCAGTTCATTCCCTCAAGTGGTTGTATCGACGCGAGATTTGCGGGCCCGGATTGAGGAGCACAAGGCGTTAAGAACAACACGTGTCCTGGAAGAACTAGAGAAGCCTGGTGTATCCATGCCAAAGCACCCACGACCCCTACTGGGGAACGATTACGCGGCACCACGCAATGAGGATGAGCGGGTTCTTGCCAACATCTTGCAAGAAGTGCTTGGCGTTGAACAAGTAGGCATCCACGATAACTTCTTTGACCTGGGCGGTGCTTCCTTACAGAGCCTTCAGGTCATGGCTAAAGCCAACGAGGCAGGTATTCAACTGACCCCCGAGTTACTTTTTGAGTACCAGACAATCGCCGAGTTGGTCGCGATGTATGATACACTCGGGCTATCTCAATCGAAAATGCAATGAGGAGGCAGAATTTTATGGTGCGCAGGTGCAATACGAGCATTGAAAGTCTCGGAGTCTATCTTCCTCCGAAAGTTGTCTCTACCGAAGATGTTTTGCGGGGCTGCAAGCATAAGATTCTCTTTCCACTAGAACGGTTGACCGGGATACAATCCAGGCGTATGGCTGGAGAAACGGAATTCGCTATTGACCTGGCCAGGAAAGCCATTGAAGACTGCCTGGCCAATTCCAAATACAACCCGGAGCATGTTGACCTGCTTATTTGCTGCAACATCTCCAGATATGATGGTCCAAATTTTCGAGTCTCATTTGAACCGAGCACATCTATCAAACTTAAGAAGCACTTCGGCTTTAACAATGCGATGGTTTTCGACATCACCAATGCATGTGCTGGCATGTGGACCGGTGTTATGATCGTTAACGCCTTTCTCAGCCTGGAAATAATTCAGTGTGGGATGGTGGTTAGTGGTGAGTATATTACACATCTCACCCGGTCCGCACAAAACGAGATTGAAGGGTTTATGGATCCCCGACTGGCGTGTTTAACCCTGGGTGATGCAGGGGCGGCAATAATCTTAGAGAGAGCGCCTAACCAGATGGTCGGTTTTCATGAAATACGTATGCATACACAGGGGCGCTATTCTCCATACTGCATTGCCAAAGTGACGGATAAGGAGCACGGTGGGGCCGTCATGTTGACAGACGCGATCAAGCTGACCGGGGTCACGCTCCAGCAAGCCATTATGCACACAGCTTACATGCAAAAGCTAAGTGAATGGTCATTTGATTCGTTCCAGCATCTGATCATGCACCAGACATCCAGAATGACCATCGAGAATGCGAAGCAGGAGATCAATAAATTTTACCATAAGAACGTCTGTCACGAAGGAAACGTCGTCAATAATCTCGCTGAACGTGGAAATACCGCGAGCACCAGCTATTTTGTCGCTTTAAAAGATTTCATCCTTAAGGACAGAATTAAGTCCGGCGATAACTTGCTTTTCAGCATAACTGGTTCAGGCCTTACTGTTGGTACGGCCTTCTATACCTTAGATGATTTGCCAGACCGTCTACGCCATACGGAAGTGACGAAGGAAAGACCGCAGAAGATGGCAAGCGAAGGGAGAAAGAGCGCTGTTCCCCTTCTTCCCACAGTTAAGATCCGCATAGAAAGCGTGGGTATCATGGCTCGCGTTGGGGCGAGAGCGGGGAAGAGCGGGGAGGAGGCCCTTGTGGCCGCCCATCTTGGAGGAGATTCGGTAGGAATGGTGAAGGTCGCAGCTGAGAACTGCCTCGCAAAGTCGTCATACAGCCAGAGCGATATCGATCTGCTCATCTATGCAGGAGTGTACCGGGACGATTTTATTTGCGAACCGGCCATCGCCTCACTGGTCGCAGGCAGCCTGAAGATGAACGATGCCCCTGAGTCACAAGAGGACAAGAAAACGCTCGCCTTCGACACCTTCAACGGTGCTATTGGTTTTCTCAATGCCTGTTATGTTGCGACGAGAATGATTGCAGCGGGAAAAGCCAAAAAGGCCATGGTTGTTGCTTCAGAAATTGAGAACAACGCAAAGACTCGCCCCACAGAACTGCTCGGTATCATGGAGACAGGTTCAGCCGTGATTTTAGATGAAAGTAGTGACGGTAAGACAGGCTTTGGCAACTTTGTCTTTAAGTATTTTCCCGACTATATCGAAGCACTCACAAGCTATACAAAACAACAAGACGGAAAAACATGGATACATTGCGAAAGAGATGCTAACCTTGAGACCTACTACCTGCAATGTATCCGCGATGCAGTTCATGAATTACTCAGCATCGAGCAGATGGACATTTCTCAGATCAACGTGATATTTCCGCCGCAGATCTCTTCGCAATTCATTGCCAACTTGAGTGACGAAATGAATCTCAGCAGAGACAAGTTTGTGGATATAGCACATGCAGGACATGATCTTTATACTTCATCGTTGGCCTACGCATTACAGTATGTTCGTGAGCAACATTTGGTGAGAGGTGGAGATATTGGACTCATTATCAATGTTGGTTCAGGTATACAGGTGGGTTGCGCTATCTACTACTTCTAAAGAGGATAGCATTCGATCAAGGTATCAAGCCAGTAGCTGAAAGGAAAGGCAGCCATGTCTACTTCGCCTCAGAATGGTACCATTGTCATCACAGGCTGCTCCAGTGGTTTTGGGCGGATAACCGCATTGCACCTCGCGAAGATCGGTTGGCACGTCTTCGCCACAGTGCGCAAAGATGCAGATCAGGCCAGTCTCCTGTCAGAGGCCACGACACGAGGTTGCAGGGACAAGCTGACTGCGTTGCTCTGCGACATCACCAGGGCTGAGCAGGTAGCAGCGTTGGAGCAAGCGGTAAGCACAGTCACCCCCCGGCTAGATGCCCTGCTCAACAACGCCGGCACCGGCTATGCTGCCCCATTGGAACTCCTCCCTTTGGATGATCTGCGGGCGCAATTGGAAATAAATGTCATTGCCCATCTGGCTGTCACACAAGCACTGCTCCCTCTATTGAAGCCAGCCAGGGGAGTGATCATCAACGTCAGCAGCGTGCATGGTCGTCTCCCAGTCCCCATTACCGGTGCCTATTCTGCCAGTAAGTTTGCCCTGGAGGCGCTCAGCGACGTCTTGCGCATCGAGCTAGCTCCATTTGGAGTTCGCGTTGTGGTGATCGAGCCAGGCGCCAGCGGCACGAATATCTGGGAAACGAGTATACAGAGGGCACGGGCAAGACTGGAACAGCATCTAGACGGACCCTATGGCCGACTTCTCAACACGTGCGAAGCAATCGTCAGGAGTTCAGTAGCGGGGGGGTTTCCACCACAACTGTTTGCGGATACCGTCCTGAAAATTCTTACCAGTCGCCATCCACGCGCCCGGTACGTTGTTCCTGGCAGCGCCAGGAGGGAGATCATCCTGCATCAACTGCTACCCGACAGGGTTTGGGATTGGCTGCTCCGACGTGTATTCAAGTGGTGATGGGATGATACGGCAACTTAAGGATGGTAAGCTCTCAGAAACTCGAAACATGAATCGTTCGCTGGCGTGGTCCATCCAGTTCAACCAGGATGACACGCTGCCAGATGCCCAGGAGCAGCTGGCCGTCCTGGTACGGAATGGCCAGAGATGGACCAAGAATGGATGAGAGGATGTGATCAGGTGTATGAGAGGGATCATGAGGGTGGCGATAGGATATGTGTGGTAGCATACGGCGGAGCGCATTTAAAAAATCGAGGTCAGTTCCCGGGTCCAAATCGGCTGTGGTGAGAGCGCAGGTGGTATGGGCAACAAAGACGACACAAATGCCGCTTTGCGCTTTCACCTCCTGCAACAGGTTCTCTACGATCTCAGTTATATCTATCACTTCATCTTTTTTCTTTGTGGTGATGGTGATCGTTTTCATCTGGTATCACTTTTCGTTATGCTGATTTTTGCCTATCAAGCGTGCGCTTCAGCAGGCCTACGAGGGCAATTGTGCCAAACCAGAGTGCAGTTAGTACCCATGCTCGTTTTTCGCTCATGATGCTCAACCCTTCATTAAATTACAGACGACAGTATGCTTTGGATCCACTTCACCAACAGTTACGTTGTACGTTGAGAAAAGTTGTATCTTATCCTGGAGGTACCTGGTCTGGTACAGGATAGACTATCACACTACTGAAAGAGGCTTCGACTTCGCTTGATGTCTCGCTGTTATGTACGAAAAGAGCGATCTGGCCATTGGTGTAATCACTATCGGTTATTGAATTGACTATGGTACCGTTGACCATGAGAACAAGTTCGGGTCCTTTCATCATTACCGTGATGGTATTTTGCTGGCCTGCTGGTTTGAGTGCAGCGGCACTGGTGGGGCTTACGAGGAATTGTACCTGCGGTGACTTAGTGGCGTCTAGAAATTCTTTGCTGATAGCGTACGTATTATTTCCATAAATGTCAATACGGTAGTCATGATCGAGATTACTATCCCCTCGCAGGTAGAGCCCTACACTATCATCTTTGTTGGCTTGTAGAATCGTGAAGGTTACGCTGACCATGAAATCTTCGAAACTAGTATTGGATGGCAAGCTCTCTGTAAGAACGGAATGATTGCTATCGGCCAGGGTCAAGGTATTGTTATCAATAACACGGGTGTAACCAGAAGCGCTTCCGAGGTACCAACCTTTGCTTTTATTGGTAAAATCGTCGGAAAACAGTGGTTGTGGCGTTGACAGTACTGTTGGCGTTGGCGTTGGTGTTGCCTTTCTCGCAGTTGGTGAGACAGCGCTATTGCCATTACTGCTTGTCTTACTACTTTTTCCCTGAACATAAAAAAAGATAGTGCCGCTGATCACCATTATCAGTAAGAATACCACTGCACCGATTAACCTAACTTTGTGGTTGTTCACGTTTGTCATACATTAATATTACTCGTTCCACTTGCCTGTCGTGCCTGCAGAAAACGTAGATTGACCTGTTTAGCCAGGTAATTTAACTGGTGCGGGATAGACTGCAATGTTATTGAAGACAGCATTTACTCCGCTAGAAGTCCGGCCATTTTTAGCAAAGAGAGCGATCTGGCCGCTCGTATAGGTGCTATCGGTGTCGGATTAACCATCAAAAAGTTCTCCTGGTATCACATGGGTTAGGGATAATGGCAAGCAATCCCTGGGTAATCATTTGACTGTAGAGATCAATAACCTGTTGTACGCTGAGACGTCCATTGGGTCGGAACCATGTGGCCACTTCAGTACACATAGCAATGATAGCGTATGACGATACCTTTACATCGCTCTGGCGAAAGACACCGCGCTCCATTCCATCGCGCAGGAGTTCTTGCAGGAGAAACTCGTAGCGATCTCGCAGAGAAAGGATATACCTGCGATGGTCCCCTTCAAGGGCCCGAATTTCGGTGTCAATGATAAAGAACTCTGCTTTATAGCTTGTATGCAGGCGGACATGATTGGCTATCGCGTCATAGAGTCGTTTTTGCGGATCGCTCTGTTCTCGTACGATACGCTCAAGATTGGCATTGAGCTGCTGCATGTGTGTTTCCATGATTTCAACCAGCAAGGCTTCTTTGTTGGCATAGTGATAGTAGATACTTGCCGCTTGTATTCCGGCCATGCGTGCAATATTACGCAATGGTGCTGCATGGTAGCCGTACTCGGCAAATAGTTGCACTGCGGCAGCCCGGACGTTTTCTCGTACTGAGCGCCCTTCGGGTTGAGGCTTTGTTTCCACTTTTTTCTGCGTCATACTGCTATTCTAGCAGAAATATAGGTGCATGGATACCTTTGAGACGAGGAACCATACTATTGGGCAGTGTGGGTTTTACGCTGCTGTTCAGCTTTTACAACCGTTGTACCGATAGCCCGCCCAACGATGATGGGCGTCTCTAGCACATCGGCCGCCGATTCGCTGATATCGCGCCGGGCCGCAATAACTTTTCGGGCTTCAAACTCCATACGGCGCGAGGTATGTCCAATCCGGGTGATGCGCCCTGTCACCTCGATAAAATCTCCGGCAAAGATCGGTGCAAGAAACTCAATACTTTCATAGCCTACCAGCAAACCTTCATCACCATCGCAAAGAATAGCGAGCTCGGTTGCCACATCACCAAAAAGTGAGAGCATGTGCGCTCCATTGACTAATTGGCCGCCGTAGTGTGCGTCACTTGCGCTCAAGCGTACGCGGATGAAGGACGTATATTCTTTTGTTTCAGTCATGATCATCTCCCCTTTCTTGTTTTCAGAATAGATATATGTCGTGATCTAACAGCTTCAATCCCAAACGGGAAGCCAGGCATTTTCAGATTTTTTCTAGTTTTTTTTATATACTATAAAAATCCAAGTTACAATCTTATATAGAAACTATAGATTATAACATGGATTTCAGAAAAGGTATGGAAATCGCTTCTCCTACCTGTCAGGTTTAGGTTTTATTCCTTTCAAGTTACCATGATGTTTCCGATATGTATTTGTGAGAGGAATACCCATCCCCTCAGCAAATTCTATCAACTCATATTCATCCTCGTAACGAGTCTCATGTGTTGAGGGAAACTCTTCTATGATGCGTTTACCACAACCCTCATGGTCACGCCGACGGTCCTTTAACTGTTCTGTCGAACCAATGTAATATCCTTCTTCACCATCTACAGCAAAGTATACTTTAGCTTCTCTCTTGTGTCTAGTCATTGCCTTTTTCCTTTCTGTTCTGTGAGGATGGCTCATCCCCAAAGAGGCGGCAGAGTGCTCTGCCCCGTTCTGTCACACGCCGACTTAAATTCATCTCTACTTCGTCAATCATTTCCTCTTCGGTGGGGGATGCTCCTATGCACTTGCTGCCAGTGCCAGCCGTTGTGCTTCTGAGAAGCTCTTGCCTTGCTCACGATAGGTACGTATCTGTGCCCGGTAGGTACGCAACGCCTCCCTATGGGGGAAGTCCGCACGATCTAAGCTGCAAGGAGGCCAGAACGGGGAGTCCAGCAACAGCGACAGGAACGGCAACAGGAAACACAGATGCGCTATCCCGACAAGAGCCAGCGTCCGCTCCGTTTCCGCCAGCCGTGTCAGGTCGCCAAGCACCCATCCCACAATCCAGGCGGGAAGATGCAGGCCCAGTTCTTGCCACGCTCGCTCATCCCACAGCTCGCGCGAGAGGGTGTTAAACGTCCAATTCACGATCTGGGGAACGCTCCACTCCGCTTCAAGCTCGCCATCAAGGTAGCCCAACTCGTAGCCCTCCTCAAACCTCTGGTCTGTGAGGATGGCGGCTGGCAAATGGATGGGAACCAGGAGCGAGCACTCTTCACCGCTAGAAAGATGGGCTTGCAGAAGAGTTATCTGCATAGGATCAACTGGGCCAATCGCATACGAGGATGTGGGAGAAATCGAAAGAGAGGCGGCACAGTGGGCGGTCTGGCTACAGGGTACTGATTCTAAAGGGACAATGGTACTAACGCTAGCAGTTTCTGCATAGTTCAACATGCTTCAAGCTCCTTTCACGCTTGACGCTAGACATCCCTGACCCCATACTAGAGGGGATGAGTGTCTAGGGTTCTTAACTGGACTAGACGCTTATACCGCTGGCCGTATGATAGCAACATAGGCCAGCGTCTTGCTCAAGACGCATTGCTCAAAAATACTATTGTCTAATTGTCTAATTGTCTAATTGTCAAGCATATTGTAACTCACAGACAGGAAGATGTCAATAGTCCAATAGCCTAATGGAAGAAATGTTTAATTGTCCTAATGTGCTACACTACAGTAGCTGGTCTTGTTCAGCGCAAAACCAGCGCTCCATCACACACAAAGGAATGTTTACTATGGGAAGAACCGCAAAACCACCAAAGGGATTCTATACAGCGGGACAAGCTGTGAAAAAACTGCACATGTCCAGATCAAGCCTTTACAACTTGGTCGAGAGAGGCCAGATCAAGAAGATAACACCACCTGGCAAAACAGATGGCTTCTATTCAAAAGAGGATATAGACCGATTAGCGATAGCGCAAGAAGCTTTCATACTACAGTACGCGAGCGATACATCCACCTTTGCAGTAGCACAAGAAGAAGATATCGAAGGCATCGCCGACCTGAACGCCGAACTATTCGGCGGCACTACGGCATCACGATATGACCTAAGAATGGCACAATATCGCAGCAATCCCGAAATTTTCCATGTACTGAAGCAGGATGATATAGTCGTGGGATATATAGGAATTTTTCCCCTGAAACAAGAGGCTATCAACAAGATCACAAATGGAATGTCAGAATCAAGGTTTAGAATCGAAGTCCTTGCCCCCGAATACATCACCCGATTCAAACCAGGAGAAGCCGACAATGTCTTTGTGATAATCGGAGTAAGACAGGGTGTCAAGAAAAGTAAGCTCTATGGAGCTAGAGTTATAGAGGGAACAATCCATTTCCTAGAAAGGCTCGCTCAAAGAAGGGTTTTTATCAAGAAGGCATACGGCACAAGCAGAACAGAACTGGGCATCAGGCTTTCAAAGGGTCTAGGATTTAGGCAGACAACGCCCGCACATGAAGAAGACGAGGGTCTACTACGGTTCGAGCTTGATCTTGAAACAAGCAACCATCCCTTGCTTAGGGAATACCAGAGCCTTGCTAAGCAAGCAAGCGCTAACAGTAGAAAAAAGCAAAGAAGTGTTTCACCCAAGTCCGAACTTGAGAAATAGGTTGCATCGCAACTGCTGAGGAGTGGATACACAGTCAGTATGCACGAAAGCGAGGAGAAAAGCAAGCGTTCCCCATACGTGAGGCCTGAGTGGGGCAAGCCCTGTGCTACGCTGCAAAAATTCTCGACAGATACCCTGGACTTGGCTTCCTCGGTGATGCTATTGCTACCATCGTTACCGGTTTGGGTGGTGGCACAGGTGTAACTACTTACGCAGAGACAGTCCGCCTTCAATCCCACTGGTAACACAAAGAGACTGAGAAAAAGAAATCGCGTCAATGGGAAGAAACCAGAGAGCGGTTAACTCTCCCTTCTTCGTCTCCTGCGCCATATGGTTTACCAAGCTCCAAAGCAGGGGGACAGTCCCAAATAAAACAGGGAAGCATTATACTTCCCTGTTCGCCTTGTTTGTAGCTTCTAGCGTTTTCACCTACACCAGGCTCAGGCTCCAGCCTCCGGGCCTACTTCGGTCTCTGCCGCAGGGTTCAAGCCAACAGCAGCGTCAGCAGTGACGGCCTCCTCTGGTTGAGGCTGGCGCTCACGGAGCAACTGGTACAGGATGATGGCGCTGAAGGTCGCAGTACCAATGCCACCAAGAGAGAAACCGGCGATATTGATGGTGAAGTTGCCAGCGCCCATTGTGAGGGCAACTGCTGCCGTTACCAGGTTGCGGCTCTTGGAGAAATCTACTCCGTTTTGTACCCAGATGCGCCCGCCGGTCGCGGCAATCAAGCCAAAGAGCACAATGGTAAGCCCGCCAAGTATGCCCACAGGGATAGTTGCAATCAAAGCACCAAACTTCGGGCAGAAGCCTAAAAGAATAGCAACAACTGCCGCGAAAATGAATATAACAGTAGAATAGATACGGGTCACGGCCATAACACCTATGTTTTCTGCGTAAGTCGTCAGACCAGTTCCCCCTCCTGATGCACTAATAATGGTTGCAACCGCGTCACCAAGAAATGCACGTCCGAGGTATTTGTCCAGATTGCGCCCGGTCATCGCGCCGACCGCTTTGATATGGCCCAGGTTCTCAGCAACCAGAATGATAGCCACAGGAGCAATCAAGGCCATTGCGCCGGGATGGAAGCTTGGCCCTGTAAAGTTTGGCAGGCCAATCCAGGCAGCATTCCCCAAGTTGGTAAAGTCGATAGCCTTGCCAAGACTAAAGCCATTGGCAAAGATGAGGTAAATGAGGTAGCCGATGATGCCGCCAAGCAGAATGGGCAGACGGCGAAGTGGCCCCGGCGCATAGACAGCAACAAGCGCAACAGCCAATATAGTGATAAGAGCCATCCAGGTATCAAACTGGCTGGTAGCGGCTTCAGAAATGGCGGTCGGTGCCAGGTTCAAACCAATGACCGCGACGACCACACCAGTAACCGCAGGTGGCATCAAATACTCGATCCACCTATAGCCCACAAATATGACGATGAGGGCAATAATGGCATAGACAACGCCTGCTGCGATGATGCCGCCTAAAGCCACATCAATATGAGGATTAAGACCTTTCCCTGAAAAGCCGGTAGCAGCAATTACGACAGCAATGAAGGAAAAGCTTGAACCGAGGTAGCTAGGGACGCGCCCGCCGACAATGAGAAAGAAAATGAGCGTACCGATACCAGAGAAGAAAATGGCAGTGTTTGGGTTAAAGCCCATAATGATGGGAGCAAGAACGGTAGCGCCAAACATAGCCAGGACGTGTTGCAATCCAACAAAGATGGATTGGCCCCAGGGAAGCCTTTCATCTGGTGCAATAATACCCTCTGTCTTGAGAGTCCAGATTGGAAAGTATCCCTGTTTTTCATTTTCAACCGTTGCCATACTGATGTCCTCCTTTGTAAAGAGTTGAGATGATGGGTATAGCTAAACAGGCTTGAAGAGATGGGTAGCTAAATCAGAGACGAGGCTTGCGCGATACCTCCTTTCCAGTGTTCAATACGAGGGGAGAAAGAGCAAACAGCTTGGAACTCACGCTGAAAAAAGAAAAAGCTGTTCTTGCTTTCAACCTGGCATTCTCAGCCACTCCTCACTAACACGTTACAACACTTTTAAGGAAGAGTCAACACTTCCATATCTTCACGAGCGACGTCCCCAACCCGAAGAAGCTGTCACCGCCGATGTTACTGTAGGATTGAATCCTCCTGAGGAAGGTAAGACTCAAGCTGATACAGACAACATGGAAAGGTCAGACTCTGATGGTGAACTACAGCCGGGGGCTAGTGAGTAAGGTAGCCTGCTGCTAAGAGCCTCTTTTCTCACTGTAGCGTGGTACAATGCAAGGAAAAACAGTGGAATAATCACGAAGTACCTGGAGTTGTACCATGCCGCGCTATACTATGGCCCCTGAACTCACCGACGACTATATCAGCACTGTCTGGGAGACTCTCCCTCAGCATGTTCGGCCCACATTACTGTTACAGAATTTGCCGCTTTCAGCTCAGCTTGGCTGTGAGCTTACGATAGCTACTGAAACTTTTCAATACACAGGCAGCTTTAAATTTCGCGCCGCGTATAACCTTCTCTCCAGCGTGCCCCAGCAACACATTGTTGCAGCCTCGTCCGGGAATTTTGGACAAGCCGTGGCCTATGCCTGTAAATTGTTGGGGAAAACATGCATCATTGTTATGCCGAAGACATCGGCCCAGGTGAAGATTGCGGCTGTTCAGTCATACGGTGGTATTGTTGACCTGGTCGATGTGCGCGAAGTCAGCCGGGCAAAGAGAGTCGAGCAGTTGCTAGCAGAGCATACAGGGGCCTTTCCCGCTCCGGCCTATGACGATTATCGCGTTGTTGCAGGAAACTCTACGCTGGGGAAGGAAATTCTTAGTGTCGCTGACTTCGACGTGATTGTCGTCCCCGTAGGTGGAGGCGGTCTTAGCTCAGGCATAGTGATCGCTCGCGATCACCTGCACGCGCGTACGGAAATTATTGGAGCCGAACCTCTACCCGGCAACGATGCCGCCCGTTCTCTGCGCGCCGGTCAATTGCTCAGTAACGAATACGAGCCTGCGACCGTAGCTGATGGCGCTCGTACCCTGAGCTTAGGTCAACTCAATTGGGAGATATTGCAGCAGGGGATAAAAGATATCATCGAAGTTCCAGATGCATTAACCCTGGACGCCTTGCGACGCTATTTTACTTATGTCAACCTCAAAGTCGAACCCACAGGCGCCCTGGCTCTCGGTGCTTTATTCACCCAACCAGAACGGTTTTCTGGCAAACGCGTCTGCTGTATAGTGAGTGGTGGTAATGTCGATCCGGCGGTATATGCGCAAGCATTGTTGGAAAATTGACCACTCAGTTCTGTTTACGCTTGCGGTGGGTAAATAACAAAGTTCGAGAAGGTTACCTGGGCGCCCGGTGTCGTATTGGGCAGATTAGAGACAAACATAGCTACCGAACCATTTGCATAGCTGTTATCGGAGATCGTCTTCAAGGTCTGCCCATTGACGATGAAGATCATGCTTGATCCTTTTGCGCTGATAGCGATATGGTTAACCTGTCCTTGCTTGAGAATGGCGGAACTTGTGGTATAGTTCACGAGGAAATTACTCGTGGATGTGCCATTCGCATCCACGGTTCCCTTATATATAGCAAAGGTACCATCGCCATATAATTCAAAACGATAGTATGTCGCTATGTCAAGGTTTAGATTTGAGGCGCTGCGGATGTATATCCCATAACCATTGTCTGCAGTTCCCTTTGAAAGAACAACATCAGTTGTGAGGAAGAAATCTCTAAAGCTTCTCCCTCCTGGCACTAATTCCCAGAGCAATTTGTTATTGTCGTCCTCCAAAACCAGGGAGCCGTTGCCTATTTTGACTGAAAATTGGCCAGCTCGGCTCGTCGTATCCCAGGCGTTCTTATTGTTCGTAAAGGCATCGTTGAACAAAGGTTTTCCGTTAGGTACGGGGGTTGGCGTGGAAGTAAGTGTTGTCTGAGTCGTTGCTGATCCCTGGGACTTTATGAGAGAGAAATAGCCCAGAACGCCTCCGCCAATGATAACAACCAGAAGTACAACCACGCCTATAATGAGTGCCAGTCTTGGACCACTCTTTCTTTGTGGCGGCTGGAAAAAATCACCCGGCTGGAAGCCATTCATCATGCCTGGCTGAGATCCTCTCGTCGTTACTTGCGCTGGCGCCTGAGGGAAACCTGCGAACTGGTAGCCATTCATCGTTCCTGGCTGGAATCCTGTGGTCATTGGTTGTGACGATGGCTGAGGGCCGAAAGGCGCTTGTTGAGGGTTGAAAGGTGCTTGTGGCGCTGAATAGAAGTTGCTCGGCCTTGCTGGTTGACCGGGTGCCTCGTAGAAATTATCGGTATTTGACTGCTGAGCGGAAGTCCCGTATAAATTGCCAGGTTGACTCGATGGACCAAAGGGCTGTTGAGGTACAGAGTATCCGCTAATAGGGTTGTTTTGCGGTGCCTGGACAGGAGGTTGCCCCCATTGGAAGCCTTCATTTTGATCTGAACTGGAGCTTGTTTGCGGTGGAGCGACACCCCAGGATGGTCCAGAAGAAGGCTGTGCAACAGCATTATTTAATTGAATCGCATTATATTGGCCGCAGTTGCCGCAATATACTTCATTGGGCGGAAGGGGTCTTCCACAGCGCTGGCAAGGGCGAGCAGGAGCATTGCCAAAGGATGGGTATGACGAGGACATAAAAAAACCCTCCATTAACGATTGCACAGTTTACACAAGTGCTTTGTACTGCTATACGTTCTGTGCTTGCCGAAGTAACTCGTATAGCCGACATGGATGCAACGGCATTTCACGGATACGTATACCAAATGGTGAGAGCGCGTCATCGATAGCCGAGGCAAAGAGAGCAGGCACGGGGATAACGCCTGCTTCACCCGCCCCTTTCATACCGAGTGGGCTGAGTGGTGAAGGCGTCTCGACATGCCCGACGGCTATAGCTGGCACTTCTGCCGCTGTTGGCAGCAGGTAGTCCATAAAGCTGGCATTGATGATTTGTCCATCTTCATTATAGACTAACCTCTCAAAGAAGGCGCCGCCTATGCCCTGAGCCACACCGCCATGCACCTGTCCCTCGACAACCATGGGATTGATCACTCGCCCACAATCGTGTACTGCCACGTATTTTACGAACGAGACCATTCCTGTGATGGGATCGACTTCGATAATAGCTCCGTGCACGCCACTGGCAAAGCTCGCGTGAGGGGGGCTGTAAAACTCAGCTGCCTCCAGACCTGGTCCGCCGCGTTCAGGTGGCAAGGCGGGACCTGGCCGTGGGCCTGCTAGCTTCATTGACATGAGCTTGCGCGCATTCTCTCCATAGGCGTAGCGCAAGGGGTTGGCGGAAATAGCTACCTGTCCCAGGGTAAGTGAACGGTGCGGGGCATCTTTGACAAAGACTTTGCCGTCAGCAAGTTCGATATCCTCGGGGGCCGCTTCGAAAAGGTCGGCTGCAACCTGTTTAGCCTTTTCTCGTACTTTGACAGCAGCCAGGTGCACAGCAGAACCGGCTACAGTCGCGGCTCGACTGGCGAACGTGCCTACTCCCCAGTAGAATGCCTGGGAATCTCCTTCGGTTAGCAGGACATCTCGAGGCTGTACTCCAAGCTGGTCTGCCGCAATCTGGGCAAAAGTCGTAGCGTGGGCCTGTCCCTGCGAGGTAACGCCAGTGGAGACCAATACGCGACCATCGGACTCCACCCGCACACTAGCACCTTCGTATGGGCCAATCGATGTCCCTTCAACATAATAGCCCACACCAAGCCCCAGGTAACGTCCCTGTTGCCGTGCTTCAGCCTGCATCTCGGGAAAGTTATCGTAGTCCAGCATAGTTTTGAGCTTGTCGAGACCTGCTTGATAGTTGCCACTATCGTACCTGGTGGGGCCGCCATCCTGGTAGACAAAACCGACGTCCCAGGGGAACTCGTCCGGCTGGATAAAATTACGTGAGCGTACCTCGCTGCGATCAATGTGTAGTTCTCCGGCAATGCGGTCCATGATGCGTTCCATGACAAAGACGGCATGCGGCCGCCCTGCTCCACGATAGGGGCTGACAGGAACCTTGTTGGTATAGAGAACGGTAAACTCACTATAGTAGTGCTTCAGGCGGTAGGGACCCGGCAAGGTGCAGGCGGTAATGATGGGAACAATAATACCGTAAGGGGTGTAAGCTCCGGTATCATGGAGAAATGTGTCACGTATGGCGAGCAAGATTCCTTGATCGTCGAAAGCGTATTCGACTTCGTGAATCTGGCCGCGTTCCTGGTTTGTAGAAATGAAGTTCTCGCGCCTGTCCTCAATCCATTTTATGGGTCTACCCAGTTGAATAGCAGCAAAGGGTGTCAGGATTTCTTCAGGATAGAAGAGCATAATTTTTGGGCCGAAGCCACCACCCACATCGGGAGCTATCACCCGCACTTTGTGTTCGGGAAGGTGAAAAATAGCAGCCAGTCCGTTGCGTATGGGAATAGGTCCTTGTGTCGATATCCAACAGGTAAGTGCACTTTCGTGAGCTTCCCAGCGTGCCAGGATGCCCCGGCACTCCATAGGCATGGCGGCTCCACGTTCCATAGTAAAAGTCTCGCGGATGACATGCGGCGCATGAGCAAACATACTATCGGGGTCACCAACGCTTTGCACAAAGTGAGCAGCAATGTTGCCGGGGACGTCTGCATGGACGAGGAGAGCGTCTTTTGCCGAGGCAACTTCAAGGCTGTGTACAACAGGTAGAGGCTCATACTCGACATCGATCAAGTCCAGCGTGTCCTCGGCGATATAACGGCTATCAGCTACTACGAAAGCGACCGCTTCGCCAACATAATAGACTTCGTTGAGCGCCAGGGGCAGTTGTGTGCGCGGCTGTGTGAGGGCGTGATGAGGAACCAGGAGCGGAGATGGTTCGAGGACCTCGCCAAGATCACCTGCTGTGAGCACCAGGTGGACGCCAGGCAGTTCACGGGCTGCGCTCGAGTCGATGTTGACGATACGCGCTCGCGCATGTGGGCTGCGTAAAACTGCGGCGTGGAGCATATCAGGTAGATCAATATCATCGACATAGTTACCTTTTCCGCGTAGTAAGCGCGGGTCTTCGGTGCGTTGGACCGGTGCACCAAACCAACGTGTCGCCATTATTCAGCCTCCCTTAGACGCTCGGCAGCGAGCCTGACTGCCTCTACGATATTCTGATAGCCCGTGCAGCGGCAGAGGTTGCCGGAGAGTCCATGACGGATTTCATCTTCAGTAGGGTCCGGGTTTTCGTGGAGCATGGCGTGAACCGATATAATGATGCCAGGCGTACAGAAGCCGCATTGCAGGCCATGTTTTTCCAGGAAAGCCTGCTGAATGGGATGCAAATCGCTATTAATACCGGCCATGCCTTCAATGGTAGTGAGAACCATGCCATCGGACTGAACTGCCAGCATGAGACAGGAGCGCACTGCTTCGCCATTGAGAAGGACGGTACAGCAACCACAGACGCCATGCTCGCAGCCAACATGTGTCCCTGTCAGGTGAAGTTCGTGACGGAGAAAATCTGAGAGCAGCATACGCACCGGCACTTGCCGCTCATAGAGATGACCGTTGACGGTTACAGAGATAAGACTTTTTTCGCTGAAAGCCGGAAGCTCTTCTTGCTCTTGCATAGTGCTGCCCTTTCTACTTTTCACGCCGCTCCCACGCGGCTTTTAGTACCCGTCGGGTTAGTTCGGCAGTCAGTGCTCGGCGATAGTCAACTGTGGCATGGACATCGTCCATGTCTTCGCTTACAAAGGTCCGTGCCAGCTCGGCTGCCTGGTTAAGGGTCTGATCGTCCAGTGTAGTACCAATGAGAATGTTCTCAACCTCGCGAGCACGAATGGGAGAACCGGCAATACCAAGGTAAGCAATATGCGCGGACATGCACTGACCATCCAGCGCAGGAGTTAATACGGCGGCGGCACCCACTAACGCATA
>WNGM01000380.1_pt1 | contig 49939 bp, 45 predicted proteins | sample 5400571 | NCBI WGS metagenome assembly WNGM01 (sample SAMN13153378, study PRJNA577476) | soil metagenome | isolation source: 100 cm soil or saprolite under Garry oak tree replicate 2 | place: USA:California | collected 2016-06-15 | reverse complement strand
CCTCCAGCACCGCGTACCGGCGGCGCAAACTGCTGCGATATCGTATAATACGATATCGTGATACCTACCGAGTACCCGGGCAGCGCGATCCTCGCCCTGCACCGGGCCACCCATGCCACCCTGCAAGCACTCACCGCCCGGCTGGTCCACCTGGACCTGCCCGCGGCGGACATCAACGTCCTGGCCAACCTCGCCGACGGCGAGGTCCGGACCGTCGGCGCGCTGGCCGACGCCACCGCCACCAAGCCAAGCACGCTGACCAGCCTGCTCGACCGGCTGGCCAAGCGCGGCTACATCGTGCGTGAGGTGGATCTCGCCGACCGGCGGTCGTTCATGGTCTGGCTGACCCCGGCCGGCCGGGCCGCCGCGCGGCGCGCCGCCGAAGCGGTCGCCGGCCTGGAACGGCAGGCGCTGGCCACCGTGACCCCGGCGCAACTCGCCGGCTTCCATGTCCTCATCGACGCGCTGACGGAGGCGTCCCGATGACCCCACACGACCCGCGCGGCCCGCACGCCGCCCACGGCCCGCACGCCACCGACGGCCACGGCCCGCATGCCGCCGCGCATGGCACCGACGACCCGCACCGGGCCGCCCTGACCGGCGAGCTGGCCGCGCTGCTGGCGGAGATCGTCCCGCCGGGCGGCGCGTTCCGGCACCGCGAGCACATCCACCTCGCCTACCTCGCGGTGCGGCGGCACGGGGCGGACCGGGCAGCCGACGTGCTGTCCGGCTGGATCCGGCACCTCGCGGCGTACCAGCGCGCCCCGCAGAAGTTCAACGCGACGGTCACCAGGGCCTGGACCGAGATCGTCGCCCACCACATGACGGCCACCCCGCCGGGCACCGACTTCGCCAGCTTCGCCGACAGCCACCCCGCCCTGCTCGACAAACGACTTCTGACCAGGCACTACACCGCGCGGGCCCTGGCGTCCCCGGCCGCGCGGACCGGCTGGGTGGAACCCGACCTGGTGGCTTTTCCATGGCGGGGCCAGTGCGGCTCGTAGCCGTCGCCGCTGTTGCCGTTCACCACCGGAGCGCCGGTCACAGCCGCCTTCCGCAAGCTGCACATCGCCGGGCCAGTGCCGGCAGGACGATATATTTCTATTGTGGCGGTTCGGGAACAAATGCCCCCACGACATTGGTCAGCTGGAGGCCTGCACTCCTGGCCAGCTAAGAGTCCCAGTGGAACTCAACTGCTCATGATCATGTTCGGGCTAGCCTGTAGTGACTGGTTAGCCGGGAGTGACTGACTAGCCAGGGTCGTGCGATGACAGATTCCGTGGAATACCGATTGCTGGGGTCGCTCGAAGTAGTTGCTGGCGGCAGCGTTCACGATATAAACAGCGCCCGGCAGCGGGTCTTGCTGACGATGCTGCTCCTGCATGCGAACCAGGTCGTGCCGGTCGATCTGCTCATCGACGCGATGTGGAACGACAACCCGCCGGTGACCGCAAAGAGCCAGCTTCAGACCTGTGTATCCGCCCTGCGGCGGCAGCTTTCCGCCATTGGCGCCAAGTCCGAGATTGCCACCCGTTCCGTTGGCTACCTGCTCGCGATAGGCGACGATTCGCTCGATATCGAAACGTTCGAGCGGCTGGTCTCCTCCGGCCGGGCAGCGGTGGCCGGCGACAACGCCGAGGAAGCCGCGAGAGGGCCCCGGCACTGAGCGGGCCCGCCCTCCGGTGGATCGATAAGGCCTGCTCGGCGCTGCTGCTCCCGGTCTTCTTCATGGTCGCGGGCCTCAAGGTCAACCTGTCCCGGGTGGACGGCACGGCACTCGGCGAGCTGGGGCTGATCCTGCTGGTGGCGATCGGCGGGAAGTTCGGCGGCACGTTCCTTGGCGCCCGGGCCAGCGGCGTGCGGTCCCGGCACTCGGCGGTGCTGGGCATCCTGCTCAACACCCGGGGCCTGACCGAGCTGATCGTGCTGACGGTCGGGCTGCAGCTCGGGCTGCTTGACCAGCGGCTGTACTCGCTGATGGTGGTGATGGCGGTGGTCACCACCGCGCTGACCGGCGTGCTGCTGCGGCTGGTGTACCCAGGGGAGCAGGCGCGGTCCGGCGACGCGCCGGACCGTCCGGTGCCCGCGCCCGCCGGGCAGGCGCCGGGCACCCGCGCCGTGACCTCACCACGCGGGGGAATGTGATGGTTGGCGCAACCACGACATTCTTTAACGATAAGGAAGCCAAGGCAAGCCGGTAGACTTGTCTGGGCAAGCGGCTAGCCTTATCGTGTGAAGCGTCGCGAACTGCTCACCCAGATGGCGAAGGTCGCCAGAAGTTACGGCGTCGACTTCGACAAGGACCACCCCATGCACGGCGGCAGGCATGACAAGTTCTTCGTCGGGGGACGCCCCGTTGAGGTTCCCCGCCACAGCGAGATCGTCGAGTTCACCGCACGAGGGATCTTAAGGACATTCGAGCGGTTATGCGTGGAAGCCGCCAAGGAGGAGCGCTGATGACGGCCAGGAACTTCAAGGCGATGGCGCATCGCAGCGAAGGCTGGTGGGCGCTGGAAGTCACTGGCGACGATCTCCCCTATCCCGCCTATACCCAGGCCCGCCGCCTGGATCAGGCGGCCGAGGTTGTGCGAGATCTGCTGGCACTGCACTTCGGGACAAGCGAGGACGCGGTAGGGCAGATAGAGATCGTGCCCGTGCTGGACGCCGCGCTGGCCGAAGAAGTCAGCCAGACCCGGCACGCCCGCGAGCAGGCTGAAAGGCTCCGGGCCGACGCCTCAGCCTGGACACGGCGGACGGCTCAGCACCTGAGAGAGCAGGGCATGGCCCAGCGTGACATCAGCGCCTTGCTCGGCATCTCGCATCAAGCCGTAAGCCAGCTCCTCGCGAGCTGAAAGCGGGGCCAAGCCTGGCCGCGCACGCGCTTGCCGGACGCCGCTGGTGACCGTCGCCGGAGCATGTTCCAGGGCTCAGTCGTCACAGTTGCGCCGTCCACGTGACCGTCAGGCGCGGCCACCGGCTGGGCCGGGTGTTAACCCGCGGTTCGGATCGGCTGGTAGACGTGGATGACCGTCCCGTCGGGAAATCGCTTGGCCTGGGTCAGATCCAGGCGTAGCGGACCGGGCAGGTCCTTGAACAGCGGCGGCCGGGCTCCTAGATGTGCCGGTAGTCGCGGGGGGCGTTGCGCGGGCCGTGCCGGGGCGGGCCCTGGCCGCTCAGCTCCAGCAGCCAGGCGGCCCGGTACCGGTGCCCGGCGTAGGGGGCGAGCAGCTCGCACATGCCCGCGTCGTCCACCTTCTGCCGGATCAGCGCCCAGCCGACGATCGAGGGCAGGTGGTAATCGCCGACCGACAGAGCGTCCGGGTCGCCGATGGCGCGCTGGCGGATCTCGGCGGAGGTCCACGGCCCGATCCCGGACAGCACCTGGAGCCGGCGGTCCGCCTCCGCCGGGGTCATCGCGGTGATCTCCTCCAGCCGCTCGGCGACCCGGGCCGCGCCGATGATGGTGCGGGCGCGGACCAGTTCCACCCCGGCGCGGTGCCACTCCCAGGACGGGATGCGCACCCAGGTGCGCGGCGGCGGGCAGACCCGCATCCCGGCCGGCGCGGGCCCCGGCGGCGGGTCGCCGAACCGGAGCAACAGCAGCCGCCAGGCGCGTTTCGCCTCCGCGCCGACCACCTTCTGCTCGAGCACGGCGGGGATCAGCGCCTCGAACACCCGGTCCGACCGGCCGATCCGCAGCGCGTGATGCCGCCGGGACATCTCCCGCAGCAGCGGGTGCACCGGCTCGAAGCCGGACGGGTCGTCGGCGGCTCCCAGCAGCCCGGGCAGGGTGCCGAGCAGCCACGCCGCACCGGGCCCCCACGCGGACGCGCAGACGGTGAGGCACCCGCCCGCCCCGCCGGGCACGGCATGGACCCGCATGGTTGCCGCGCCGTCCGGGGTGAGCGAGGTGCGCCAGGCGGCACCGTAGCCGTCCACGTGGTAGGCGGGGTCGCCGCGGCCGCGCCGGTGCACCGCCAGCGTCCGGGACCAGTCCAGCGGGAACGGCGGCTGCCATTGCCGGGTCAGTGCGCCCGCTAACGGCGGGACGGCCACCCCGGCGGGCGGCTGGGGGTGCCCGGCCCGGGGGCCGTGCCCGGCGTAGGGCACCACCGGGGGCGCCCCGGGGATGCCCGCCAGCACGCGGGACACCGGCCGCCGGGGCATCGCGGCCTACACGTCCGTGGAGAAGCGGACCGAGGTGGGCCCGAGGGTGACCCCGGGCCACACCCGCGCACCGGCCCTCAGCTCGTTGCCCTCGGCGATGACCGCCCCGTCACCGACGACGGACGCGTCGATCACGACGCCCTCGCCGATCCGGGCGCCCCTGCCGATGGCGCTGCGGCGGATGGCTGCCCCGGCCGCGATCCGCACGTCATCGAAGAGCACGCTGCCCTCCACCCGCGCGCCGCTTCCGACGACCGCACCGGCCCCGACGGCCGTTCCGCCGGAAAGCCGGGCATCCGGGGCGACCATGGCCCCGTCCAGCACCAGTGCTTCGCCGCAGGGCGCGGGAAGCGCGGGCGAGGCGAGCCGGCCGAGCACCAGATCGCAGGACCCCTGGACGAAGGTCTCGGGGGTGCCCACGTCCAGCCAGTACGCGGTGTCCACGAAGCCCATCAGGACCTGATCAGCGGCGATGAAGCCCGGGAAGGTCTCACGCTCCACCGATACCACGCGGCCGACCGGAATCTCATCAATGACACTCCGGCGGAACACATAACAGCCCGCGTTGATCCGGTTCGTCACCGGGTGGGGGGTCTTCTCCAGGAACGCCGTCACGCGCCCGGCCGGGTCGAGGGGCACGCAGCCGAACCGGGCCGGGTCAGGCACCTCGACCAGGTGGAGGGTCACGGCAGCGTCCGCCATGCGGTGCATGTCCAGCTGGGCCGCGATGTCATGACCGGACAAGACATCCCCGTTGAAGATGACGACCGGGTCGTCAGGGCCGCCGCGCAGTCCCTTCGCCGCGTTGCGGATTGCCCCGCCGGTGCCAAGTGGCTCCTCTTCGTGGATGTAGGTGATCTCCAGACCGAGCCCGGACCCGTCGCCGAACCGCTCCGCGAACATCTCCGCGCGGTAGGACGTGGCCAGAACCACTCGCGCGATACCGGCTTCGGCCGCTTTCGCGAATTGATGTTCCAGGAAGGGGACCCCCGCCGTGGGCAGGAGATGCTTGGGCGAGGCCAGGGTGAGGGGGCGAAGGCGGGTGCCGTAACCCCCGACGAGGAGGATTGCTTCCAGCGGTTCGCGGCGGGCGTGCTCAGTTGGCATAAGGACGGAGGCTACTCCGCCTGCTGCGCCGCCGCACGCTGGTACGAGGCCATGTGCGCCTCGGCCGAGGCGGCCCAGGTGAACTCGCGCGCCCTGGCCTGTTCCAGTTCGCCGAGGGCGGCGCGCTTGGCCGGGTCGTCGAGCAGCGCCCGGAGCCCGGTGCGGATGCTGTCCACGTCCGGCTCGGTGTAGGCGACCGCGTCGCCGCCCACCTCGGGCAGGGAGGTGCGGTGCGTGGTGAGCACCGGGGCACCGCAGGCCATGGCCTCCAGCACGGGCAGGCCGAACCCCTCACCAATGCTGGGGAACGCGACCACGAGCGCCCCGCCGAGGTAGCCGGGCAGGTCGCGGAACCGCAGGTATCCCGGCCGGACCAGGCGCAGCCGGGCGGGGACGGCGGCGATGGCCGCGTCGACTTCCTCACTCCACATGGTGCCGCCGGCCAGCACCAGCGCCGGCGGGTTCTCCATGTCGGCCACCGCCGCCGCCCACCCGGTGATCAGGGCCGGGATGTTCTTGCGCGGCTCCAGGGTGCCGAGGTAGGCGATGTACGGCTTGCCGTGCAGGCCGAGCCGGTCGGACACCTGCCGCATCGCGTCGGGGTCGGGCCGGTGGAACAGGTCGTGGTCCACGCCGTGGTAGGCGACGTCGATCCGGGTCGGGTCGGCGCCGAGCACCCGCACCAGCTCGTCGCGGGTGGCCTTGGACGGCACGAGCAAACGAGTAGCCCGCCGGGCCGCGGTACGGATCGCGGACTTGAAGAAGGTGGCGCTGATCGGGCTGTGCGCGTCGGGCTCGGTGAAGAACGTCAGGTCGTGGATGGTCACCACGACCGGCACACCGGGGCGCAACGGCATCGTCGAATGCGGGATATGCATGACGTCCGCATTCGTTTGCTGTGCGACCAGCGGAAGCCCGGTCTGCTCCCAGGCCAGCCGGGCCGGCCGGTGCGCGACGGCGGTGGGGGCTGCGACGATGCGAGCATTGGGCACCATCCGCCCGTACCGCTCCTCGTCGGCACGCTGGCAGGCCACCACGATGTCCGCCCCGGCCTGGCACATCGCGATCACGAGCCCGTCGACGTAGCGTCCCAGCGCCCCGCGATCCGCGGGGGCCGCGGTCGCGTCAACTAGTACCCGAGGCGCCACGACCAGTCTCGCTCCTCTCGATCCGGGCCCCAGCCCAATTGTGAACGCTCACCAGGGCCGGACCTCGTCCAGATCTACCTCGTCCAGGATTTCCCGCCACCACCGAGCGTACGCCCTCTGCCCGGGTCCCCGTGAGCATGCCGCGCCCTAACGCGAGGCGGTGGGCGTCGGGGACGGGGTTGCCCCGGCACCGGATCCGGTCTTCGGCGAGGTCGTCGCCGTATGGCCGGCCTTCGCGTCCGCCTGCGCGTTGGAGATTTGCTGCGCCATCTTGGTGATGTCCTGCGCGTAGGCCGCCAGGTCACCGTTCTGCAGCGCGGCCTGCGCCGCCGCGTAGAACTGCTGTGCCTGCTTCAGGTCGGCGATCACCTGCGCGTTGACCGAGCCGCCTGGCGTGCCCCCTGGCGTGCTCTGGCCCGGTGTGCTGCCGCCGAACACCTGGGCGAGCGCAGCCGGCAGGGTCGGGCCGTACCCCACCGGGTGCCCGCCGTAGAAGGCGAACACCCGCTGCAGCGAGGGATAGGACCCGGTGGCTCCGGCGGCATTCGCGGTGACGTACACGGGCTCGATGTAGAGCAGGCCGCCGCCCACCGGGATGGTGATCATGTTGCCGAGGGTGACCGTGGAGCCGCCCTTGCGCAACTGGGTCAGCTCGATGGAGGCACGGGCGTAACTTTCAAAGGCGCCCTGCACCTGCGAGGGGCCCTCGGTCACGGCATTCTGCGGCAATTCCAGGACCCGGATCGTGCCGTACCCGCGCTGGGTCGGGTTGCTGGCCACCGTCATGACCGCGGCCAGGTTGGCCCGGTTGCGCGGCACGAACGTCGTCGTCAGCGAGAACTCCGGCTGCCGGTACCCGGGAATGGACTCGGTCAGGTAGTACGGCGGCTGGCTGAGCCGGTTGGCCACCAGCCCCGTGGGATCGTTCGGAATCTCCCAGAAGTTCTGCCCGCCGTAGAACGACTGCGGGCTGGTGACGTGGTACTCGCTGAGCACCTCCCGCTGGACCTCGAAGAGGTCCGGCGGGTAGCGCAGGTGCGGCCGCAGGTAGGACGGGATGTCCTTCCCCGGCCTGATGACGCCGGGGAAGGCCTTCCGCCACGCTTCGAGCATCGGGTCCGGCGGGCCCCACTGGTACAGGGTGACCGCTCCGGTGTAGGCGTTCACCACCGCCTTGACCGAGTTGCGGATGTAGTTGACCGGCCCGGTCGGCTGGCCCGCCACGTTCCCGGTCGGCGTCTGGCTGGTGGCCGTGGCACCGGGCATGCTCAGCCGCTGCGAGTACGGGTACAGGTCGGTGGTGGTGTAACCGTCCACCACCCAGTAGATGTAACCGTTGGCCACGACCGGGTACGGGCTGCCGTCCAGGGTGAGGAACGGCGCGACCTTGGCGACCCGGGCCAGCGGCTCACGGTCGTAGAGGATCTTCGAATCGCCGTTGATGGCGCCGGACAGCAGGATGTTCAGCTCGCGGAACTTGATCGCGTAGAGGATCCGGCTGAGCGGGGAGCCCACCGGCACGCCGCCGCCGCCCTGGTAGGTGGTGTTCTTCTGGCCGCCGATGTTCGGGTAGGGGTAGTCAAGTTCCTCGCCGCCCGGCCGGCCCTTCGGCCCGCCGACGATGACGTAGTTGTTCTCGCTCTCGCCGAAGTACACCCGCGGCTGGAACCGGCCGAGCAGGCCCCGCGGCGGTAGGTCGCTCTCCACGTAGTCGGGAGTGCCGCCGCCGGCCACGGAGTTCTCCCTGGCGGCCACGAACCCGAAGCCGTGCGTGTACACCAGGTGGGTGTTGATCCAGTTGCCCTGGCCGGCCGGCGGGCCGGACAGCCCGCGGACCGCCACCACCAGGTCCTGCGGCACGCGCCCGTCACCGGGCAGCGCGTACCGGTCCACCGACAGCGTGCCGGGGAACTGGTAGAACCCCTTGACCTGCTGGAGCTGCTCGAACGCACGGGAGACCACGCTGGGGTCCATCAGCCGGAACCCGGGCAGGTTCGACGACTCGTTGTGCAGCGTGCTCGACGCCTGGGTGCTGCTCCCGATGAAGGACCGTACCTGGGCGCCCTTGATCGCGTAGGCCAGCCGGGTCTGGCTGATCTCCCGCTGGATGTACGGCGTCTCCTTGGCCAGCTCGTTCGGCTTGACCACGAACTGCTGGATGATCGCCGGGTAGACCCCGCCGATGAGGATCGCCGACAGCACGAGCAGGCCAAGCCCGACCGCGGGGAGCATGGCACTGCGCCGGATCGCGCCGGCGAAGAAGAGCAGGGCGCAGAGCACCGCGATGACGGCGAGCACGGTCTTGGCCGGCAGCACCGCGTTGACGTCGGTGTAGGACGCGCCGGTGGTCACCGCGCCGCGCTGGGAGAAGTCGATGCCCCACCGGTCCACCCCGTAGGCAACCCCCTTGAGCAGGACGAACACCCCGACCAGCACGAACAGGTGCGCCTGCGCCCCCATGGTGGCCCGCGGCCGCCTGGACTGCCAGCCCAGCCCGCCGTACAGCACGTGCACCGCCACGGCCGCCAGCAGCGACAGGAACACCGCCGTGAACAGGTAGCTGAGCACCAGGCGCAGGAACGGGTAGGTGAAGACGAAGAACGAGATGTCGAGGTTGAATTGCGGGTCCCGGCGGCCGAACGGGACCTGGTTGACGAACAGCAGCCAGGTGCGCCAGGCACCGGACGCGGTGATCCCGGAGATCATCCCGATCAGGCCGAGCACGATCCCCAGCAGCAGCCGCCGGTGCGGGTCGACGGCCATCCGGTAAGCGTCCACCCCCGGGCGCTCGGCGGACGCGACAGGCCGGTACACCGGCCGCAGCCGGTAGGCCAGCACGGCGTTGAGACCGATCGTGGCCGCCATGAAGATCCCGACCACGAAGAACAGCGCCCACCGGGTCCCGTAGGTGACGTCGAAGACCGAGCCGTACTGGATCGAGCGGTACCACAGCCGGTCGGTCCACACCCCGGCGATGATGGTGAGCAGCACGCCGAGGGCGATCAGGCCGGCCAGCACCGGCACCAGGTAGCGGGGCCAGCGGGGCAGGCGCAATGCCGGACGGCCCGGCGGCCGGTCAGCCGGCGACGGCCGGAAACTCATCCGGTCTCCTCATGTCAGGGGTGCCTGCGGCCATGTCAGGGGTGCCTGCGGCGCGGCAGTGCGTCCATGAGCCGCCAATCTACCGCGATCACAGGAATCCGTTCCTGAAGGCTGGCTGGACGTTTTGGCGCGGGCCGCTTCCCCGGGCCGGCCCGGGCCGCTTCCCCGGGCCGGCGCGGGCCGCTTCCCGGCTGGCCCGGGCCGCTCGCCCCGGCGCTAGCAGGACGGCACGCCGTGGCCGGCCGCGAGTGCCTTGAGGTCACGCACCGCGCCTGCCAGCGTGTAGACCTTGATCAGGCGCAGCCCCTGCGGCACCGCCCCGGCGGTGTCCGGGCAGTTGGCCGCCGGGGTGAGGAAGACGGTCGCGCCGGCCGCGCGGGCGCCGGCCAATTTCTGCTGAATGCCGCCGATCGGGCTGACCGCGCCATTGGCGGCGATCTCCCCGGTGCCGGCGATGAACCGGCCGCCGGTCAGGCCGCCGGGGATCAGCTTGTCCATGATGCCGAGCGCGAAGATGAGGCCCGCGCTCGGGCCGCCGATCGCGCCCACGTTGATCTTGACCTGGAACGGGAACCGGTAGCTCTCGAACACGCCGACCCCGACCACGGGCTTCCCCCTGGCGCTGCCGGTCTTCAGCCGGATCTGCCGGGTGGTCCCGTGCCGGTTGATGGTCAGCAGGACCGGGGCACCGGGCTTGCGCGCGCGGATCAGCGCGCCGGCCCCGGCCCGGCAGGTCACCGGCTTGCCGTCGACCGCGGTGATGATGTCGCCCCGGTGCAGCAGCCCGGTCGCGGGCATCCGGGGATAGACGATGTCGACCGTGTCAAGGACGGTGTAGGGGATGCGGAGCTGGCACAGCGCGGCCGCCTGGGCGAGCTGCTGTGAGCTGACCATCTGCTGGGTGTCCTGGCGGGTCACCTGCTGCTGGGTCTGGCCGGTGCCGAACAGCTCCTCCTCGGGCACTACCGCCTGGTGCGGGGACAGCCAGGCCTGCAATGCGGTGAACACGTTGAAGCCGTCCGAGGGGCCGCCCTGGTAGGACACCGTGACCAGGTTGAGGTGCCCGTTCGTGGGATACGTGCGGTGCCCGGAGATCTCGATGAGCGCCTTGCCGCCGGGCCGGGCGCCAAGGGCGTTGAGCGTCGGGCCCGGGCTCAGGATGACGTAGGGCACCGGGAGCAGGGAGGCCGCGATCACGGCCAGGGCGATGCCGGCCGCCGCGATCAGCAGGGTGAGCTGGCGGCGGGTCGCGGGAGCCGGTTTAGGCACTGCCGACCCATTCGCTGGAACCGTCACCGAACCATTGGCGCTTCCAGATGGGCACCTCGTGCTTGAGCCGGTCGATCAGCGCGCGGCACGCCTCGAACGCCTCCGCGCGGTGGGCGCAGGACACGGCGACCACGACGGCGAGGTCCCCGATCTCCAGGTCGCCAACGCGGTGCACGGCGGCCAGCGCGATGACGTCGAAGTCGGCGGCGACCTTCTCGGCGACCCGGCGCAGTTCGGCGGCGGCGGAGGGGTGCGCGCTGTAGGACAGGCGGGTCACCTCCCGGCCCTGGTCGGCGTCCCGTACCGCGCCGGCGAACAGCGCGATGCCCCCCGCGGCGGGGTCACTGACCGTGGCCCGCAGCTCGTCCACGGACAGCGGCCCGGAGCGCAGTTCGGCGAGCCGGATCACTTCCACGCCAGCCACCGTACCCGGCTCACGTGCCCCGCTTGCGCCGGCGGGCGGCGCGTACCACCGCCGCGGTGCCGATCACCGCGACCGTGCCCGCGGCGGCGGTGATCGTCACCTCCTTGCTGGGCAGCCGGCGCCCGGCGGCGCGATGGCCGGCCCTGGCCTCCATCAGCGCCTGGAGCACCGCGGTGTTGTCCCAGGCGGGGTGCCAGCCGGCCGTGCGCAGCGCCTGGCAGTCCACCACCCACGGGTAGACCAGGTACGGCAGGTCGTTCACCGGCGCTGGGGTGATGCCCACCCGGTGCAGCCGCTGGACGGTGCTGAACGTCAGCCCGGCGGGCAGCTCGATCCGCCGCAGCCCGCTGATCTGCTCCACCTCGTCCTGCTCCAGCCACCCGTCGCAGCCGACCGCGAAGCTGCCCGCCACCTCACCGGCGATGGCCAGCTCCAGGGCGCTGACCAGGTCGTCGAGATGGCAGAACTGCCAGCGCGGCGAGGCGCCCTTGACGGTGAGCAGCCGTGCCGCGTCGAAGTGCCTGGCCGCCAGGGAGTCCGCGGTGCCGTCCACCAGCGCGGCCGGGCGCACCACGGTGACCGACAGGCCGGGGTGGACCCGGGGCGAGCGGCGGGCCAGTTGCTCGATCTCCATCAGGTCCCCCGCCACGCTGCCGTCCGGGTCGGCGCGCAGCGGCGCGGCCTCCTCCAGCGGGACCGGGTTGTCCGCCCGGGCACCGTACACCATGGCGCTGGTGATGAGGATCACCCGGCCCACCTGGCCGGCCGCCGCTGCGGTCAGCACGGTCTGCGCGGCCCGCACGTTGTAGGCGCGCCTGGCCCGGTGGTCGGTGTCCACGGAGGTGTTCACGTCGGTATGGACCAGAACGTCCACATCGGCAAGCCGGGCGGCGAGCGCCGGGTCGCGCACGTCGGCCAGGCGCCAGATCACGCCCGCGACGTCGCCCCGGTGCTCGTCGATCGCGATGACCTTGCGCACCAGCTCCGAGCCCGCGAGGTGGGCGGTGAGGGCGTGCCCGAGCCCGTGCGCGGCCCCGGTGATGGCCACGGCTGGAGAAGTCCGCCCCTGGCGAACCTGCTCCTGTGCGGTGCTCAAGGTGTGCCGCTCCCGAGATAACGTGGCTGGTGTAATCCTTTGTAATCCTTCCATCCTGCCTGAGAGGTCGCGGCGATGGCTGATCGTCCCTTCGGCTTCGGCCCGCCGGGTGGTGACCGGCCTGGTTCCGGCTCCTCCGGGTCCGGTTCCGGCTCGTCCGGATCCGGCTCTTCCGGCGGCCCCCCGGACGAGACGGGCGGGGCGGGCCCGCTCGGCCCGCTCGGTGACCCGCAGCAGTTCGCCGACGCGCTGCGCCAGTTCGCCGACCTGATGTCCTGGCAGGGCGGCCCGGTGAACTGGGACCTGGCCAAGAACGTGGCACGGCACGCGGTGGCCGCCGAGGGTGACCCGAGCGTCCTCGACGTGGACCGGCACAAGATCGTGGACGCGCTGCGGCTCGCCGACCTGTGGCTGGACGAGGTCACCGGGTTCTCCACCGGCGTCCGCATCGCCCAGGCCTGGAGCCGGTCGGAGTGGGTGGAGGCCACGCTGCCGGTCTGGTCGAAACTGTGCGACCCGATCGCCGACCGGGCCGTGGACGCGATGGGCGGCATGCTCGCCGAGGATCCCGGGGAACTGGGCGCCGGCCTCCCCCCGGAGATGGGCGAGGCGCTCAAGGCGATCAGCGGCGGCCTGTCCGGCCTCGGCGGGATGATGCGCCGGATCGGCGGGATGATGGTCGGCAGCCAGACCGGTGCGGCGGTGGGCGCGCTCGCCCGCGAGGTGGTCAGCTCCACCGACATCGGGCTGCCGCTCGGCCCGGAGGGGACCGCGGCGCTGCTGCCGGCCGGCGTGGCCGCGTTCGGCGAGGGCCTGTCGGTGGACCCGGACCAGGTCAGGCTGTTCCTCGCGCTGCGGGAGGCGGCGCATCACCGGCTGTTCGCGCACGTGCCGTGGTTGCGGGCGCACCTGCTCGGCGCGGTGGAGGACTACGCGCGGGGCATCACGGTGGACGCGTCCCAGTTGCGCGACGCCATGCCGCAGATCGACCCGGCCAACCCGGAGGCGATCAGGGAAGCCCTGTCCGGCGCGTCCCTGTTCCAGCCGGAGGACACCCCGCAGCAGAAGGCGGCGCTGACCCGGCTGGAGACCGCGCTGGCGCTGGTCGAGGGCTGGGTGGACACGGTGGTGGACGCCGCCGCGCGGGACCGGCTCCCCCAGGCGGGCGCGCTGGCCGAGGCGGTACGGCGGCGCCGGGCCACCGGCGGCCCGGCCGAGAAGACGTTCGCCACCCTGGTCGGCCTGGAACTGCGGCCGCGCCGGTCGCGGGAGGCCGCCGCGATCTGGCGGGGCCTGACGCAGGCACGGGGCGCCGACGGCAGGGACGCGGTCTGGGCACACCCGGACCTGCTGCCGACCGCCGAGGATTTCGACGACCCGGACGGCTTCGTCTCCGGCAAGAACGTGCTCGACGTGTCCGAACTGGAGGAGGCCGGGCCCACGGACGCCCCGGGCGGAGATGCGCCGGGCGGGGAAGGCTCCCCGGACGGGGACGGCTCGCCGGGCGGGGACGGCTCGCCGGGCGGGGACGGCTCGCCGGGCACCGGCACCCCGGACGACGGCACGAAATAAACGTTGTCCACAACCGGTGGGTAACGGCCGGGCAGCGCAGCAGGCCCTTGCGGGGACCGCGACCGCGCAATTCACAGGCTTTTCCCACGGGTGTCCACAACAATCACCGGACCGCTCCCCATGTTGTCCACAAGGCTGTCCACCGGCCGGGTTGACCGGGCCGCCGGCGCTGCCTAATGTCGGCCGGGATGAGTCCCCGGGCCGCGGGCCGTAGTCACTTCCGGGGAAGGGGGGCTACCTGCCCATTGGGAACCGCTGGCAGTGGAGCGCCCGGTTCCCGCCCGGGGACTCGGCATGGGGGCGAAAACGCCGGCCGCCGCGGCCGCTGGCCGCGAATCCTTAGCGCCGCCGGATTGCCTGCCCGCTTTTATTGAGATACGACGCTTCGTGCGACTGTCCTACCGGCGCGCGAACATTCTCCTTATGAGGCCAGCGCTGAAACCCGGGCTGCTGACGGTCTGGCGTAACCGGGATACCGTCCAGTTCGGGATCGACCCGCGCCGCGCCGTCGCGCTGACCGGGATGCGGGGTACCGGGGACCTGTTGCGGCTGCTCGACGGGAGCCGGGACCGGCGTCAGGTGCTCGCCGCGGCCGGAGATCTCGGCATGGACGCGGCAGCGGCGGACCGGGTGCTCGCCCTGCTGGCCGCGGCCGGGGCGCTCGACGATCACCCGGACGGCCGCGGCGCGCTGCCCGCCGGGGCGCGGGCCCGGCTCGCGCCGGAACTGGCCACCGCGTCGCTGGCGCACCGGGACGCCGACGGCGGCGCCCGCATCCTGGCCCGGCGCCAGGCGGCCCGGGTGCGGGTGCACGGAGCGAGCCGGGCCGGCTTATCGATCGCCGGGATGCTCGCCGCCGCGGGCGTGGGGCTGGTGCTGTCCACCGGGCCCGCGCTGCCGGGGCCGCCGGAGCGGGGACCGGGCCCGGCCGGATCCGGCGGGACCGGGGCCGCCGCTGCCCCGCCGCCGGGCCGCGCCGCTACCGCCCGGGCCCCGGAGTCCCGGCCGCGGCGGCGCCCCGACCTGGTCATCCTGGCCGACACCCACCGGCGGGAACTCCCCGCGGCGCTGGTCAGGCACCGGGTCCCCCACCTGGCCGCCGCCGCGAGCGAGGCGATCGGCGTGGTCGGCCCGCTCGTCCTGCCCGGCCGGTCGGCCTGCCTGCGCTGCCTGGACCTCACCAGGGCCGAGCGCGATCCCGCGTGGCCGCTGATCCTCGCCCAGCTGGCCGGCCAGCCCGGTGCGGACCCGCCGGCCTGTGACACCGTGCTGGCGAGCATGGTGGCCGCCCAGGCCACCGCGCAGGCCCTCGCGTTCATCGACCAGGGCGGCGAGGCGGCCGCGGTGACCGACGGCACGCTGGAACTGGTGCTCCCCGGCTGGCAGTGGCGCCGCCGCTCCTGGCAGCCCCACCCCCGCTGCGGCTGCCGCCACCAGGGTTAGCCGGCGGCCGGGAGGCGAGAGGGCCCGTTTGGCATCACCCACGGCGGGTGGCACCTCTCTTGCGGGCTGACCGACAATGGAAGGCGTGAGCGATCTTCCCCGCCGCGCCTTCACCCGCACCGCCAAGCTGGCCACGCTGCCCGTCGGGCTGGCCGGCCGGACCGCATGGGGGCTCGGCAAGCGCCTCGGCGGCCGGCCCGCCGAACTGGTCGCCGCCGAGATCCAGCAGCGGACGGCCGAGCAGATCTTCCGGGTTCTGGGGGAGCTCAAGGGCGGGGCGATGAAGTTCGGGCAGGCGCTGTCCATCTTCGAGGCGGCCCTGCCGCCGGAGATCGCCGGGCCGTACCGGGCCACGCTGACCAGGCTCCAGGAATCCGCGCCGCCGCTGCCCGCCCGGACCGTGCACCGGGTGCTGGCCGAGGACCTGGGCCCGGACTGGCGCGGCCGGTTCGCCGAGTTCGACGACAAGCCGGCCGCGGCCGCGTCGATCGGCCAGGTACACCGGGCCGTCTGGCAGGACGGGCGCAAGGTGGCCGTGAAGATCCAGTATCCGGGCGCCGGTAACGCCCTGCTGAGCGACTTCACCCAGCTCAGCCGGGTGACGCGGCTGTTCTCCGTGCTGATGCCCGGCCTGGAGGTGCGGCCGCTGCTCGACGAGCTGCGGGCCCGGATGACCGAGGAACTCGACTACAAGCTCGAAGGGGAGGCGCAGCAGGGCTTCGCCGACGCCTACGCGAGGGACCCCGACATCTCCGTGCCCAACGTGGTGGCGAGCACCGGCCACGTGCTGATCTCCGAGTGGATGGACGGGATACCGCTGTCGAAGATCATCAGCGACGGCACCCAGGAGCAGCGGAACCGGATGGGGCTGCTGTTCGTCCGGTTCCTGTTCTCCGGCCCGGCCCGGGCCGGGATGCTGCACGCCGACCCGCATCCGGGCAACTTCCGCATGCTCCCCGACGGGCGGCTTGGCGTGCTTGACTTCGGCGCGGTGGACCGGCTGCCCGGCGGCATGCCGCCGTTCATCGGGCGCCTGGTGCGGATGGTGCACGACGGCGCGGACCTGGCACCGGCCGAGGAGGAACTGCGCAGGCAGGGATTCCTCCGCGACGGCGTGCACGTGGACCTGGAGGCGCTGCGCGGGTTCCTGGCCCCGATGGCCGAACCATCCCGGCAGGACCGGTTCAAGTTCAGCCGCGACTGGCTCCGGGGCGAGGCGGCCCGGGTCACCGACCCGCGCTCGTCCAACCTGAGCCGCCGGCTCAACCTGCCGCCGTCCTACGTGCTGATCCACCGGGTGTCCACGGCCGGCACCGGGGTGCTCTGCCAGCTCGAGGCCGAGGGGCCGTTCCGGGGCGAGATGATCAAGTGGCTGCCGGGATACGGGGACACCGACCGGGCCGGCCCCGACGGCGACCCGGATGGCCCGGGCCACGGTGAGCGCCTCTCCGACGCTGTCGCCCCGCGCGGCTAGCGCGGGCCGCCGGCCCGCGATCGGCAAGAAGGACCCAGGTGAGCAAGCGGCCCGCCCGCATCCTGGTGGCTGGCAAAACGACGGGCCGGCCCGGGATCACCGGGCCGGCCCATTACCGAAGTCACCATGTGGTCAGGACGCGAGGTGACTGCGCGCCCGCAGGACGCCAGTCTGAGCGGCGACCAGGCGGCGCTCCGCGCGCGCGACCCGGCGGGCCGCCCGCCGGAGCGCGAGGACGCGATATCCCTGCCGCTGCTCGTGTGCCCGTGCCAGGAGGTCACGGTGGTGTTCCGACGCCTGCCGGGTATGGGCGTACATGGCTTTCCTCCCTTCGTGTGCTCGTGGCCGGTTCATTCGAAAGCCATTGCTGCTCGTGCGGGTCTCGCTCGGGGCCGGCGCGCCCGCGGCCGGCCGGGGCCGGCCGCGGGGGCTCAGGCCGCGACTTCGGTCTTGCGCGGGCGCCCTCGGGGGCGCTTGCGCGGCACGACCTCGCCGCGCAGGAAGAGTTCTCCGCCCCAGACTCCCCACGGCTCCCGGCGCTCCAGGGCGCCGGACAAGCACGCGATCCTGATAGCGCACCCTCGGCACAGGGCCTTGGCGGTCTCGACATCGGCTGGGGACTCGGCGAAGAACAGGTCGGGCTCATCCATGCACGGCAGGCCGGCGGCGGTGTGCGCCGCGCGCGCCTGGGTGCCTGAGAGGGCTTGCCCTACCGGCCGGGAAGTCACCGGCGGGGAAGCGACCGCTTCCGTGTCTTGCCTCGTCACCCGCAACGCGAGTGCTGCCTCGAACCCCGCCGCCCCCGCGGCGGTGGTGCCGGGCCAGTACATGTCCGTCCCCTCTCGTCCTCGTCGATCTGCTCGTCGTGTGTTCCACTCGGCTGATTCGGCGGCCCGGGCATAGCTAAGGCCGCGGACCCGGTAGTCGGGTCCGCGGCCTTTGGGGATCGAGGCCGGTCTGTCTAGACCGGATCCCAAGCCCTATGCGGACCCAACTTGGCGCCGTTGATGACGGCACCGCGGGCCATGAACGGGTACTTCTGGAGGTGCTTCCGTGGCCGGGCAACCACGACCCCATCGCGCAGGGTGGAGCCCGCGGCCGCGAAGCCACTGCCGTCCTGGACGAGCTGAGCCGACACTTCACCCCGCGGACAGGTGCCCGCGACGGCGAAAGCGGCGCGCGCAGCGGAACTCGCGACGGCGTAGCCACCAAGTGTGAAGTTGGTCACCGTGGGCACCTCCTTCCGCGCAGCGTTGTGGGCCCACTCATTGGACATGGATGCAGCCTATGAAGCCGCCGGCCAACGGGGCAACTGGTTTTCCGCCACGTTTTTATCTCGCCGCGAATCCCCGGCCTTACCGCCCCGCATGTCTGTTAGGAGCGCCGGAGGCGGCCGCGTGATACATGGGCCGGCGCCGGATTCCATGATCGCTACGGGCCGCGCGGGGTCAGGACGGCCTGGGCGTGCTGCGGATGAGGCCTTCCTGCATCACCGACACCACCAGGCTGCCCTCCTGGGTGAACACCTCGCCCCGGGCCAGTCCCCGGCCGCCGGCCGCGGACGGCGACTCCTGCGCGTAGAGCAGCCACCGGTCGGCGCGGAACGGGCGGTGGAACCACATCGCGTGGTCCAGGCTCGCCCCGGTGGTGCTGCCGTCCGCCCAGGACAGGCCGTGCCGCAGCAGGATCGAATCGAGCAGCGTCATGTCCGAGGCGTAGGTCATCAGGCAGACGTGCAGCAGCGGGTCGTCGGGCATCTCGCCGTCGGCGCGCAGCCAGACCAGGTTGCGGGCGGTGCGCAGGGACGGGTCCCGGTGCGCCTCGACCGACAGCGGCCCGACCACGCGCAGGTCGATCGGGTTGTCCCTGAAGTACTTCGCGGCCTCGGGCCCCCACGCCTTCTCCAGCCGCTCCGGGTGCGTCGCCACCGACTCGGGCGGCGGCGCCTCCGGCATGGCGGCGGCGTGGTCCGGCCCCGGCTCGGGGTGATGAAACGACGCGGACAGGGTGAAGATGACCTTGCCGTGCTGGATGGCGGACACCCGCCGGGTAGTGAACGACCGCCCGTCCCGCACCCGGTCCACGATGTAGACCAGCGGCACCGACGGGTCGCCGGGGCGGATGAAGTAGGCGTGCAGCGAGTGCACCGGCCGGTCATCCGGCACGGTCCGGCCCGCGGCGACCAGCGCCTGGCCGGCCACCTGCCCACCGAACACCCGCTGCCGCCGGTCGTCGGGGCTGCGCCCGCGGAAGATGTCCAGTTCGATCTGCTCCAGGTCGAGCAGGTCCAGCAACTTGCCCAGCGTGTCGCTCACGGCTGGTCCGACGCAGTCCTCATGCCCGGGACCCTGCTTTCTTCTCGCCCGCGCCGGCGCGCGGGGGCGCTGCGCACAACGCCAATACCGCGGCACCGTACCGGTCAAGCCTGCCAGGCCCGAGACCGGGGATGCGGGCAAGTCCCTGGATGCTGGCGGGGCGTTCCGCGGCGATGCGCCGGAGCGTCTCGTCGCCGAACACCACGTAGGCGGGCACCCCGGCGTCCCGCGCGACCTCGCGGCGCCAGGCCCGGAGGGCCTCCACCAGCGCGGGGTCGGCGTCGGCGAACCGGAACTGGCTGGGCACCGGCTCCGCCCGGGCGGCCCTGCCCTCCCGCCGCCCCGGCCGGAGCCCGTCGAGGAACCGGGACGGCGTGCGGTTGCGGCGGCCGCCGGGCAGCCGGGCCAGCGGCCAGGACAACAGCACCTGCTGCCGGGCCCTGGTCACCCCGACGTACAGCAGGCGGCGTTCCTCGGCCACCGCCTCGTCACCCTCGGCGTGCACGATGGGCAGGTTGCCCTCGGTCAGCCCGGGCAGGAACACGACGTCCCACTCCAGGCCCTTGGCCGCGTGCAGCGACGCCACCGTCACCCCCTCCACCTGCGGGGCGTGCTCGGCCGCGGCCCGGCGGGCCAGTTCGGCGGCAATCCCGGCCAGGCCCGCGCCCGGGCTGGCCGCGCAGTGGTCCTCGGCGAGCTGGGCCAGCGCGGCCAGCGACTCCCAGCGATCCCTGGCGGCGCCGCGGCCGGCCGGCGGCTCCCGGGTCAGCCCGATCCCGGCGAGGATGTGCCGCACCTCCGTGACCGTGTCGTCCGGCCCCGGGCCGCCCGCTCCCCCGGGTTCCTGCGGCACCCGCGCGCTCTTGGCGGCGGCCCGCAGCAGCCCGGTCGCCTGGCGCACCTCGGCCCGGTCGAAGAACCGCGCCGCGCCGCGCACCTGGCAGGGCACCCCGGCGTCGGCGAAGGCCCGCTCGAACCGCTCGGTCTGCGCGTTCACCCGGACCAGCACGGCCATGTCGCGCGGCGGCAGCCCCGAGTCCATCAACTGCCGCGCCCGCGCGGCGACCGCCGCCGCCTCCGCGGTCTCGTCGTCGTACCCGGTGAACTCCGCCGGGGGGCCGCTGGCCCGCTGCGCGACCAGGGGCGGCCCGCCGTCCAGCCCCGTGCCCGCATCGCCCGGGCCGGGGCCAGCCCAGCCGCCCCGGCCGCCGCGGGCCCGCGCCAGGCGGTTCGCGCAGTCCACCACCTCCGGCGTGGACCGGTAGTTCCGCACCAGCCTCACCACGGTGGCGTGCGGGTACTCGGCCGCGAACCCGGTCAGGTAGCCGGACGTGGCCCCGGTGAACGAGTAGATCGTCTGGCGCGGATCCCCGACCACGCACACGTCGTCCCGGTCCCCGGCCCAGGTGTCCAGGAGCAGCTTCTGCAGCGGGTTGACGTCCTGGAACTCGTCGACCACGAAGTAGCGGTAGCGGTCGCGCAGCTCGGCGCCCGCCGCCGGGTGCCCGGCCAGGATCGCCGCGGTGAGTTCCAGCACGGACTCGAAGTCGGCCAGGTGGCGGTCCCGGCGCAGCCGCTCGTACGCGGCGAACACCCGGCCGGCCGCCTCGTGGTCCACCGGCGGGGTCCGGCCGTGGCCGGCCGCCGCGCCGGCGTAGTCCTCCGGGCCCACCTGCATGACCTTGGCCCATTCGACCTCGGTGGCCAGGTCCCGCAGTTCCGGGCCGGTCGCGGGCACCCGCGCGGCGCGGGCCGCCTCGGCCAGCAGGCCGATCTTGGAGTCGAGCACGGCCGGCGGGCGGCCGCCGACGGTCGCCGGCCAGAAGTGGACAAGCTGCCGCAGCGCCGCCGAGTGGAACGTGCGCGCCGTCACCTGGTCAAGACCGGCACCGCCGGGCCCGTCGAGCTGGCGCAGCCGGGACCGCAGCTCGCCCGCGGCCCGCGTGGTGAACGTGACCGCGAGCACGTGACCCGGGTTCACCACGCCGGTGCGGACGGCGTAGGCGACCCGGTGGGCGATCGCGCGGGTCTTGCCGGTGCCGGCCCCCGCGATCACGCACACCGGGCCGCGGGCAGCCAGCGCCACCTCACGCTGCTCGGGATCGAGCGCGGCGAGCACCGCCTCCGGGCCGTCGTCCACCGCGCACCTCCCTCACCGCTGTCATCTTTGCGCATCGGTCCGACATGCGGGGAAGCTCAAAGCCGGGCGCGGTGTTGCATCAGCGGAAATACTGTGAGGGAGGACAGGAGACGCGGGTGTCACAGCGAGTAACGATGTACACCACGCAGTGGTGCGGCTTTTGCCGTAGGCTCAAGGGCCAGCTCGCGCGGGAGGGAATTGAGGTCGCCGAGGTCGACATCGAGCGGGACTCCGCCGCGGCGGACTACGTGATGTCCGTGAACGGCGGCACGCAAACGGTCCCGACCGTGGTGTTCCCCGACGGAACGGCACTGACCAACCCGTCAGCCGCGCAGGTCAGGGAACGTCTCGCCGCCCTCGCAATAGGACAATGAGCAAACACAGCAATACGGCAGGCACGGGGGACCCTGGCCGCCGGTCGCGGGACCGGCAGCCCGCGGAGGCTGCCGCCCGGCCGGGCGGCCACGAGGTTGCCGCGCCGGAGCTGCCCGGATGGCCGGACGGCAAACGGGGCAAGCACGCCGCCCCGGCCCGCGGTGACCAGTACCCCCGCGGTGACCAGTACCGGGGTGACCGGGTCAGGCCCGATGCGGCGGCCGCCGCCAGCGTGGCGCCACAGGACGCTGCGGGCCACGCCCAGGGCGCCGCGGCCGTCGCGCGGCGCACCGCCACCGGCTGGCGGGTCGGTGACGAGGAGGTCTCCGACCTGACCAGCGCCATGGTGCTGGCCGACCTGCTGGCGGCCGAGCTGCCCACGCAGGCCATGCCGACCCTGCCTGCCGCGGTCGGCGGGCTGGGCAGCGAGCCGCCGGACCCGCGCAAGCTGGAGCAGACCGTCGCCCAGCTTGAGCACGCGCTGACCGCCCGGGTCCGGGTGGAGCAGGCCATCGGGGTGCTCGCGGAACGGCACCGGCTGCGGCCACGGCAGGCGTTCGAGCTGCTCCGGTCGGTGGCGCGGGCCCAGGGGCGGCGGGTGCTCGAAATGGCCACCGAGGTCGTGGACAGCGCCACCAACCCGCTGCTGCGCATTCCCGAGGAACTCGCCAGGCCGCCGATGGCGCGCCGCCGGGGCAGGCGGCTCGGCCCGGACGCGGGCTGACCGCACACCGGACGCCGGGAACGGCGGAGGCCGGCTGGTCGGCAGTCACAGTTGCGCCGTCCATTCGATCGGTAGGCGCCGGCCCGTTCTCCCTAGGTTCACATAGTGTCACTCTGGGTAACTTTCCCCAGGTGGGCGACGGGATCCAGACTGGGCGGCTCTTCATCATCGGGGGTGGTGAGGACCGCTGCTGCGGCGCCGGGGTCCTGGAGCGGTTCGTGGCGCTGTCCGGCGGGGACCGGGCCCGGATCACGCTGGTCACCGCCGCGACCGGCGTCCCCGACGAGGTGCACGCCGAGTACGAGCAGGTGTTCCGCAAGCTCGGCGTGGAGAACACCACGGAACTTCGGCTGCGCGGCCGCGCCGACGCGGACAGCGACCTGGCCGAATCCATCCTGCGCGGCGCCACCGGGGTGTTCTTCAGCGGCGGCGACCAGTCCCGGATCCGCGCGCTGGTCGGGTCCCGTGCCAACGAGATCCTCAGCGAGCGGCTCGCCGGCGGGCTGGTGATCGCGGGCACCAGCGCGGGCGCCACCGCGCTCGGCCGCACCATGATCCTGGGCGGCCAGCGCGCGGACGTGTCGGCGGCCGCGGTGCGCACCGCGCCGGGCCTCGGGCTGCTGTCCGGCGTGCTCATCGACATGCATTTCGCCGAGCGGGGACGGCTGCCCCGGCTGCTGGCCGCGGTGGCGCTGGCCCCCGACCACATCGGGGTGGGCATCGACGAGAACACCGCCATCCTGGTCGAGGGATCCCGGTTCGAGGTGATGGGGTCCGGGGTGGCGACCGTCGTGGATCCCGACCGGTCCACCGTGGTCCACCCGGCCGGCGACTACGACCCGATCACGCTGTTCGACGTGCGCCTGCACCTCATGCCCGCGGGGTGCCAGTTCGACCTGGGCCGCCGGGTGCCGGCCATCGGGCCGAGGCACACCAGGTACTGACCAGGACCCAGACGGAGCCCGTCCACCATCACGCCAGGGAGCAGACGTGCGTCTCATCAACCTGCGGCGCCTGTACGGACCGAACATCTACACCGGGCGCCCGGTCACCGTGGCCCGGCTGGAGCTGGAGGAGCTGACCGGGCAGGAGACCACCGGCGCCGAGGGGTTCGCCGCGCGCGTGTGCACCCTGCTTCCGGGGCTGGCCGACCACCACTGCGCGGCCGGCCAGCCCGGCGGGTTCTGCCGCGCCATGGCCCGGGGCACCTACTTCGGCCACGTCATCGAGCACGTCGCGCTGGAGTTGTCCGCGCTGGCGGGCCGGGACGTGTACTTCGGCCGCACCGTGTGGGCCGGTGCCGACGGGCGTTACGACGTGGTGCTGGAATGCCCGCGGGACGAGCCGGCGGACTCGTCGGTCCCCGGCGACCTGCTCCGCCTGGCGATCAGCGTGGTGACCGACGTGATCGCCGAGCGGTCCCCCGCCCTGCCCGGCGCGGTCGCGCCGATCGCCGCGGAGGTGGAGCGGACCCGGCTCGGCGTGAGCACCGCGGCGCTGGCCGGCGCCGCGCGCCGCCGTGGCATCCCGGTCCGGCGGGTCGGGGACCTGAGCCTGCTCCGGCTCGGCTACGGCAGCCACCGCAGGCTGGTCTGGGCGGCGCTGACCGACCAGACCTCGGCGGTCGGCGTGGACATCGCCTGTGACAAGGTGCTGGCCAAGCAACTGCTCGCCGACGCCGGGATCCCGGTCCCGCCCGGGACGGTGGCCTGGAGCGCCGAGGAAGCGGTGGCCGCGTTCGCCAAGCTCGGCCCGCCGGTGGTGGTCAAGCCGCGCAGTGGCAACCAGGGCGGCGGCGTCACCGTCGGGGTCACCATGGCGGAGAAGACCGCCGAGGCCTACCGCCGGGCCAGCGTGGCCGGGCCCGCGGTCATCGTGGAGAAGTACATGCCGGGCACCGACTACCGGGTCCTTGTGGTCGAGGGCCGCATGGCCGCCGCGGCCCGGGTGCGTGCCCCCGCGGTGACCGGCGACGGCGTCCACGACATCGCGGCGCTGGTCGAGGCCGCCAACGCCGACCCGCGGCGCGGCGAGGGCCACGCCCGGCCGCTGACGAAGATCCCGCTGGACGGCGAGGCGCTGGCCTGCCTGGCCGCCCAGGGCCTGGATCCGGGCTGCGTGCCCGGCCCGGGCGAAGCGGTCCGGCTGCGCCGCAACGCGAACCTGTCCACCGGCGGGTGCAGCACCGACGTCACCGACCTGGTCCACCCCGACGTGGCCGCGCTGTGCTGCCGGGTGGCCGCCCTGACCGGCCTGGACGTGTGCGGGGTGGACGTGCGGCTGCCGGACATCTCGGCGCCGCCGCGCGGCAGCCTGCCCGGGCAGCGCGCCGCCTGGACCGGCGCCGTGCTCGAGGTGAACGCCTCGCCGGGGCTGCGGATGCACCTCGAGCCAAGCACCGGCCGGGGCCGTGACGTCGCCAGCGCGATCCTCGACCGGCTCTTCCCGCCCGGCGCCGTGGCGCGGATCCCGGTGGTCTCGGTGACCGGGACGAACGGGAAGACCACGACCGTCCGGATGATCGCCCACATCCTGGCCCAGGCCGGCCTGTCCGTGGGCATGACGAGCACCGACGGCGTGCTCGTGGCCGGGCGGCCGGTGGACTACGGCGACGCGTCGGGCCCGCGGTCGGCGGAGCTCGTGCTCGACGACCCGGCGGTCGACGCGGCCGTGCTGGAAACCGCGCGGGGCGGCATCCTGCGCCGCGGCCTGGGCTACGACCGGGCGGACGTGGCCGTGGTCACCAACATCACCGCGGACCACCTCGGCGCGGACGGCATCAACGACCTCGACGACCTGACCGAGGTCAAAGCGCTGGTGGCGGAGGAGATCCAGCCCGGCGGCACGCTGGTGCTCAACGCCGACGACGGCCGGGCCGCCGCGCTGGCCGCCCGGCCCGCGGTGCGCGCCCGCAACCCGGTGGTCCGGTACTTCAGCCTGGACGGGCGCAACCCGGTCATCCTGGCGCACCGGATGAGCGGCGGGATGACCTGTGAGCTGCGGGACGGCATGCTCGTGGAGACCCGCGGCGGCGAGGAGCACGCCCTGCTCGGCGTCGGCGAGCTGCCCGGCTCGTTCGGCGGCACCGCGGCGCACCTGGTGGCGAACGCCCTGGCCGCCTGCGCCGCGTGCCGGGCCCTCGGGGTCAGCGCGAAGGACATCAGGCGCGCGCTGGTCACCTTCACCCCCGAGCGGGACAACCCCGGCCGCGGCAACGTGTACCAGGTCGACGGCAGGCCCGTGGTGCTCGACTACGGGCACAACGCGGCGGCCATGGCCGCGATGGGGCGGCTGCTGCACGAGGCCTGGGGCGGCAGCCCGGTCGCCGCGGTGACGCTGCCCGGGGACCGCCGCGACGACCTGGTCACCGAGACGGCGGCCACCGTCGCGGCTTGGTTCGGCCGGGTGGTCGTCTACGAGGACTCCGACCTGCGCGGCCGCCGCCCCGGCGAGATGACCGGGCTGATCAGCGCCGCCCTGACCGCCCGCCGCCCCGGCATCACGATCGAGACCGCCGTCGGCCCGGCGGCCGCGCTGCGCACGGCCCTGGGCCTGGCCAGCGGGCCCGGTGCGGTGCTGCTGCTGCACGAGACGCTCGCCGCGGCCAGGGACGCGCTAGCCACGCTGAGTGCCGTTCCCTGGCCGGGCACGGACCAGGCGGGCGCGCCGGGCTAGGGCCGCCGCCCGCTGGGCGTTTTGCATGGAAGAACGGCCAGCCGCCGCGCACCGGACGGCCGGCCGCGGGGCCCCGGCGGGGCGCCGGCGCGCCGCGGCGCTCAGCCGAGGGCGGCGAGTACCTGCTGGGCCATCCCGTGCTCGCCGAGCCGGTTCGGGTGGAACGGCGCGGCGGGCGAGGTGGGGATGAGGCCCTCGACCCACTTGGTCCCGGGGGCCCGGCACACGTCGTGGCCGATGCTCGCGGGGTAGGTGTCCACGAACGTCGCGTTGTTCGCGGCGGCCTCGGTGGCGAGCATCGAGTTCAGCGCCTTCTCCACGCCGCGCAGGTAGGGCACGTCGCCGAAGGCGATCGGCACCAGGGGCCAGCAACCGTCGCCGCTGTCCGGCAGGATCACCGGGTACCCGACCAGGACCACCCGCGCGTTCGGCGCGCCGGCGTGGATGCCCTGCAGGTCCGCGGCCACCTTCGGGGCCGCCGCGGCGATCTTCGCGCGGAGCCGGTCGGTCCCGCCGGAGGTGTAGTGGTTCTTGCACGGCGAACCGAACGGGTTGGTCAGGCTCAGCGTCGTGCAGTGGATGATGATGTCGCTGAAGCCGATGTCGTTGCCGCTGATCTGCAGCGTCACCAGCGTGGCGGCCGCGGACAGGGCGTTGTCTTGCGGCGGGTTGGTGCCCAGCGGCACCGACTGGGAGTGGGTCATGTCCGTCGTGGTCGCGCCCTGGCAGCTCACGTCGGTGAACGTGGCGGCGCCGGTTCCCGCGGCCACCAGGAAGGGGTAGCTGTGGTCGGACCGCAGGCAGCCGGCCGGGGACCCGGTCTGGCCGGGGACCAGCGGCCCGGCGGTGTAGGAGTCGCCGAGCGCCACGTAATGCGGCGGGCCGGCCGCGCCGAGCGGGCCGGTGACGCCCGCTCCCGCCGTGCCGGACAGCGCGATGACCAGGAGCGATCCACCTGCCACCGCGGTGAGGGCGCGGACGGTGGCCCGCCACGGGGCGGGGCGGGCGGGGCGGTGGCGTGAGATCGGCAGGCGCATGGCAGACGGCTCCCCTTCCATCCGGTCACAGGCAGTAATCAGATCATGGGGTCCGGGTAAGCTCCGCGTCAATGGCACGTCAGCCTCCGGCCGGCTGGCTGGTGAGCGTGATCCCCTGGTGCGCCCAGGGGCGGGTGAAACCGACCGGGACCGTGTCGCCGGGGGCGGCCTTGCTGGTGCCGAAGGCCGAGATCCGGATCGGGAACCCGGTCGCGTACGCCTCGATCATCAGGTGGGCCCCGATGACCAGGCCGACGTGGCCGGGGTTCGCCGGGGTGCCGTCGGAGCCGGCGAAGAACACCAGGTCGCCTGGTTGCTCGTGGCCGGCCGGAACCTGGGGCCCCCAGGCCCACTGCAGCTCGGCGGTGCGCGGGATGTCGACGCCGGCCGCGCGGTAGGCCATCATCATCAGCCCCGAGCAGTCGAACGCGTCCGGGCCGGTGCCGCCCCACAGGTACGGCTTGCCGATCTGCTGCCGCGCGAAGGCGATCACGGCGGCCACGCTCTGGTTCGGCACGGTGATGCTCGTGGTGCCCGGCTGGCAGGAGGCCTGCGGCCCGGGGGCGGCCGCGGTGACCGTGAAACCGCCGCCGGCGTACACCCCGGCCCAGTGCAGCACCGCCTGCACGTAGGAGGTGAGGTGGTTGTAGGCGAAGATGGCGCCGCTGGGGCTGGCCAGCACGCCGTGCTCGAGCAGGTACTTCGCGGCGCCGTCGATCGCGTCGGCCGGCTCGTACACGCTGGCCACGCCGTCCCCGTTGCCGTCGGTGGCCACCCCGCTGGCCTGCTGGCCGACCGGGTGGACCGGCGCGCCGCCCCAGGTGTTCCCGGCGGCGCCGCCGATGCCGATCTGCATCGGGCCGGCCGCGCCGAAGGCGTTCGCCCCGCTGTGCACGCCGGGCAGGGCGGACCGGCCGTCGTTGGACTCCACCTCGCCGATCCCGGCCAGGATCGTCCACGGCACCCCGAAGGTGTGCCCGGCCTGCTGGAAGAGCTGCAGGTAATTGGCCGGGATCGCGGTGCCCGCGGCCTTGCTCGGGGCCGGCTGGACCGCCGCGGTCACCACGGCGCCGCCGGCGCTGCCGCAGCCCTGGCCCGCGGCGAACAGCATGCTGCCACCGGTGATGCCCGCGCCGGCGAGTGCGAGGCCGAGGACGATCAGGCCGACCATGCCGATGGCGACGACCGCTGCGGTCCGCCCCGACACCCGCCAGCTAGCCTCCCACCTCACGTGTTCCCCGCAGAGGCGAGCTCAAGATCTTCCACCTGCCAGCTCGTCGCCGCCCCGGTCACCGTGACGGCGTAGTCGGTAGTGGTCCGTTTGGTGCCATTGGTGCCGGTGACCTTCTGGGTGATCGCGACGACGAACGTGATGTTGTTGGCGCCGAATCCGCGGATGGCGGTGATCTGCCCGGTGCCGGTGGCGATCTGCTTTTGCTGCGCCCTTATCCGGGCCACACCTGGAGTGGCGAAGCCCCGCCCGAGCACGGCCGCCAGTTGCCCGGTGACCAGGCCATTGAGCTGCCGTTCGTAGCCGGCCGTGGTCTGCGTGTAGGTGTAGCTCGCGTACGCTGCAGCGAACCTGCCCACCACGTCCGCGGCGGCGGTCAGGCCCGCCTGGCTGAACGGCAGCCAGTGGTAGATGTCCGGGCCGGTGCCCGGCGCGGGCGTGGCGCCCAGCCCGCCCGGGGGCGGGGATGGCTGGCTGCCCAGGCCGGGTGACGGCGAGGCCCCGGACAGCGGCGCGGTGAGCCCCACGGCCCGGCCGCGCCCGGTGGCACCGCCCCGGTGCAGCAGCGTGCCAGAGATGAGGAACGCGCCCAGCGCGGCGAGGACCAGGACGACCACGCCGAAGACCAGCTTGCGCTGGGCGGGGTTGAGGTCCATGGCCGCGCTACTTGCGGCGCCGCAGCGGGCGCAGCCAGAACGGGGCCGGGCCCTGCGGCTGGTCGCCACGGCCGCCGCCACCGGCGGCCGGCCCCGCCGCCGGGGGCGGCCCCTGGGGCGCGGCCCGCGGTGCGGCGGGCGGGGCCTGCCGTCGCGCGGGCGGTGCCGCGCGGGGCGCCGCCGTACGGGGCGCCGCCGTGCGGGGCGGGCCCGCCGGCCGTGGCTGGGCGGCGGGCGCGCCGCGGCCGTTCCCGGCATGACCGCCGCCGGAGTGGCCGCCGCCGCCGCGGCTGCCGCCGCCGAACGGGCCGGGGGCGCTGGAGCGGGGCGGCGGCGGCGCGCCGCTGGCGGGCTGGCTCGGCGTCCCCGGCCACCTGGCCCGGGACTGGGAGGGGACGGTGAGCGGCCCGTTCGTGCCGGTCCTGGCCCAGCCGGACTGCGGCCGCGCCGAGCCGTCCTCCGACCGCGACGGCAGGTCGAGCGGCGGCGGGGTGCGGCCCGGCGCGCCGTTCACCCCGGCCCTGGCCCGCCCCATGGCGGCGGCCCCGGCGCCGGGGCTGACGGTGTGGTCCGGCCCGTTCGGGCCCGCGTCGGCGCCGGCCTCGGGCGCGGCCCCGCCGCCCGGTGCCGCCGCCGCGGCTCCGGCCAGGGCGCCCGCCGTGCCCGCCGTCGCCCCGGCGGTCGCGACCTGCGCGGCAACGCCCGCCGCCTGGGCCGGGTTGCGCCGCGCCCAGCGGGCCGCGCGGTAGGCGGCGAACCCGGGCACCCCGACGGTGGCCGCGTCGCGGGTGTTGCGGGCCGCGGTGCTGCCGGCCCGGGCGAGCTGGGTGTCGGCCTGGTCCCTGGAGCCGATGACGCCGTAGCCGACCGCGGAGAACAGGTGCGTGAACGGCTTGCGGTAGATGAACACCGCCACGGTGACCAGCGAGATCATCAGGATCTTCAGCGCCCACGGCAGCACCGCGTCGCTGGTGCCCATGATCAGCGAGTAGGCGTAGAGCAGGACGGACAGCACGATCGCGATCGCCGCCTGTTTGAGCAGCACCCCGATCAGCAGTTCACCCCAGCGCAGCGCGATGACCCGGCCGAAGCCCGGATGGGTGCCCACGATGAGGAAGAACGGCCCGGCCACGAGCAGCAGCAGGAACCCGAGTTTCAGCAGGATCAGGGTGATCGCGATGAGCAGCACCAGCACGCCGGCGAGCAGCGCGGCGAACAGCGCCGCGAACGCGACCTCCAGCCGGGTGGTCCACTGTTTCCCCTGGAACAGGGCGTAGGCGCCGGGGTCCTTCTGTTTCAGCGAGGCGGCCAGCCCGGTGTAGGCGTCCTCCTTGGCCTTGATGACGCTCGCCGTGGGTTTCTCGTTCGCGGCGATCGCCTGTGCCCAGAGCAGTTGCCTGCCGTAGGTGTTGACGACGGTCGGCTGCCCCCTGCCCTGGGTGTAGGCGGTGGTGCCGAACTCGCCGTCCAGCCATGGCTTGCAGACCAGCACGGTCCACAGTTCGTTGGCGTTGGCATCGACGATGGTGCCGCCGGAGGAGAAGTTGAAGTTGGCCTGCGGCGGGGTCTGCGGGTCGGCCTTGCCCACCGGCACGCAGTTGCTCTGGTGCGGCGCGGGCAGGTTGGCGAACGCCACGTTGAGCGCCTGGGTGATGCCGTCCGACACGGCCTTGCCCGCCCCGGTGAAGTCGGCCGGCCGCCCGATCAGCCAGATCGCCGCGGCGCAGGCCACCACCATCCATAGGGTGCCCTCGATGGTGCGGGTCGCCCGCCTCCGGATCAGCCCCTGCCAGGCCAGCCAGATCGCGCCGAGGATCACCACGGGCGCCAGGTAGGGGAAGTAGATGGCGTTGCCGAGGCTGGTGACCAGCCGGTCCACCGCGCCGGTGAGCCAGGACAGGATGCCCTCGCCCGCCGCGGACTGGTACACGGTGATCGTCACCCGGTCCAGGGCCTTGGCCGCGTCGAACACCACCCCGGCGATGTTGTTGCCCACGAGCGAGGCCATATCGGAGCACTGCAGGTCGAAGGCCGCCCAGGACTGGCCGGCCATGCCGTAGCTGTCGTACAGCGTGGGGGTCTTGGGGGTGGCGGCGGTGCCGGCGGCGGCCGGGCCCGTGGCGGCCGGGCCCGTGGCGGCCGGGCCACCGGCGGAGTTGCCGGTGCCCGGCGGGCTGATCAGGGCGTCGATCCCGCCGGTGGCGGGCTCGGGGGTCGGCACCGACGGCTGGCAGATGTTGTTCAGGTCGCCGAGGATCCCGCTGGACCCCTGCGCGCAGAACCCGAGCAGGCCGCCGATGTCCCCGATGCCGGCCACCGAGCAGACCCCGCCGGACGGTGCGGCCGGCTCCGCCGGGAGCTGCGCGGCGACCGTGGTCGCGGGCAGGCCGGGCGTGGCCGGCTGCGCGGCCTTGACGGCACCGGCCGGGAGCGCGGCGCGGGCGGGGGTCACGGCCGCCTGGGCCACCGCGGGCAGGCCGAGCATCGCCGCCGCCGCCCCGGCCAGCAACAGCGCACGCCAGGCGGGCCCGGTCAGGGCACGGCCCGGGCCGTGGGCCGGAGCGTGGCCGCCCAGCCCGGTCAGCGCACGGGCCGGGCGGCGAGCCGCACGGCCCGGCCGCGGAAGTATCCGGGACCTAGGGGACTGCTGAGGCTTCGGGGACTTCGGGGGGGACGTCGGCATATCCGGGTCTCCGGACCTTGTGGAGTTGGCTAACTCAGCGACATGGGGATGGACCTGGGGCGATGGCATCTCGGGTTTCCTGATCAATACGGGGGCCCGCCCGTGAGCGGCTTGGACCCGCGTAACTCACCCCCAAGAGCCCGCATCCCCCGTACTGGATCTCCCGGCGGCCGCGACTCCGGCACGCCGCCTCCTGTCGGCTGGTCTCCCCCTGAACTCCCGGCGGACCCTGAACCCCCGGCGGGCGGCCCGGCCGGTCCCGCCGCGACCGCCGGCCCGCCGGGCGCGCCCCCGGCGGACGCCTGGGCTCCCGGCGCGCCGGCCGTGTCCGCCGATTCGGCCCGGGCGTGCCTGGCGACCGGCGCGTATCCCCCGCCCTGCGGATCCGCGTGCGCGTGCGCCGCGGCGGGCTGGGCGTCCCCGGGACGGGCCCGGGTCGGGTTGGTGTCCAGCCAGCGGCGCATCTCCTCGGAGATCAGGTCGACGCCGATGCGCCCGGCCCGGCCCTCCAGGTCGCGGAAGATGCACTCGCCGTTCCCGAGGCCGCGCAGCACGGCCTGGTGCTCCGGGGAGGCCTCCACGCCGAGCAGCGCCATGACGTTGGCCACCTCGACCCGCTCGGAGGACCGGAACGCGAACACCGAGGAAATGCAGTTGGTCACCTGCTCGGCCAGCAGGTCACCGGCGTTCTGCGAGACCAGGATCAGCGCGGTGTTGCGGGACCGGCCCATCCGGGACACCTCGGGGACCAGCTTGGCCCCCTCCGGGGTCGAGGTGATCGCCCAGGCCTCGTCCAGGAAGATGGCCTTCGGCCTGCGCCGGTCCATCCCCATGAGCAGCCTGCGCGCGAACTGGGAGACCAGGTACAGCAGCGCCACCGACAGGCGCTGCTCGTAGGAGAAGTCCTCCCGGTTCACCGCGGCGTCCGGGAGGGTCAGCCCGGCCAGGGTGAACACCGTGGTCCACCCCTCGGCGTCGATCCGCTGCCCGGCGGTGGGCGAGAAGCACAACCGGGCCAGCCGCATCTCCGACATCGAGTGCAGCACCGCGCCCAGGTTCTTCGACGCCGGGTCGCTGGACGCCTCCAGGTGCCGGACCACCCCGCCCAGGCTGGGCTTCTCCCGGCCGGCCACCGCGGCCACGGCCTGGATCATCGCGCTCTCGCGTTCCTCGGACATCCGGGGCAGCAGCAGCCGGAGCGTCTCGGTGGCCATGGTGCGCCGGGCGGCGAGGTCGTCACCGAAGGAGAACGGGTCGAGCAGGCCGGGCGCGGCCGAGCCGAGCGGCAGCACCCGTGCCTTGCGGCCCCGCGCCTGCAGCACGTCCACCAGCGGCTCGGCGTCGCCCTTGGGGTCGATCACCGCGACCGTGACACCGCGCAGCGCGAGCTGCATGATGAGCAGCAGCGCCAGGGTGGTCTTGCCGCCCCCGGGCTCGCCGGTGATGGCCACCGCGGTGGGCCGGTTGCGCACCGCCGCGAGCAGCGGGTCGAAGTGCACGATGGAGCGGGCCCGGCCCATGGTCTCCCCGATGTAGGGGCCGACCCAGCCCAGGTTCTGCTCGCCGTTCTCGGTCACGCCCGCGTGGTCGGCGGTGCTGCCGGCGGGCTGGTCACCGAGGGAGACGGTGGCGGTCGGCACCCCGCCGGCGATCGTGTACAGCGGCTGGCGCTGCAAATACGACGACAGGTGCACCCGTTCGCCGGGCAGCGACTCGCGCAGCAGGCTGAACTGGTCGCCGGTGGAGTTGACCACGTCGATGCCGATGTCGCGGTAGTGCTCGACCAGCGCCTCCACCCGCCGCTGGCACAGTTCCCTGGTCGGCGCGGCCACCGCCAGCCGGTGCCAGCCGTAGACGAACGGCAGCCGTTCCTTGGTGATCCCGTGCTCCAGCATCCGGGCGGCCTCGAGCTGCTCGGCCAGCGCCAGCGGCAGGTCCACCCCGGCCTCGCGGATGTGCGCGTCCATGTCCCTGGCATGGGCGAGCCGCCGGCCCACGTCCTTGCTCGCCTTGGCCGGGGAGATGAACTTCATCCGGGAGCTGACCTCGACCGGGAACGGCAGCGAGTCGGCGAAGTGCAGCCAGGGCTCCCCGTCGGGGAAGCTCATCACGTCGGGGAACCGGGAGAAGGACAGGAACGCCGCCCACGACTCGCCCTCGGGCTGCTCCAGGTGCAGCAGCGTCCTGCCGTTGTGCACCTGCCCCTCGAGCAGCGCCTCGATCTCCCCCGCGCCCCAGGTCCGCCGCCGCACCGCGGAGGCGGGCGGGTCCCCCGCCGTCCCGGCCAGCGCGTGCCGGAACAGCCAGGCGATCTCCTCGCTGGTCGCGTGCCGCGCCCGCAGCGCGCTGCCGGCCAGCGAGCGGCCCAGCCGCTCGGCCTGCTCGGTCCACCGGGCGATCTCCGATTGGGGCACGGCCTCGTCGTTCAGCCCGAGCGCCTGCTCACTGGCCCGGTAGGCGTTGATGAACTGGGAGAACACCCCGCCCGAGAGCTGCGCCCGCATCCCCCGCTGGCCCAGCCGCACCCCGAGGTAGACCTCCTTGGCCCAGAAGTCCTTGGCCCAGACATGCTGGTACATCTCGTCCAGATAGTCACGCCAGCCCGGCCCGCCGTCGGAGGTCGCGTCCAGCCGGGCCGCCCACTGCGCGGCCGGGTAGGAGCGGTGCGCTATCCGCAGGTGCACCTCCGCCTCGGGCAGCCGGATCGCCGCCAGCGCCACCGTGATGTTGATGGCCAGCGCCTCCCGCTCGGCGGGGGTGGTGAACTCGTAGGCGTGCGTGGGCAGCCGGTAGTACGCCCACGCGTGGGTCTCGGTCAGCAGGATGAAATCGTCGAAGTAGCGGATGCTCATCCGGCTACGCCGACGAGTGCGCGCGGTCATCGGGCCGCCCTTCGCCGCACCGGGTCATCCGCCAGCGAGCTCACCAGCACCCCGGCGAGCGCGGTATAGGCCTGCAGCACCGCCGGGCGCAACCGGGCCAGCCGCGGCGGCTCGTCCGCGGTCTCCAGGCTGTCCCGGATGCCGCGCTCCGCTTCCGGTTCGGCCAGGTGGTCGTCCCAGGGGACCCGGACGATGGCCCGGCACCTGCCGCGCAGCACCAGCTCGGCCTGCTCGGCGTGGCGCACGCTGCGCTGGCTGACCCCGTTCAGCACGGCGATGGACCGCTGGGCCAGCCCGGCGTGGCCGTGGCCGCCGAGCCACTCGCACGTCATGGACACCGCCTGCGCGGCGTCCGGGCTGGCCGGGGCGACCAGGACAAGCTGCCCGGCCTCGGCCAGCAGCTTGGCCACCGCCGGCGCGCCCGGGTCGGCGAGCGTCAGCGGGTACCGGGACGCCAGGATGCTGACCAGCCGGTCTTGCTGCAGGTTCGGCAGCGCGGCGCTGCCGTCCGGCCCCGCGTCCTGGCAGATCACATCCAGGCGGCCACGGGTGCGCCCGCCCCGCGCGGGCTGGTTGCCGGGCCGGTTGCCATGATGCGCGGGGCCGCGGTGCGCGGGCGCGGGGCCGCGGTGCGCCGCGTGGGCGCCCGGGGCCCGGTCGGCCAGCAGGGCGCTCACCGTGATCGCCGGGACCCCGGCCATCTCGGTGAGCGACGCGGGGCCGGGGTTGAGGTCAAGCGCGGCGACCGGTTCGCCGCGCAGCCCGGCCAGCAGGTCGGCGAGCATGAGCGTGACGACGGTCTGGCCCGCGCCCACGGTGCAGCCGAGCACCACGACCAGCCGCGGCCGGTCCAGCGGCAGCACGGCCCGCGCCCGGGCCTCCTTGACGTGGTCGGGGCGCCCAGGGCCGCGCCCACCGGGGACCACGGTGACATGGCTGCGCCAGCCCGCGGGACGGTCGCCGGGGCCGCTCAGGGCCCGTTCCACCCCGGGAGCCGGGCGCGGCCGCGCCGGCGGTGCCTGGGGCGGTCCCGCCGTGGATCGTTGCGCCGGGACGATGGTCACCGGTGCGGGCCGCCGCGGAGCGGACGGCTGCCCGGCAAGCGGCTGCCCGGCAAGCGGCTGCCCGGCGGGAGGCTGCGCGGCGGGCGGCCGTGCGTCGGGGGCACGCGGCGGGGCGAAGGCGTCCAGGGCTGGCGGTTCCGGGGATCAGCCCGTGCCCGCGGCCTGGCCCGTGCCCGTGCCCGCGGCCTGGCCCGTGCCCGTGCCCGCGGCCTGGCCCGTGCCCGTGCCCGCGGCCTGGCCCGTGCCCGTGCCCGCGGCCTGGCCCGCACCCTCGTCCGGCCGCTCCTGTTGGCCAGGTCCGGGATCGCCGGCTGCGCCACCGGGCCGCACGCCCGCGGCCGGAGCAGCGGGCTGCTGGCTCACCGCCGGGGCATTACCGACCAGCGGCCAGCCCGTGCCGGCCTCCGCGCCGCCGCCGGAGTCGCTGGGCCGGGCCTGACGGCCCGCAGCGGCGCCGCCTGCCCCAGCCGGCCCGGGCTCCAGGCCGGCCCCGCCGGGCTGCGCTCCGCCACCCGCATAACTAGCGGGCGCGGGCGGTCTGGCGGGCGCGGGCGGTCTGGCGGGCGCGGGCGGTCTGGCCGGTCCCGCGCTGGCCGGTCCCGCGCTGGCCGGTCCCGCGCTGGCCGGTCCCGCGCTGGGCGGCCCGGCCAGCCCCGGGTCCAGCCATGCGCCCGGATCCGCGACCGCGTCCCTGGCCCACCCGACGCCCGCGACCGGCGTTCCCTGCGCGTTCCTGGCCGGTCCTGGCGCCCTCGCCGGTCCTGGCGCCCTCGCCGGTCCTGGCGCCCTCGCCGGTCCTGGCGCCCTCGCCGGTCCTGGCACCCTGGCCGGGCCCGGCGCAACCCGCCCGTATCCGGCACCGGGCGCGTGCGGCCACCGGCCGTCCTGTGGCACGCCGGCCTCCCGGGCCCGCTCCGGCTGCGGGGTCCCGGCGGTCGCCCGCTCCGGGGCCTGGCGCTCGGGAACCTGCCGGGCGCGGACCAGGCGGCCCCGGCCACGGGCCCGCCGCGCCGCGACGGGTTCCGCGGCGGCGGCTTGCGCCGGGACGGGCCGTGCCACCGGGGTCGCGACCGGCAGCGCGGTCCGCGCCCGCTCCGGCAACTCGCCGGCGGCCTGCTCCTGCTCGGCCGCGCTGACCCGCCGCCACACCCGGCCGAACACCACGACCTGGTCTTTCTCGGCCAATGGCGCCATGCGGCACCAGCTGGACGGCTCGCCCAGGTACCGCATGTGGGAAATCAGCAATTCGGGCAGGCGTTTACTTTCCAGCACCGGCCGGGTCGCCAGCCAGGTCAGCAGGCCCGGCGGCAGCACGTACAGCCAGAACAACGTGTGGTTGAACGGCAGCCCGAACAGCGTCAGAAGAACGATGTACGGCACCGTGACGGCGGTGAAGACGGCGATCTGCCCGACCGGCAAGGGCATCGGCAGGCGGAAATCGTAGAGCTTGTACAGCCGTTTCTCAATCCGCCAGATGCTCGTATAGGTGGGCAGTTCCACCGGTCGCTCTCCTTATGCTCGCGCGGAGATCAGTGGACGCCCAGCGCTTTCGCGATCCCCTGGGCAAGCGTTTGCACGATGCTCGGGGTGTAGAAGATCACTGCGATCGCGACGGCAAGGACAACGAATTGAACGAACCGGATGATCTCGCGTGTGAAGAGGAAGAAGAGCGCAACGATTCCGACGATCCCCAGGAACAGCGGGCCGAACAGGCCCTGCAGGTACGACACCAGGCCGGACGTGCTCAGCGACTGGGGAGCCGCCACGATCAGGGCATGAAACGACATCGGCCTACTCCGTGATGAGGGGGATTGCAGGTGGGCAGCAGGCCAGAAAAGTCAACCAGGCGCGGGGTCACGGCTGCCCCACAGCCTGGGTCGCGGGGGCAATGCTCTGGACATACCAGGTGCCATGCTGCCTCACAATGGTCAGCGCATAGGTCATCTCAAGGCTAGCCGTCGAGGTACCCGCCCGGGGTACCTTTACTGCCTGCCCAGGGATTTCCCAGACGACGGTAGCAACAATGTGGCGGACGGTGCCGCCGACAGGTGCCGTGACACCAGTGACAGAACCGAACACAACGGACCCGCCGAGGCCGGTCACCGAAGTGCCCGGCGCCAGGAATCGGCCGAGGGTGGACTGATCTCCGCTCGCGTAGGCCGCGAAAAAGGCGCGGAGCGGCGCCATCAGTTCCGATTCCGTGGCGCTGTCGTTGTTGACCGTCGGCGGCGCGGGCACCGCGACCGGAGCCGGCGCCGACAGCCAGGCGGGCTCGCCGGAGATCGCCATGCCGCCCGCGCTCGCATAGACCGGCACGCCCAGTTCCATCGTCTTGCCGTTGACCCGGGCCAGCAGGGTGACCACCGCGTGCTGGGCGTCCTGCACCCGCACGCCCGCGACCTGCTCCGACTGGAGGGTCAGCGAGCCGCCCCCGTTCCAGCCGAGCTGCGGGTCAGTGGCGCCCGGCGGCAGGAACGCCGCGAGTTCGCTTTGCCGCTGGCTGGCCGTGGCCGGGCTCGCGTTCAGGTACACCTGGCCGAATTGCAACGCAAAGGCGCCGGCCAGCTGCGTCGGGAAGTCCGGTGCCTGCGCGACGCGGGCGGGCGGCGTGTGGCTCGGCGGCGTTTCGTTCAGCACGATCGCCATCACGCCCCGGTAGCCGATGATGAGCAGGATGGCCCAGACCACCACGCGGAACGTCCAGACCAGCCAGCGACCGCCGGCGCCGCGCCAGCCCGCGCCGGATCGCGGCCGCTTGCCGGTACGACCCTGGGGCTGGTTCCCGGCCTCCGTGCCGTAGCCCGCACTGTACAGATCTGGTTGCGGACTGCGATCAACGGTCGACCTACGAACCATCGCACCTCCGCCTCGGCACCATTCTGCGCTATAACGCGCTGCTCGGGCAGTCCTTTCAGCACCTCACAAGCCTGCCATCCCTGCCATTGGAGCCGGCGCTGACGCGCCACTCTAACCCTAAGATCCTTAGGACATAGTTGCTGATCAGGGCTGATAAGGCAAAAATCGGACTGGGTGCGCGCATTACACGTCACAGGACGCCAGCCCGTGGTGACTCCACGTTAGGTAAACCATGCCATCCGGCCCGCCAAAACGCACCGATCCTTGCGCCATAACTTGCGGCCACAGCCCACCCTGATCGGACAAATCAGGACAAACCAGCAACCGCGGCATCAGGCTGGCCGCTTCGCCGTCAAGACCGCCTGGCCAATCTCATCATGCATCTGCCCTTGCATGGCGGGCAGAACGGGGACGTAGACCTCGGGCGGCAGGCCGAGGAGGGCGTGCGCCTTGCCCATCACCAGCTTGCTGATCTCCGTCACATAGTCACGTCGGCGCTCGTCGCAGGCCACGCCGATGAGCCATAGCAGGCCGACGAACAGGACCATCAGAGTGACCGGTACCACTGCAGCTATCCGGGCAGCTGCAGACCCAGGCGCGGGAACCACCGGGACCATGTCAGCCTGAGCCGCTACGGTGGTGACCGGCCGGGCGATTCGCAGGGACAGGTCTTCGTCCAGCGTTTATGCTCATCAGAGAGCCTTTCCTATGACCAGTGGGTTTCGGGCTCTTCAGGCGGCCCCCTGCGCTACCAGGGGGCCGTCTTCGTCTGGCGGCGCCCGTGCCGTCCGTAGCTTCGGCACCATTCTGCGCTATAACGCGCTGCTCGGGCAGTCCTTTCAGCACCTCACAAGCCTGCCATCCCTGCCATTGGAGCCGGCGCTGACGCGCCACTCTAACCCTAAGATCCTTAGGACATAGTTGCTGATCAGGGCAGATAAGCCAAAAATCGGACTGGGCGTGCGTGTTACACGTCACAGGACGCCAGCCCGTGGTGACTCCACGTTAGATAAGCCATGCCATCCGGTGCGCCAGAACGCACCGATCATTGCGCCATAACTTGCGGCATGGTCCGCGCCGCCGACCCTGAGGGCCTGCGCGCGGCGATCGAGGGTGAGTCCCGGTGACCGCCCCGGCACCGGTCGCGGTGACCCGTTGGGGCGAGCTGCGCGCGGCGATCGGAAGCGCCCGGCACCGTGCTGCGCGTCCTGGTGGACGGCCAGCACGCCGGGACGCTCGGCCGCGATCGGGACGGCTGGCAGGCAGTGCCCCAGGCACGGCCACTGTCCGGCCGCACCGAGTTGTACGCCGGGACCGATGTGGCACCCCTGCCGCCGGTCCCGCTGGCACCGCCGCCAGATCAGGCATCGCGGTGACTGTCTCGGCTGGCCCCAGTGGTGCTGGCTCGCGGATCCTGAGCGGGCAGAGGACGGCCTCATCGAGATCACACCGCAAGACGTCGGCGGGTGACCAGCGCCGGTCAGAGAGGAAGCTCGCGGAGCTTGGTCCTGGTGGCGATGAAGATGAACGGGCCGGGCCGGTCGAGCAGCCGCTGTATCTGCCGCCAGTTGCACATCAGCGCTTCGAGCTGGTTGAAGGTATCGATGGCCTCGGCGCCCGCGAGAGTGACCAGCCGTGCCCCGCTGGCCTTGACCGCGGCGATCTCGGCACGGTGCTCCTGGATGCGCCGGTCGCGGGTGATGATCAGCCACCCCTGGCGGGCTGTCTCAGGGATCCACACGTCATCGCGGGTGGCACTGTCGGTGATCGGGCATGGTGCCCGGACGCGGCCGCCTTTGACCGGGCCGCCCGGGTCGCCGGGGTAGGTCACGTCTCTCCGGATCTGCGCAAGGATCTTGGCAAGGCCAAGAACGTCGGCGTCGATGTAGAACTGGACGGGCGCCGGCTTCGCCGGCCGGTTCATGCGGCGCGCGCCGAGGTTTCGTAGGCCAGCGCCCACAGCACCGAGTCCTGCGGCATGCCGAACTCGGCCGCGATCTCCTCGACGCTCTCGCCGGCCTGCTCGTGCTCCCAGACGACCTCCGTGGCGATACCGGCGATCGCCGGGCGGCCGAACCGCACGTCAGGGTTCATCCTGACCGGCGATTGCGGGTCGTTGTGCGGGCGCCACTCGGCCGCGGTGTCACCGTCCCAGGTCACCCGGCGGACGAACGAGTCCGCCGGTGAGGTCAGCACGTACTGGCCGCGGACCTCGGCGACCAGGCAGAAATCCGGATCCAGCCCGGCCGCCTCTTGCGCGTGCGACAGCAGGTCGCGGCCGGAGACATACGGGCGCCGGTCGGCCAGCGGATAGGGCGTCCCGTAGCGCTCCCGCACGACATCGATGAACGCCCGCAGTTCGGCCATCGGCACGTTGTGCTTGCGCCGGTACTCGCGCAGCAAGCCCGCCTCGACGAACTCGGCCCATGTCACCGCTGCCCGGTCACCACGCGGCTCAAGGCGGATCACGGGCCGGTACACCCTGCCGCGGCGCTCGCCGCCCTCCAGCCAGTAGTTGAGCGTGCCTTGGGGCAGGCCAAGCAGCCGCGCCGCGGCGGCTTCTGTGTACATCTCCCTGTCGAGCACCGTTACCGACATAAGGCGAGTGTCGCATTAGGGGTGCTGCCAGGCGAGCATCAGCCTGCCGCCGAAGACCTGGTCGCCGACCCCGCCGGTACAGGGCCGGCCCTCCCGTCCGCCCGCGCCGCCGCGGTCAGCCGCGGGTCCTCGTCCTCGGTGAGGTCCGGCCCGGTCGCCGCGTAGAAGTCGGCCAGGACCGGGCAGCACCGGTCTAGCGGGTCCGCACACAGCGCCGAATACCAGTCCCCGATCGTGAGCCCGTGCTCGACCTCCCACGCCCGCCGCGCCGTCACCCACTCCTCGCGGGTGGCGAACACGTCGATGCCCAGCCCGTTGCCCCGGCGCCGGTCCCGGCTGCTGGTTGTTCGGCTTCGGCAAGGATGTGCCGCCTCCCCAGAACACGGTCGGCTTCTGGTGGCGCAGGGCGCGCCAGCGCCACGGTCACGCTAAGCACCTACACACACCGGTGGCCGAGTCCCGCACCCGGGCCGCCGCGGCGGCGATGCTGGCGGACACCCTCAGTGCGGGCGGCGCGGACTCTGTGCGGACTTCCGGGCAGGTGTAGAGCCGTGACCTGCTGGAGCGGCCAAGATCACACATTGAAGCGGAACTCGACCACGTCGCCGTCTTGCATGACGTAGTCCTTGCCCTCGATGCGGGCTTTACCGGCGGCCCGCGCGGCGGTGACGGAACCGGCGGCGACCAGGTCGTCGTAGGACACGATCTCGGCCTTGATGAAGCCGCGCTGGAAGTCGCTGTGGATCACGCCGGCTGCCTCGGGTGCCGTCGCGCCAACCCGGATCGTCCACGCACGGGTTTCCTTCGGCCCGGCCGTCAGGAACGTGGTCAGCCCGAGCGCGGCGAATCCGGCCTTCGCCAGCTGTGCCAGCCCCGACTCCCCGAGCCCGAGTTCGGCCGCCAGCTCGGCCGCTTCCTCCTCGGGCAACTCCGCCAGCTCCGCCTCGGTCTTCGCGTCAAGGAAGATCGGCTCGGCCGGCGCGACCAGGTCGGTGAGCTCTTTCCGCTGTTCGTCGGCCAGGCCGGTGAGGTCGGTGTTGAACACGTACAGGAACGGCTTGGCCGTGAGAAGCTGCAATTCGCGCAGGTCATGCAGGTTGATGCCGGCTCCCGCCGCGCCCTGGGCCAACGTGGTCCCCTGGTCGAGCAACCGCTGCGCGGTTGCGGCGGCATCAACCACGCGCAGCCGTTCCGGATCCTTAGAGAATTTCGCTTCCTTGGCGAGCCGGGGCACGGCTTTGTCCAGGGTCTGGAGGTCTGCCAAGATCAATTCCGTGGCAACGGTCTCCACGTCGCGGACCGGGGCCACGTCACCGTCGACGTGGCTCACGTCCGGGTCATCGAACACCCGCACGACCTGGCAGATCGCGTCGGTCTCCCGGATGTGGGCGAGGAACTGGTTGCCCAGGCCCTGCCCCTCGGACGCACCGCGCACCAAGCCGGCGATGTCCACGAAACGCACGGTGGCCGGGACGATTTTCGCCGAGGAGTTCATCTCGGCCAGCACCGCCAGCCGCGGATCGGGAATGCCCACCACGCCGACGTTGGGCTCGACGGTCGCGAAGGCATAGCTTGACGCCAGCGCGCCTGCCCTGGTCAGGGCGTTGAACAGGGTCGATTTCCCCACGTTGGGCAGGCCGGCGATGCCGATGGACAAGCTCACCCGGGCAGTCTAGGGGCAGCCGGAGACCACGAAATCACGGCTTCCCCGCCATGACCGTTCTGCTGAGATACGCGTGAGCAGCAATCACACGTACGGGCGGGTCATCAGCAGCGAGCGGGTTCCGGGGTACCCGGAGGCCGCCCTGCCCGCGCCAGCGGGGCCGCACGGCCCGACCGGCACCGGCCGGCCGGCGGCCCGCGTGGCGAATGGGAACTGTCGGTGCTTGCTGCAAGTATGGCGACATGCCCGTGATCTCACTGCTCACGCTGGCCATCGGGCTGCTGCTGGGCGCGGTCATAGGCTTCCTCGTGGCGCGCAACAGGGAGGCGGCCGCCGCGGCGGACCTGGCGGCCCGGGCAAGCGCCGCCGACGAGCGCGCCCGCGCCGCCGAGCAGCGGACGGCCCTGATCGACGGGCAGCTCGCGGAGCGGTTCCAGGCGCTGTCCGCGCAGGCGCTCGACGCCAGCACGCGCCGGTTCCTGGAGATGGCGGAGGGCCGGTTCAGCGCGGCCAACGCCCGGGCGGCGGGTGAGCTGGAGAGCCGCAAGGCCGCGGTGGAGGGCCTGGTCGGGCCGTTGAAGGAGACGCTGACCCGGGTGGAGGCGCAACTGCGCGACTCGGACGCGCAGCGTGCCGCGTCACACGCCGCCCTGGCCGAGCAGATGACCATCACCCGGCGCAGCTCGGAAGAGCTCAGGCACCAGACGCAGGCCCTGGTCACGGCGCTGCGCCGGCCAGAGGCCCGGGGCCGCTGGGGCGAGATGCAGCTCCGCCGGGTGGTCGAGCTGGCGGGCATGAGCGCCCGGTGCGACTTCGACGAGCAGGCCGTCGTGGCCACGAGCGAGGGGCAGTTGCGCCCGGACATGGTGATCCACCTGGCCGGCGGCAAGCACATCGTGGTCGATTCCAAGGTCTCGCTCGCGGCCTACCTGGAGGCGGCCGAGGCCACCGACGACACGGTGCGCGAGACCCGCATGTCCGCGCATGCCCGGCACCTGCGCGATCACGTGGACCGGCTGGCGGGCAAGGCGTACTGGTCGGCGTTGCCGGCAGCGCCGGAGTTCGTGGTGCTGTTCATCCCGGGCGAGGCGTTCCTCGCCCCGGCGCTTGAGCACGATTCCGGCCTGCTGGAGCACGCGGTGGCCCGCCGGGTGCATATCGCCACCCCGACGACGCTGGTCTCGCTGCTCCGCACCGCGCAGTACGCCTGGCAGCAGGAGGCGCTCTCGGAGAACGCGCGCGCGGTGTTCGAGGCCGGGCGGGAACTCTATGAGCGCATCTCCGGCCTGGGCCAGCACATGGAACGGGTCGGCAAGGCGCTCACCAGCGCGGTGACCGCCTACAACCAGACGGTCGGCTCCCTGGAGAGCCGGGTCCTGGTGAGCGCCCGCCGACTGGCCCAGCTCGGCCTGGTCACCGACAGCCAGGAGGCACCGCGGATCGTGGAGGAGCCCACGCGACTGCTGTCCGCGCCCGAGCTGACGGCCGCGGTCGTCCCCGCGCCCGCACCGGAACCAGCCGCGCCAGCCCTGACCACAGCGGCCGGCGCCGAGGCTACGGCCGCATTGCCACAAACGGCCGGCCCGGAGGCCGCGCCCACACCGGGAGCAGCCGGGCCTGCCGCGGCCGCGGCCACCCAGACCGGACGGGCCGGCCCCGGGGCCCCGCCCGCACCGGCCGCACCGGCCGCCGAGGCTCCCGAGGCCCTGGCGGAACGCAGTGCCCACGTCTCCCCCGAGGCCGCGCCTGAACCAACCCCTGCCGCCGGGATGAGCCTCACCGACTCACCGGCTGAGCTGTTCATGGCCCATACCCATGGCGCCGCCTCGTAGCGGACGGCCCGAGCAGGCTGCTGGCCCGGCAGCACGGCTCACCGGGCGCGGGGCTGTGCTGATTATGGCCGGGTTTTTCCTGATCGGCCTGCTGGCGGCCGCGCTGTTCGGCTGGACGGCGCTGGCGGGCGTGGCGTTCCTCGCCGGCAGCGTCCTCGCCGCCCGGTACACCGTGCCCGCCGACCTGCTCACCGTGGTGACCAGCCCGCCGCTGCTGTTCGTGGCGCTCGTGGTCCTGGTCAGCGCGGTTACCGGGCCGGGCAGCCTGATGCTGTCCGTGGTGGTGGGCTGCGTGGCCACGCTGACCGGCGCCGCACCGTGGCTGGCCGTGGGCATGGCCCTCACGGTCGGCATCACCTGGGCCCGCGGCCTGCCGCGGTGCATCCAGGACCTCCGCCGCGAACTAGGCTCCAGTTGACCGGGCCGGGCGCCTTACCGGGCGGCGCTGAGCGAACCGGGCTCCGGCCGAGCGCGGCGGTGCCAGGCCGGGCGGTGCCAGGCCGGGAGGTGGCGGACCGAGCAGCCCGAGAGAGCAGCGCCCGAGGAGCGGTGGCTTCGGCGGACCGGGCCGCGGCGGAGCGCGGGGGCCGTGTGAGCCGGGCCCCGGCCGGTGCGGCGCGGCGGCTAGTTCCCGCGGTCCGCCTTTTTCTTGCGCAGTTCGTGCGGCAGGGCGAACTGCATCCGCTCGGGGACCGCCTCGACCTCTTCGACCTGATCGAATCCGCTTTCGGCGAGCCGGGCGAGCATGCCCTCCACCAGATCCTCCGGAACCGACGCGCCGCTGGTCAGCCCGACCGTGGTCACGCCCTCCAGCCACTCGGGCCGCAGCGCCGACGCGTCGTCCACCAGGTACGCGGCCCCGGCGCCGCCGTCGCGGGCCACCTCCACCAGGCGCACCGAGTTGGACGAGTTCCGCGAGCCGACCACCAGGACCAGGTCCGATTCGCCGGCGATGGCCTTGACCGCGGCCTGCCGGTTCTGCGTGGCATAACAGATGTCGTCGCTGGGCGGGTCGAGGAGCTGGGGGAACCGCTCCCGGAGCGCGGCGACGGTCTGCTGGGTCTCGTCGACCGACAGTGTGGTCTGCGACAGCCAGGCCACCTTGGCCGGGTCCCGCACCTGGGTAGTGGCGCTTTCCTCCGGGCCGTCCACCAGGTGGATGTGCGCGGGCGCCTCGCCGGTGGTGCCGACGACCTCCTCGTGCCCCTCGTGCCCGATGAGCAGGATGTCGTAGTCCTGGGCGGCGAACCGCCGGGCCTCGTTGTGCACCTTGGTGACCAGCGGGCAGGTCGCGTCGATGGTGCGCAGCCCGCGCTTGCGGGCATCCTCGCGCACCTGCGGCGCCACCCCGTGCGCGGAGAACACGACCACCGCGCCCTCCGGCACCTCCTCGGCCTCCTCCACGAAGACCGCGCCGCGGGCTTCCAGGGACGCGACCACGTGGGAATTGTGCACAATCTGCTTGCGTACGTAGACGGGCGCGCCGTACAACTCAAGTGCCAGCTCGACCGTCTGTACCGCCCGGTCGACGCCGGCACAATAGCCGCGGGGCTTGGCGAGCAGGACACGCCGGGTCTTGACAGGCATGCTTCACATGGTAAGGGAGGCCTTCGGGGCCGCCGCCGCCCGCCGTCCCCGCCTCGCCGCAGCGGACTTTATCCGGACAAACTCCGGCCCGCTGCTGCGGTGAACGGGACAGGAAGAGACAATGAACTCACGGACACGCTGGTGCCACTCGCCCGCCAGCGCTGCCGCAGGCACGCACGCCAGGGAGAACCGCCATGCCAATCCCGCAGGTCAATGACCGCATCAAAGAGGCTCCCGTGGTCGTGCTCCGGGCGGTCTTCGCCGGGATCGGCCAGCTACTGCTGACGGCGGACAAGGTCCGCGCCCGGGCCGCCGAGCAGGTCTGGACGCCCGAACGGGCACCGGGCCCGGCCGGGCAGCCCCGGCATTGCCCGGTACCGCCGCAGCCCCGGAACGGGATCGCGCACGCCGAGCCTGCCGCCGCCAGCCACCCGGCGACGCGCGAGGCCGTGGCAGGCCCTGGGACCGCGACCGCGCCGGCCCCGGGCGCCGCTCCGGCCGCCAAGGCCGGCAGTGGGCTGGCGGGTTCCGTGCCGCACCCGGCCCCGGGGGCCGACCGGGAGAAGGCCACGCCTGCCGCGAAGACGACGCCGACGGCGAAGGCCACCGCGAGGACGACGCCGGCTCCGAAGGCCACCGCGAAGACGGCGAAGGCCGCCCCGGTAGCCAAGGCCGCGAAGAGCACGGTGGACGCGAAGAGCGCCGCAGGCGCGAAGGTAGCGACGGACACCCCGGACGCCAAGGCCGCGGGCGCGAAGGTAGCGACGGACACCCCGGACGCCAAGGCCGCGGGCGCGAAGACGGCTAGTCCGAAGGCCGCGGGCGCGAAGAGCACGAAGACCACGCCGACGGCGAAACCCGGACCGGCCACGAAAACCAAGGCCGTGCCGGCGCCGCGAGCCGGGAAAGCCGGGCCAGCCACGGAGGCGCCGCCGCTACCCGGCTATGACGACATGTCCCTTGCCTCGCTGCGGGCCCGGCTGCGCGGGCTCGACGCCACGACGATCCGGGCCATGCTGGCCTACGAGCGGGCCAACGCTCGCCGGGAGCCGGTGATCACCATGCTGGAACGGCGCCTCACGAAGATCACCTCCGGATAACTCCGCCGGATAACTCCATTGGGCCGGATAACTCCGTTGGATAACACGGCCGGATGACGGGCCCGGAGCCGGGCGCGCTGGCATTGTGGTGTTGCCATGCCGTTGCAGACCTCCGCTGAGTCACCCGTCCCCGTCCGCACCGCGCTGCGCCTGGTCGGTGACTGGGTGGGCAGGCTGGGCCGGATCTGGGTCGAAGGCCAGATCGCCGAGCTGACCAAGCGCGGCAACACCGCGTTCCTGACGTTGCGGGACCCGGTGGCCGCCGTGTCGGTGCGGGTGATCTGCGCCCGCGCGGTGCTGGAGGCGGCCGACCCGGCGCCCGGCGAGGGCGCCCGCGTGGTGATCTGGGCCAAGCCGGAGTTCAACGTGGCCCGCGGGTCGTTCTCGCTGGCCGCGCTGGAGATCCGTGCGGTGGGCATCGGTGAGCTGCTGGCCAGGCTGGAGCGGCTGCGCCGTTCGCTGGCCGCCGAGGGAGTGTTCGCGGCCGAGCGCAAGCGGCGGCTGCCGTTCCTGCCCGGGTGCATCGGCCTGATCTGCGGCCGCGACTCGGCGGCCCAGCGGGACGTGCAGCTCAACGCGGCCAGGCGCTGGCCCGCGGTGCGGTTCCGGGTCGAGCAGGTTGCCGTGCAGGGCACCTTCGCGGTCGCCGAGATCACCGACGCGCTGGCCCGGCTGGACACCGACCCGGCCGTCGATGTGGTCATCATCGCCAGGGGCGGCGGGTCGATCGAGGATCTCCTGCCGTTCTCCGACGAGTCGCTGATCCGCGCGGTGGCCGCCTGCCGGACCCCGGTGGTCAGCGCGATCGGCCATGAGCAGGACACCCCGCTGCTCGACCTGGTCGCCGATGTCCGGGCCTCCACGCCCACCGACGCGGCCCGCCGGGTGGTGCCGGACGTGACCGAGCAACTGGACCTCATCGCCCAGTTGCGCGCCCGGGCGCACCGGATCGTGGCCGGCCGGGTGGACCGGGAGCGTGCCTGGCTGGACGCCATGCGATCCCGGCCGGTGCTCGCCGACCCGCTGCGGGAGATCGACCGGCGCCAGGAGCAGGTGACCGGGCTGGCCGAACGCGGCCGCCGGGCCCTGTCCGCCGAGCTTGGCCGCGCCGCCGACGACATGGGCCATCTGCGGGCCCGGCTGCTCGCCCTGGCGCCGTCGGCCACCCTGCGGCGTGGTTACGCGATCGTCCAGCGGCCCGGCGGCGGCGTGGTCCGCAGTGCGGCCGGCGTCAGCGGCGGGGAGCGGCTGACCGTGCGGTTCGCCGACGACCAGCTCTCGGTCACCGCGGACGAAGGCGCGCCGGGCTGACCACGCTTCGCGGCCCTGGCCCGCGCTCCGGACCCGGCCTGAAGTCCCGGCCCTGGCCCGCGCTCCGGGCCGGCCTGGCGTCCCGGGCCTGGCCTCGCTCCACGGGCCTGGCCGGGGCCCCGCCGGCTAGGTTGGCCTGGTGACGGAGACTGCTTCCCCGATCCCCTACGAGACGGCGCGCGATCAGCTCGCCGATGTGGTCCGGCGGCTCGAGAGCGGGGGGCTCACCCTGGAGGAGTCGCTGGAGCTCTGGGAGCAGGGCGAGCGGCTGGCTGCCATCTGCTCAGAGTGGCTCGAAGGCGCCAGGGCCCGGCTCACCGCGGCTTCGGCCGACGAGGCGGGGCCGAGCGAGCCCGGCGCGCCGTTCTGACCTTAAGTTCCGACGGAAGGCGCCGGCCATGACAGAGCCACAGACCGACGGCATCCCCGGCGAGCCCGGAGTCACGGTCAGCGAGCCGCCACGGCCACCACGGCAGGCGCCGGACCGGAACCTCGCCATGGAGCTGGTCCGGGTCACCGAGGCCGGTGCCATGGCCGCCGCCCGGTGGGTCGGCCGGGGCGACAAGAACGGTGCCGACGGGGCCGCGGTGCACGCCATGCGCACGCTCATCAACACGGTCTCGATGAAGGGCGTGGTGGTGATCGGCGAGGGCGAGAAGGACCGCGCCCCGATGCTCTACAACGGCGAGGAGGTGGGCGACGGCAGCGGTCCCGCCTGCGACGTCGCGGTGGACCCGATCGACGGCACCCGGCTGACCGCCAACGGGATGCCGAACGCTGTCTCCGTGCTCGCCGTCAGCGCCCGTGGCTCGATGTATGACCCGTCCGCGGTCTTCTATATGTCCAAGCTGGTCACCGGGCCGGCCGCGGCGGACGCGGTGGACATCGAGGCACCCGTCGCGCACAACATCGGCAAGGTCGCCAGGGCCAAGGCCTGCTCGCCGCACGACGTGACCGTGGTCATCCTGGACCGGCCGCGGCACGCCAGCCTCATCTCCGAGGTGCGCGCGGCGGGAGCCCGGATCCAGCTCATCACCGACGGCGACGTGGCCGGCGCGATCATGGCGGCGCGCGACGGCACCGGGGTTGACCTGCTGCTCGGGATGGGCGGCACGCCCGAGGGCATCATCGCCGCCTGCGCGATCAAGTGCCTGGGCGGGATCATCCAGGGCCGCCTCGCGCCCCGCGATGAGGCCGAGCGGGAGCGGGCGCTCGCCGCCGGGCACGACCTCTCCCGGGTGCTCACCACCGATGACCTGGTCGCCTCCGAGGACGCGTTCTTCGCCGCCACCGGGATCACCGACGGGGAACTGCTGGCCGGGGTCAGGTACCGGGCCGGCGGCGCCACGTCGCACTCCCTGGTGATGCGGGCCCGCTCGGGCACCATCAGGACCATCACCAGCGAGCA
>WNGM01000280.1_pt1 | contig 50289 bp, 43 predicted proteins | sample 5400571 | NCBI WGS metagenome assembly WNGM01 (sample SAMN13153378, study PRJNA577476) | soil metagenome | isolation source: 100 cm soil or saprolite under Garry oak tree replicate 2 | place: USA:California | collected 2016-06-15 | reverse complement strand
GGCTCAAGGTATTGGGTCTTCGGGCGAGCTTCTTGAATATTTCATCAGCTTTTGCAAATGCGCGATCGTAGACCAATTCGTGCTCGATGAAGTAATTGAAATATCCCGCCGGCGTTTCCGGCTCGATCTCGATCAGCTCGACCTTTCGGAACTTGCTGTCTTTCAGATGACCGTGGTCGATCAGGTCGTTGATGCGATTCATCGCGTCGACTTCGGCCTTATACCCGACCGAGAACCACATTTCGCATTGCCAGTCCTGGACCTCGAACCAGTTGCCCGGTCGTCGTCCGACCCAGCCGTTCGCGAGCGGACGGGCGACGAAAATGCGATTGAATTCATGTAACTCGGATACCAGACAGGAGCGGTGATAGGCTCCATCGAGTTCGCCGCGCGGCAGATTCTCGAAACCGTAGAGCGAGAGCCACAGCGCGGCCTTGATGGATTCGGGGGTGATCGGCTTCACATCCGACTCGAGTTCATCCTCGCGATAGTGGACATCCATCGACCGTCGCGCCCCGGTTAGCGCGCTGTCCTTCGGCAGCATGTGCCGCGCCTGACTGTTACCGTATAGGACTGCCTTTCCTGTCAAAAGATCATAGGCGTTGAAGAGAACGCCGATCGGATGGCCGTCGATCTGGGCATGGTTGTTGAATGTGTCCGCAATCTCCTCGAAAAAGCTGTCCTTGCGGGCTGGAACATATTGCTGCGCCGGAAGCATCCGATCGGCGAAGACGGTAACTAGGCTGTCCGTCGGCGAGGGCGGCGTCCACCATCGACGGATCGTCTGCGAGTAAGCCGGTTCGAACACACCCGGATAGCCGAACAGGGCAGTATCCAGCTGCGCAAGGGGATTGCTCTGTCGTTCGGGATCGATGAGGCTTGCCTTGAGGTCCCGTTTGCGGAGCCAGTCGGCGAGCACGATGATCTGGCCGCTGGTGGCGGTCACAAGGTCCGGGACGACGCGATGCTCGCTGGCTGCGGCAAGAAATCCGGCGCCGTGAGCGTTGAAGCCGCCCAATCCCGCCAGCGCAAAGGCTACGTCGGTCCGCATGTCGGCTCTCCAAATCGATCGGCCTCGATAGTCATCACACAATGATGCCGCGATGCAACCTGTTCGTGAAGGTCTTGCGATTGTTTCGCGACGCGCTTCCCGCATGCGGCAATCCGTGGATCGAAGTCTCTGTTCGAGTGGACGGCTACCCGATTTGCGCCTGTGCGAAACGCGGTGCAATGTCTACAATGAAATTTAGGTTGTTTAGCGCGTCTCAGGAAATAATCGACTGGGAGTGAGCTACCATGGGCCTTGCCATCCTCATCCTGGGTCTTGCGATCTTCATCGGCGCGCATGTGTTCGTCAGCCTGCGGGACCACCGCGAAAGGCTGATCGCGCGGATCGGGGAAGGGCCCTACAAGGGCCTATTCTCGCTCGTCTCCATCCTCGGATTGGTGCTGATCGTCTACGGCTTTGCGCTCTACCGGCGCAGCGGGCCGATCCCGGTATGGTACCCGCCGGATTTCCTGCGCCACGTCAGCGAAGCGCTGATGTGGCCGGCGTTCGTCCTCGTCGCGGCCGCCTATATCCCGGGAACCATCAAGAAAACGCTCAAGCACCCGATGCTGGCCGGCGTGAAGCTATGGGCATTCGCGCATCTGCTCTCCAACGGCGACCTCGGCGGCATCGTGCTGTTCGGAGGAATCCTCGGCTGGGCGGTCTACGACCGCATCTCGCTCAAGCGCCGCACCGATCCGGGCGCGCCGAAAATCCCGGTCGGCGGCTGGAAGAACGACGCGGTCGCCATCGTGGTCGGCACGCTTCTCTATCTCGCGGTCGGCTTCGTGTTCCATCCGCTCGCCGGCGTTCCGGTGTTCGGGCGCTGAGGTCCCCCTTCGCCGCGCGTCCGGCCCGCTCAGAACAACCGCGCATGCGGATTTGGCCGGGATTTCTGGAAGAGAGGATGATTGGAAAATTGCATGCGTGGGTCGTAAATCAATAATTTCCAATTGAAAGATGTATTTTGGCGAATTGAATGCACCTAAGCGATTGACTTGCTTCCTGATATTCCACGAGTCCCATGCGGATTCGGGCCCAAAATGGGTCGCTGCCGCGGTTTTCCGCAAAAAGCCTCGGTCGAAAATGAGCGCCCGGTATGAGGATTGAGAGGGTCCCGCGCTCTGCTTTCCGGCGCCGACTTGTCGCGGGTCAAGGGGTCCGGCCTGCTCCGGATTTGTCGGACGTGCCCGCGCGGAGCGCCGAAATATCGCATTGGGGTGCAAGCCTTTATGCTTTGCCACGCCCCCGCCACATGAGTATTTTACGCGGCCCTGGCCGGCGCGGACAGTTTCCGGCCCAGACGGCCCCGGAGAGCCTTGTGTCCGACATTTTCCGCGAAATCGACGAGGAAGTACGCCGAGAGCGGCTCCGGAAGCTCTGGGACCAATACAGCAATGTCCTCATCGCGGTGGCATTGCTCATCATCATCGGCATCGGCGGCTGGCGGCTGTATCAATGGTGGGAAACCAAGCAGGCGGCCGAGGCCGGCAGGCAGTTCGAAACCGCGGTCCTGCTTTCCGAGCAAGGCAAGCACGACGAGGCTGCAGCCGCGTTCGCCAAGCTCGCGGCCGAAGCCACCGGCGGATATCGCACGCTGGCGCGGTTCCGCACCGCGCAGGAACTCGCCACGCGCGATCCGCAGGCGGCGGTGAAGGCCTATGATGCGCTCGCGGCGGATCGCGGGATCGGCCAGCTGCTCCAGGATCTCGCCGAAGTCCGCGCCGCCTCGATCCTCGTCGACACGGCATCCTATGAGGAGTTGCGCTCGCGGCTCGAGCCGCTGACCGCGAGCGACCGGCCGTTCCGCCACACGGCGCGCGAGCTCCTGGCGCTATCGGCCTGGCGCGCGGGCGATCAGGCCGCGAGCCGCCGCTGGATCGATCTCATCCTGACGGATGCCCAAACGCCTTCGAGCATCCGCGCCCGGGTGGAAATGCTGATGGCGCTGACGGGCGGCCGGGCAAAGGGGTAAAAGGAACGCCATGCGATACCGCGCGATCCTGCCCCTTGCCGTGATGACGCTGGGGCTCGGCGTTGCCGGCTGCGGCGGCGGCGGCGGCGGCATCGGCGACCTGGTCGACAAGGCGACCGACCTCATTCCGAACACCAAGAAGCCCTTGCCGGGCGAGCGCAAGTCGGTGTTCCCCGAGGGGGTACCCGGCGTGCCCCAAGGGGTGCCGCCCGAGTTGGTGAAGGGCTACCAGGCGACGCCGGAAACCGCCGCGCCGCCGCAGTCGGGCGGTGCGCAGGCCGGCGCCCCGGCGGGCGAGTCCGAACCGAAGGCGGAGCCGGAAAAACCCAGGCCGAAGCCGAAGAAAACCGCGGCCAAGCCGCCGGCCCAGCCGAGTAGGAACCAAGCCAATCAGGGCGCATGGCCGGGCGTTCCGTCGGCGCAATCGGCGCCCGCGCCCGCGCCCTCGCAACCGCAACCGGCGGGGGCATGGCCTGCGCCGCAGTCCCAGCCCACGGCGGCATGGCCGGACCCGCGGCAACCGGCGCCGCAGCAGCCGGCACAATAACCCCGCCGGCCCGCTGCCGCCGGCGTCGCGAGCGAGCTTGCCGGCCGCCCGCGCCGGCCGCACTCCCCCATGAGCTTCCGCCTCGCCATCATCGGCCGACCCAATGTGGGGAAATCGACGCTGTTCAACCGGCTGGTCGGTCGACGCCTGGCCTTGGTCGACGATCTGCCGGGCGTGACCCGGGATCGCCGCGAGGGCGAGGCGCGGCTCGGCGATCTCGCCTTCACGGCCGTCGACACCGCCGGGCTCGAGGAGGCGGGGCCGGCGAGCCTGTCCGGCCGCATGCTCGCGCAGACGCGGCTCGCGATCGAGCAAGCCGACGCCATCCTGTTCCTGATCGACGCGCGGGCCGGGCTCACGCCCGGCGATCACGCATTCGCCGACCTCGTGCGGCGATCCGGCAAGCCCGCGATCCTCATTGCCAACAAGAGCGAAGGTGCAAGCGGAGCCGCCGGCGCGCTCGAAGCCTACGCGCTGGGCCTCGGCGAACCGGTCGCGATCTCGGCGGAGCACGGCGAAGGCCTGGCCGATCTCTATGACGCCCTGCGCGAAGCCTTGCCGGACCGCACGCTCCCGATCTCCGAATCCGGCGAAGCCGTGCCGGACGAGCGGGCGGAGTCCTCCCGGCCGATCCGTGTCGCCGTCGTCGGCCGGCCGAATTCCGGCAAATCGACGCTCATCAACCGGCTGCTCGGCGAAGAGCGCCTCCTCACCGGGCCGGAGCCCGGCATCACCCGGGACGCGATCGCGAGCGACCTGAGTTGGCGCGGCCGCCAATTCCGGATCTACGATACCGCCGGCCTGCGTCGAAGGTCGAAAATCGACGAGAAGCTGGAGAAGCTTTCCGCGGCCGATGCACTGCGCGCCATCCGCTTCGCCGATGTCGTCATCCTGCTGCTGGAAGCCGGCCGCGCGTTCGAGGAGCAGGACTTGCGCATCGCCGATCTCATCGAGCGCGAGGGACGCGCCGTCGTGCTCGCGGTGAACAAATGGGATTTGGCCGAGCGGCGCGCCGGTGCGGTCGCGAAGCTGCGCGAGGAGGCCGCCCATCGGCTGCCGCAGATCAAGGGCGCGCCGATCTTACCGGTCTCGGCGCTGCTCGGGGAGGGGATCGAGCCGCTGATGCAGGCGGTGCTCGAAAGCTACGGGGTTTGGAACCGGCGCATTGCGACGAACTTGCTCAATCGCTGGCTCGAAGCCGCGCAGGCCTCCCACCCGCCGCCCGCCGTTTCCGGCCGGCGGATCAAGTTCAACTATATGACCCAGCCGAAGGCTCGCCCGCCGACGTTCGTGCTGTTCTGCTCGCGCGCCGACGCCGTTCCCGATGCCTACCGGCGCTATCTGGCCAACGGATTGCGGGAGGCGTTCGATCTACCCGGCACGCCGATCCGCCTGACGCTGCGCGAAAAGCGCAGGCGGTAGGGAGATATCACCGTAGCCCGGATGGAGCGCAGCGAAATCCGGGTCGGCTGTCCCGGATTTCGCATTCGCTTCGCGGATGCTCCATCCGGGCTACTGATTTGCATTTTCGTTCGGCGCCGGCGGACGGAATTCCATCAGCGCCTTCGTGCGATAGTCATAGAGCTTGCCGGTTTGCATGAAGCTCGGCAGGCAGAGCTGGAGGATTTTTTCCGCGACCTGGTGCGGCTTGTCGAGCTTGGCCGGATCTTCGCCCGGCATCGCCTGGGCGCGCATGCGGGTGCGGATCGGCCCGGGATTGAAGAGGTTCACCCGCACCGGGGTGGACTCGGTCTCGCTCGCGTAGGTGCGGGCGAGCACTTCGAGCGCCGCCTTGGAGATCGCGTAGGGGCCCCAATAGGCCCGCGCGATCCATGCGGCCCCGGAAGTGATGAAAACGGCGCGGCCCGCGGCCGAGGCCTGCAGCAGCGGATCCATGGCGCGGATCAGCCGCCAGTTGGCGGTGACATTGACCGCGAAGACCTCGTCCCAGGCTTTCGGCTCGACATGGCCGAGCGGGGAGAGCGGGCCGAGAATGCCGGCGTTGCCGATCAGGATGTCGAGGCGCCCGTAACGCTGATGGAGCGCGCCGCCGAGCCGATCGATGCCGGCATAATCCTTCAGGTCCAGCGGCACGAGGGTGGCGGAACCGCCGTCGGCGCGGATCGCGTCGTCGATTTCCTCGAGCCCGCCCACGGTGCGCGCCACCGCGACCACGTGCGCACCGGCCCTCCCCAGCGCGAGCGCGGTCGCGGCCCCGATGCCGCGCGAAGCGCCGGTGACGAGCGCGATGCGATCGGCGAGCGGCTTGGTCATGAGGAATGCATTCCCTGCTCGTCGTCCCGGGGCCGAGCGAAGCGAGCAACGCGGGATCCACGAACACCGAAAGAATCGGTTTTGGCTGTGTTCATGGATTCCGGTTCGCGGGCTGACGCCCGCGCCCCGGAATGACGGCCTCAGCTCGCCTCGGCCAGCAGCGAGAGCTGCCGGGGCAATGCTTCCTGGGCCATCTGGTCGGTGAGCGAGGTCGGATATTCGCCGGTGAAGCAATGATCGGTGAACTGCGGCCGCAGGGCATCGCGCCGCTCGAAGCCCATGGCGCGATAAATGCCGTCGACGGAAAGGAAGGCCAGCGTATCGGCGCCGATGAAGCGCCGCATGCCCTCGACGTCGTGGGTGGCCGCGAGCAGTTTCTCGCGTTCCGGGGTATCGATTCCGTAATAGTCCGGATGCGTGATCGGCGGCGAAGCGATGCGGAAATGCACTTCCTTGGCGCCGGCGTCGCGCATCATCCGCACGATCTTCACCGACGTGGTGCCGCGCACCAAGGAATCGTCGATCAGCACGATCCGCTGCCCGGCGACCACGGCGCGATTGGCCGAATGTTTGAGCCGCACGCCGAGCTCGCGAATGGTCTGGCTCGGCTCGATGAAGGTACGTCCGACGTAGTGATTGCGGATGATGCCGAGCTCGTAGGGAATGCCTGAGGATTGCGAATAGCCGATCGAGGCCGGGACGCCGGAATCGGGAACCGGGATGACCACGTCGGCGGGGGCGGGGGCTTCGCGCGCGAGCTCCGCCCCCATGGTCTTGCGCACTTCATAGACCGATCGTCCTCCGACGATCGAATCCGGCCGGGCGAAATAGATGTATTCGAAGATGCACGGCCGCGGCGCCATGGGCGGAAACGGCTCGATGCTCTCGATGGTTTCGATGCCCTTCCCGGTGGCGATGACCACTTCGCCGTTCTTCACGTCGCGCACGTAGCGGGCGCGGATGATGTCGAGCGCGCACGTCTCCGAGGCGAGGATCGGGCAGCCGTCGAGCTCGCCCAGCACCAGCGGGCGGATCCCGAGCGGGTCGCGGGCGCCGATGAGCTTCTTGTTGGTCAGCGCGACCAGCGAATAGGCCCCCTCGAGGGTGCGCAACGCCTCGACGAAACGGTCGATGAAACGATTGCGCCGGGAGCGGGCGACCAGATGCAGGATCACCTCGGTGTCGGTGGTCGACTGCATGATCGCCCCTTCGCGCACCAGATTGCGGCGAAGGGTGAGGCCGTTGGTCAGATTGCCGTTGTGCCCGATGGCGAAGCCGCCGGCGTCGAGCTCCGAGAACAGCGGCTGCACGTTGCGCAGGATGGTGCCGCCGGTCGTGGAATAACGCACGTGCCCCATGGCGACGTGGCCGGGGAGCCGCTCGATCACCTCGCGCCGGGAGAAGGTATCTCCGACCAGTCCCATCCGCCGTTCGGAATGGAAGCGCTTGCCGTCGAAGGTAACGATCCCGGCCGCTTCCTGGCCGCGGTGTTGCAGGGCGTGTAGCCCGAGCGCGGTGATCGCCGCCGCGTCCGGGTGGCCGAAGATCCCGAAGACGCCGCATTCCTCGCGAAGCCGATCGGCGTCGAGATCGAGGGCCGGATCCGTCGTCTCGCTCATTCGGTCTCCTGTGGCCGGCGGATCATCGCCCTTGTGCCATGCCGGCATTAACGAATTGCTGGCTCGCGCGCTGAGCGGGCTCGAGCCCTTCATATCCTCCGGCATGCCGGTTTCGATCCGGCCGCACGTCGAGCCCCGAACGATCGGGTCCGGGCGCCGCGTCCGGTGGCTCCTGTTCCTCCGGGCGCGGCTTCTTCAGCCTCTTTAAGATGGTGCTCTCGGGGTCATCCGGCAATTGCGCCTTCAGCCATTCGCCGGTCCCCTGGAGCACGATTTTCGATTTCGCGTTCCGGACCCATTCGGGCTGGCTGCGGTCGGGAACCAGCCAGGCGAAGAACAGGAATGCGACCACTACGATGATGAGGCCCCGGCCGAGCCCGAATAGGAACCCGAGCGTGCGGTCGAGCGCGCCGACCCGGCTGTCCAGGACCACGTCGGAGATCTTGATGGTGAGAATCGACACGATCAGCAGCGTGCCCACGAACACCCCACCGACCACGGTCGCCATCGCAACGTAATCATTGGTGAAATACTGCTTCGCCATCGGCAGCAGCCTTGGATAGCCATAGATCGTGGCGCCCGCGGCGGCGGCCCAGGAGGCGATCGACAGGATCTCGCGCATGAATCCCCGCACCATCGCCAACAGCGCCGAGACCATCATGACGACGAGGAGAATGACGTCCAGAAGCGTAATCGGCATCCGACTTCCTAGCAGATTCGCCGGGCGTTTCCCGTCGGCGCCCGTGTATAGCCGGAAGAAAGTCGAGCGTCATCCATCTTGTCGGATGGATCGCGGCATGCCGCCGCGCGGACGGCTGCCCCGGGCGGCAATGTCGGCGACGAGGCTCGACAGCGCCCCGACCGTCGTGACCGCGATGCCGGACTCGGCCGTCGCTTCCCCCCGGGCCGCCTCCGGCGCCAGCGCCCGGACAAAACCGAGCTTTGCCGCCTCCTTGAGGCGGGCGGCGGTCTGCGCCACCGGCCGCACGGCGCCGGACAAGGATATTTCGCCGAAATACACCGCATCGGCCGGCAGCGGCGCATTCGCGAGCGAGGAGACGAGCGCAGCCGCTGCCGCCAGATCGGCGGCGGGCTCCTGGATGCGCAGCCCGCCGGCGACGTTGAGGTACACATCGTGGCCCCCGAGCCGCACCCCGCAATGGGCCTCGAGCACCGCGAGCACCATCGAGAGCCGGTTGGGATCCCAGCCGATGACCGCGCGCCGCGGCGTACCGAGCGAGGTCGGCGCGACCAGCGCCTGGATCTCCACCAGCAGCGGCCGCGTGCCTTCGATGCCGGCAAATACCGCGGTTCCGGGGCTGCCGAGGTCGCGCTCGGACAGGAACAATTCCGACGGGTTTGCCACCTCCTGCAGCCCGGTGCCGGTCATTTCGAACACGCCGATCTCGTCGGTCGGCCCGAACCGGTTCTTGACCGCGCGCAGGATGCGGAACTGGTGCGAGCCTTCGCCCTCGAAGGAGAGCACCGCATCGACCATGTGCTCGACCACGCGCGGTCCGGCGATCTGGCCGTCCTTGGTGACGTGGCCGACGAGCAGCACGGCGGCGCCGGAGCGCTTGGCGAACCGGATCAGCGCCTGCGCGGCGGCGCGTACCTGGGTGACGGTGCCCGGCGCGGATTCGACCGCATCCGTCCACATGGTCTGGATCGAGTCGATCACGACGAGACGCGGCGTCTTGCCGTGTCCGAGCGTCGCCAGGATGTCCTCGACCGCGGTCTCGGCCGCGAGCTCGACCGCGGCATCGGCGACCCCCAATCGCTCGGCACGCAGACGGAGCTGCGCCACCGCCTCCTCGCCGGAAATATAGATGGCACGCTGGCCCTTGAGCGCGATCGCCGCGGCGACTTGAATCAGCAGGGTGGATTTTCCGATCCCGGGATCGCCGCCGACGAGCAGCACCGAGCCTTTGACGAAACCGCCGCCGGTGACGCGGTCGAATTCCGCCACGCCCGATGCGAGCCGGGGCGCCTCCTGCGCGGTCCCGGTCAGCGGCTCGAGCGCGAACGGACGGCCCTTGCGCGACGGGCGCAGGGCCGGCGCTTGCGTTGCGCCGGCGCTCTCCTCGGCGATGGTGTTCCACCCGCCGCAGGAATCGCATTTGCCCTGCCAGCGCCCGGTCACGGCGCCGCAGTTCTGGCACACGAAGGTGAGGGTGTGGCGGGCCATGGGGTCCGGGTTCCCGACGTACACGCGCCGATAGCGCCGGCCGAGACGGGTCAGGATCTCGTACGCAATCGTTCCGGCGTGCGAGGCAAGCTCGTCGACCCCGATTTCCTCGTCGAGCAGCGCCGCGAAATCGCCCCGGCGCGGAATATCCTCGGGCAGGTCGGTGACATCGACGGCCAGCAAGTCCATGGAGATGCCGCCTGCGAGCGGACAGCGCCGGCCCGCGATGATCGCCTCGGCGCCCGGCTTGGTATTGGACGCGCTTGCCGCGCGCGGCAGGCCGTCGGCATAGCCGACTGCGAGGATGGCGAGCCGGGTTGCCCGTTGCGCGGTCCAGCTCGCGCCATATCCGACCGTCTCCCCGGCCGGGACCTCGCGCACCTGCACCACCCGGGCTTCGAGCCGCACCACGGCGCGCATGAGATTGAGGTGTCCCGGCGTGGGATTGGCGCCGTAGAGACCGACTCCCGGCCGCACCAGATCATGATGGGCATCGGGTCCGAGAAAAATCCCCGAGGAATTGGCGAGTGAGCCGGGGACTCCCGGGAACAGCGCTCGCACTTCGCGGAATTCCGCCATTTGCCTGGCGTTGAGCGGGTGACTGGGTTCCTCCGCGCAAGCGAAATGGCTCATCAGGAGCACGATGTCGGCTTTGGGCGCATTGCGTCCGGCGACTTCCGCGGCCTGTTCGGGAGCGAGCCCCAGCCGGTTCATCCCGGTATCGACGTGCAGCGCGGCTCCGCCGCGCCAGCCGGTGCCGGCGCGAAATTCCTCCCATTCGGCAAGCTCGGACAGGCTGCCGAGCACGGGCCGCAGGTCCGCCTCGGCAAGGGCCGCGGCCGTACCGGGCGCAAGCCCGTTGAGCACATAGACGGCTGCGGCGGGGACGACGCGGCGCACGCTGCGCGCTTCGGCAAGGTCGGCCACGAAAAAGGTCTTGCAGCCGGCTGTGGCGAGCGCGGCCGAGACCGGTGCGATCCCGCAGCCGTAGCCGTCGGCCTTGACGACGGCGGCGCATTCGGCGGGTGCTGCACGCGAGCCGAGTTCGCGCCAGTTTGCGACGAGGGCGGAAAGGTCGATCGAGACCATGCCTCCCGCCTCGCTCTCGGGAGGGCCGCTCGTCTCGATTGCCCGGCCGCTGTGCCGCTCGGTCATTCCCATCCCTCGCCCATGGCGAGACCCCATCGGTCCGCCGGCGATGAGACAGGAAAACGTCGCAGGGCTCAATCGGACATCGCCGTAGAATTGGCTTGCGCCTGCGCCCAGGCTCAAGCGATTCCTTCGTGGAAGGAATTTACCAAATCAGAAATGGCTGGGCAGCCGTTCCTCCTGCGCAAGATTGGAGAAGCGGGTCACGTCGGCCTTGAACTGCAGCTGGATCGTTCCGGTGGGTCCGTGACGCTGCTTGCCGATGATGACTTCGGCCTTGCCGTGGACCGCGTCCATTTCCGCCTGCCACTTGAAATGTTCTTCGGTGCCGGCACGCGGCTCCTTGTTCTTCAGATAATATTCCTCGCGGAACAGGAACAGCACGACGTCGGCGTCCTGCTCGATCGAGCCGGACTCTCGCAGGTCCGATAGCTGCGGGTGCTTGTCGTCCCGGTTCTCGACCTGGCGGGAGAGCTGGGACAGCGCGAGGATCGGCAGCTCGAGCTCCTTGGCCAGCGCCTTGAGCCCGGTGGTGATCTCGGTCACCTCCTGCACCCGGCCCTCGGTGGCACGCCGGGTCGAGCCCTGCAACAGCTGCAGATAATCGATCACGAGAAAATCCAGGCCGCGCTGGCGTTTGAGGCGGCGGGCGCGTGCCGCCAATTGCGCGATCGAGAGGCCGCCGGTTTCATCGATATACAGCGGCAATTGCTGCATGGTCCGTGTGAAGGCGACGATCCTGTCGAAATCGTTCTCCGTGATCTGACCGCGCCGAATAGTAGAAGAGGGGATGTCCGTCTGCTCGGAAATGATTCGGGTCGCGAGCTGCTCGGCGGACATTTCGAGCGAGAAAAATCCCACTCTGCCGCCGTTCGCGGCCTCGATCGTGCCGTCCGACAGCGTGCGCGGTTCGAACGCGCGAGCGACGTTGTAGGCGATGTTGGTGGCGAGCGACGTCTTGCCCATGCCCGGGCGGCCGGCGACGATGATCAGATCCGATTTCTGCAGCCCGCCCATGTATTGGTCGACATCCTTCAATCCGGTCGCGATCCCGGAGAGTCCGCCCTCCCTGCGGTAGGCATTGGCGGCCATGTCGACGGCCGTGGTCATCGCGTCGATGAAGCGCAGGAAGCCGCTGCCGTACTGTCCGAGCTCCGCCAATTCGTATAATCTGCGCTCGGCGTCCTCGATCTGATTTTGCGGAGAAAACTCGACGGGTGCCTCATAGGCGACGTTGACCATATCGTCGCCGATGCGGATCAAGTCCCGCCGGATCGCCAGATCGTAGATCGTGCGGCCATAATCCTCGGCATTGATGACGGTCGTGGCCTCCGCGGCGAGCCGTGCGAGGTACTGGCTGACGCTCAAACCGGCGATATCCAGATCCGGAGGCAGAAAGGTCTTCAGCGTGATCGGAGTCGCGGTCTTTCCCACCCGGATGAGGTTGGCGGCGATGTCGAAGATCTTCTGATGCACCGTCTCGAAGAAATGCGCAGGCTTCAGGAAGTCCGAGACCCGGTAGAACGCGTCGTTGTTGATGAGAATCGCACCCAGCAGCGCCTGCTCCGCTTCGATATTGTGCGGTGCGGTGCGGTACAGCGGCGTCGCCGGGGAAGCCAGGGTGCGTGCCGTCGCGTCTTGGGGAGCCATTCGGTTTCCTCGCTGACGGCGTCCGTAGCACGGCTCCCGGTGGACAACTCGGGAGCAGGTGAGCGTTGGGCCGAATTCTTGGCGTTATCAAAGCAATCCACAGCGCCGAATTAGTTTTTAGCAATTCACTTTGATTCGCGTCCAACGTTGTCCAAGATGGCGGAAGGGTCGGACTGCGGCAGAATGACTCATTCGCCGGCGAGCCGCAGCGGCGGACGCTGCCCGCCTTCGAGCCCGCGCAGCCTCGCCTCCTCGCCGGCGACATAGTCGCGCGTCATGGGCACGATGCCCTGACGCTTGGTCAGCTGGATCTGCAGCACTATCATGGCCTGCTGGCGAAACGTCATTTCCGCTCCCGCCAGATAGAATTCCCACATCCGGCAGAACCGGGGATCGTAGATGCGCTCGACGTCCTCGCGATGGGCGAGGAAGCGCTCGCGCCAGGCTTTCAGCGTCTCGGCATAATGCAGACGCAGGATCTCGATGTCCGTCACCAACAGTCCGGAGCGCTCGATCGCCGGCAGCACTTCGGAAAGGGCGGGGATGTAGCCGCCCGGAAAGATGTATTTGGCGATGAAGGGATTGCTGGCGGCCGGACCGTCCGACCGCGCGATCGAATGCAGCAGCATGACGCCGTCCGGAGCGAGCAGCTCGGCGCATCTGCGGAAATAGGCGTCGTAGAATCCGATTCCGACATGCTCGAACATCCCGACCGAAACGATGCGGTCGAAGGTTCCGCCGACGTCCCGGTAATCCTCGAGCCGGAACTCGACGGCGCGGCTCAGCCGTCGCTCCTCGGCGCGGGCGCGAGAGAGCGCCAGCTGCTCGGCCGAGAGCGTGATGCCGGTCACCCGCGCACCGCATGTCTCGGCAAGATACAGCGCCAAGCCGCCCCAGCCGGAGCCGATGTCGAGCACCCTTTGCTGCGGCCGAACGAGCAGCTTGGCGGCGAGATGGCGCTTTTTTGCCAGTTGCGCGTCGTCGAGCGATTGGTCGGAGCTCTCGAAATAGGCGCAGCTGTATTGCCGGTCGGCGTCGAGGAACAGCGAATAGAGGCTCGAGTCGAGATCATAATGATGCGCGACGTTTCTTCGCGCGCGCCTGGGCGGGTTGAAACTCTGCAACCGGCGCCAAATGTAGCGGATCAGCCAGTGCGGTCGCAGCCAGGACGAAGGCGTGTTCCAAGCCTCCGAAGCCATCACCAGCGCCAGCAGGTCGGCGATGGAGCCTTGCTCGATCACGAACGTGCCGTTCATATACGCTTCGCCGAGTCGAAGCTCGGGGTCGAGCAGCACCGCCCATTGCGCCCCCTTCGAGGTGAAACGCACCGCGATGGGCGGTCCGGTCCCGCCCCCCAGGGTGAACGTCCTGCCGCTTGCCGCAGTGAGCCGAAGCGTCCCGCTCTCAACAAATCTGTCAAAAATGAATGGGAGCAAGCGGTCCATCCGCCGCCTCCATTGCCGATTCACCACCCGCGCCCGCGAACCGTCCAAGCGCTGCGGTTCCCACCCGGATCAACTCGCTTGCGCAAGCCGGGTTGCGGTGCGGGTTGCTCGGAGCGCCGATCGATTACAACAAAGTTCTCCCCGCCCGGCAATCCGATACCGCCTGCACGGAGCGGAAACCGGCTCACATTCGCCCCATTATGCGCTAAAGGTCGTAATCCCCCCGGGGCGCGGCCGCCGAATTGCGGCGCCTGTCCCGCAATGCGCCGCGATCCGCGAGGAGGCATGCCTTGTCAGCAGTTGGCCGCTGTTTGCTGGTTGTTCTCGGACTTTTGGCCTGGGGAGCCGGCCCGTCGCAAGCCGAGGATCTGGAGCGAGGCAAATCCGGTCCGGCGATCTTTGCGGCCGATTGTGCGGCCTGCCACCGCGGCGCCCAGGGCCTTGCCTACGGGATGAGTCGCACGGACCTGATGAATCTTCTGCGCCAGCACTATACGACCGGTCCCGACCCCGCGAACCAGGTCGCCAATTATCTTCTGTCGGTGGTCGGCAACGGCCGCCGCCCCAAGGAAAAGCCCTCGACCGAGCCGCAGTCCACGGCGGCGGGTCCCGCGGGCGAGCCGGCCGGCAAGCGCCGCCCCCGCGGCGAGGAACCCGCGACGGATGCTGCCGCCGGACAGCGCCCACCCGCCGAAATCCAGGGCAATGAAACGGCCATTGGCGAGCCGGGCGGCGCTGCGACCGATCGTGGCCGGCCGGGACCCGCGTCGAAGCGCCGGCAGCAGGCGGATCGCCCGGCCGAACCTGCACCGCCGAACCGGTCGAAGAAACTGGGGCAACCCGCTACGGCGACTCGCGGGCCCGAGGCCGAGCCGGTCCGGCCACCTGAACCCGTCCCGGTCCAGCCGTCCCCGTCCGTCGCGGCCCGACCTTCCGAGCCGGCGGAAATTCGGCAACCCGGAGAATCCGGGCAACCCAAGCCCGCGGAAACGGCACCGCGCGCGGAAGGCGCCAAGGAGACCGCGACCGGCCCAGTACGTCCCAATGTGCCGGGCGAGGCTCCCAGGCCAACCCCGCGGCAGGACGCCGGCGATCAGTCGGCCTTTTCGGCGCCCTCGCCCTGATCGCCTTCGAGCGTCTTCGGTTTTTCGAAGAAGCTTCCGGCTTCCACCGCGGGCGGCGGTTCGGTTTCCTCTTGCGCCTCCGGCCCGAGGACGGTTTCGCCCCTAGCCTGACGCTCGGCCTCGTCGGCGTTGCGCGCCACGTTGACCGTGACCGTCACCCCGACTTCGGGATGGAGCGAAATCGACACCCGGTGCAGCCCGATCGTCTTGATCGGGGCGTTGAGCTCGATCTGACCGCGATCGACCGTAAACCCGCCGTCGGCGAACAGCACGGCGAGGTCGCGGGCCGACACCGAACCATAGAGTTGGCCGGACTCCGCCGCTTGGCGCAGCGCCGCGAACTTGCGTCCCTCGAGCTTGTGCGCAACTTTTGCCGCCTCGCTTCGCAGCTCGAGATTGCGCGCCTCGAGCTGGGATTTCATGGATTCGAACCGCGTCTTGTTTTCCTGCGTCGCGCGCAGCGCCTTGCCCTTGGGCAGCAGGAAGTTGCGGGCATAGCCGTCCTTGACGCGCACCACGTCGCCGATCTGGCCGAGCTTGGCGACGCGTTCGAGCAGAATCACTTCCATCGGGCGTTCTCCATTGTTTCGACGGGGATGAAACCAATCATGGCCTCGCCTCGGGCAGCCCGCGCCGCTTCGTCGCGAGACGGCGAAAGTCGAGCACAAGATCGGCGAGGCCCAGCAGGGAGAGCAGCAACGCCGGCCATCCGAACACGGCAACGGCCGCGTAGATGCCGGCAAGGACGAAGCCGCGCCCGTTGATGCCTCGCGTCGTCGCGTGCAGCACCGCGAGCCCGACCAGCGCATAGGCGGTCAGCAAGCTCGCCGTCAGCACGCCGGCGGCAATGCCGAAGAGATCGCCGGCCAGCATGCCGACGGCCGCGGCAGCGAGTAGGGCCGGGGCAGAGCGCGGCAGAATCGTCGCGCCGAGGTCCGGCCATGGCCGCTTCAGCCGGCCCGACAGCTTCACGATGCGGCCGGCCAGCCAGAGATTCGCCAAGCTTGTCACGGTCAAGACTACGGCGGCCGCGAGCGGGGTCGCGATGACGAGAACATCAAGGTACCACTCAGCGTCGGAAATTCCCGGCAACATCCGCGGGGCATCCGACGCAGCGTTGGTTCCCACGCCCAGTAGCCGATCGAGCGCGTGCCTGAGGCCGGCGCGAAAGCCTTCCGCATCGGTTCCGAACATCGGGATGGCGAGAATGATCCCCAGTGCCCCGAGCAGCGCAGCCCATAGCACCAGCCGCTCGATCGGATACCATTGCAAGCCCTCGGGGTCGGCGGATGCCGGCCGCGCCAGGAGCGCCAGATAGCTGAGCCACCACGCCGGCAGCCCAAAGCCGACCAGGAAGGCCGCGAACAGAAAGCCGCCGAACGCCGCGGCCAGACCCGCAACGGCAACGAGCGCGGCGACCAGCGCGGCGACATGGCTCCAGCCCAGCCCGGCAATCATGAGCGGCAGGGGAGCGAGATAGAACAGAAGGAACGAGAACAGCGAGCCCGAGACCAGGGAGGCGAACAGCAAAGCCGCCGCCAAACCCGCCGCCACCCCGACCAAGACAATCTGCAGCATGCTCAGCTGTCCCGCTCCCGGCGGCCGCCTCGGCGCACCGGATCCGAACTTGGCTGACCGCCGCGACATCGCGGAGGCCCGCCGGAGCGGTTAGAGGCGGATCGTGTCCGCCCCAACCCGTGTCTTTCGCGTCCGCAGCAGACGACTGCCCGGTCCAATCCCGATCATTGGATCACGAACGGCAACAACCCCAGGAACCGCGCGCGCTTGATCGCTTTCGACAGCTCACGCTGTTTGCTGGCGGAAACCGCCGTGATCCGGCTGGGCACGATCTTGCCGCGCTCGGAGATATAGCGCTGCAGCAGCTTGACGTCCTTATAGTCGATCTTCGGCGCATTGGCGCCGGAGAACGGACAAGTTTTGCGGCGGCGAAAGAACGGGCGGCGGGACGAGGCCTGGGAAAGACTCATCGTCCTCACTCCCCGACGGTTTCGGTTTCTTCGGCGCCTTCACGCGGGCCGCGCGGCTCGCGCTCGCGCCGCCGCTCGCCGCGCCGCTCATCGCGGTCGCGGTCGCGGTCGACCTTGCGCATCATGGCGGACGGGCCTTCCTCATGCGCCTCGACGCGGATCGTCAAATAGCGCAGCACATCCTCATTGAGGCGCTCCTGGCGCTCGACCTCCGCCACGGCGGCGGGCGGCGCATCGACGTTCAGCAGCGTGAAATGCGCCTTGCGGTTCTTGCGAATGCGATAGGTCAGCGACTTGACACCCCAGTACTCGGCCTTGGCCACCTTGCCGCCCATCTGCTCGAGCACGGCCTGGTACTGGTTGGTCAATTCGTCGACCTGCTGCGCGCCGAGATCCTGGCGCGCAAGGTAGACGTGTTCGTAAAGCGGCATGGAGCGCCCTTCCTTTTGTCAAACGCGCTTCCGTCGTCCGGCGCCAAGCCAGCTCGAGCCTCGGGAAGGCTCGAACGCCCGAGATGCGGGAACACGGGACGCCGGGCCATCGGCCCTGCCGCGCGCTTTGCGCGACCGTCCGTTCAGCTCCCGGCCGGGATCGAGCGGAAAGCCGGGCTTATACGCATTTCCCGGCGAAACACAAGCAGACGCGGCATGGTTCGTCGGCGAAAACCGCGGCAGGCCCCGCCAGTGGTTCCGAATAGTTTCAGTCCGCGCCTGATTCGCATCGGGCGGAATTCGATTTCGGGCGATCTTTCCCGCGCCTTGACATCGGGGGGTGCGCGGTGTCTTAGGGCCCGACCTCGGGGATCCAATGTCAGTTGCATTCATCTTTCCCGGCCAAGGCAGCCAGGCGATCGGCATGGGCAAGGCGCTCGCCGATGCATTTGCGTCGTCCCGGGCCGTCTTCGCCGAGGTCGATGCCGCGCTCGGCGAAAAGCTCTCGAAAATCCTGTGGGAGGGCCCCTCCGAGACGCTCACCCTCACCGAGAACGCGCAGCCGGGGCTCCTGGCGGTGTCGCTTGCCGCGATGCGCGCGCTGGAGACGGAAGCAGGAGTGAAGCTCGAGCGCGATGCCGCGTTCGTCGCCGGCCACTCGCTCGGCGAATATTCGGCGCTCGCCGCGGCGGGCTCGCTTACGATCGGCGATGCCGCCCGGCTGCTGCGCATTCGCGGGCGCGCCATGCAGCGCGCGGTCCCGGTCGGTGCCGGAGCCATGGCGGCGCTCATCGGGCTCGAGCTGGAAGCGGCGGCCGCGGTCGCGGCCGAAGCCGCGGAAAACCAGGTTTGCGAGGCCGCGAACGACAATGGCGGCGGCCAGGTCGTGGTTTCCGGCGACAAGGCCGCAGTCGAGCGCGCCATCGAGATCGCCAAGTCGAAGGGCGCCAAGCGCGCGCTGATGCTGCCGGTATCGGCGCCCTTCCATTGCGCGCTGATGCGACCCGCGGCGCAAGCGATGGCGCAAGCGTTGGGCGACGTGACGGTGAAGCCGCCGGTCGTGCCTTTGGTTTGCAACGTAACGGCCCGGCCGGCGACCGCGCCCGACGAAATCGTGCGGCGGCTGATCGAGCAGGTGACGGGCACGGTGCGCTGGCGCGAATCCGTGACCTTCATGGCGAGCTCGGGGGTGAAGACCTTCTACGAGGTCGGCGTCGGAAAAGTGCTCTCGGGGCTCGTCAGGCGCATCGCCGATTCCGCCGTCGGCGTCGCGGTCGGCACGCCCGCGGACGTGAGTGCGCTCCAGGCCGGGCGCAATGCGCTCAACGCCGCGATCTGATCCCGATCCCGGACCGTCGCTTCCGGTCGCCGGCTGCTCCGGCACATGAGGATCGCAGCGGCGACACAAGGACCGCGAACCATGTTCGATCTCACCGGCAAGAAAGCCCTGGTGACGGGCGCGAGCGGCGGCATCGGCGAGGCGATCGCCCGGGTGCTGCACCGCCAAGGCGCGGCAGTGGCGATTTCCGGCACCCGTCGTGAGGCCCTCGAAGCGCTCGCCGGGGATCTTTCGGAGCGCGCCCATGTCCTGATCTGCAATCTCGCCGCCAAGGATGAAGTCGAAACGCTGGTGCCGCGTGCCGAGGAGGCGCTGGGGCAAATCGATATTCTCGTCAACAACGCGGGCGTGACCCGGGACAATATTTTCGTGCGCCTGAGCGATGAGGATTGGGATCGAGTGATCGCGGTGGACCTGAGCGCCGCGTTCCGGCTGACACGGGCCGCGGTCCGCGGCATGATGCGCCGGCGCTACGGCAGGATCGTCGGCATCACCTCCGTCGTCGGCGTCACCGGGAATGCCGGCCAGGGCAATTACGCCGCGGCCAAGGCGGGAATGATCGGCATGACCAAGGCGCTCGCCCACGAGGTCGCGTCCCGCAACGTCACGGTGAATTGCGTCGCGCCGGGCTTCGTCGACACCGCCATGACCCGGGCACTGACCGAGAAGCAGCGCGAGATGATCCTTGCCGCGGTGCCGGCAGCCCGGTTGGGAGGTGCCGACGAGGTCGCCGCTGCCGTGCTGTTCCTGGCCTCTACCGAGGCCGCCTACGTGACCGGCCACACCCTGCACGTCAACGGCGGGATGGCCATGATTTGACGGCCAAACATCGGGGATTCTGATGCGCAGGCGCAGGCACGGGCGCGCTGGCCAATGCGGAAGAAGTATGATAACCGATCCCCGGCTTGGCTGGGGCGACCGGATCGACGGCGCGGATCGATGCGATCGGCCCGTCGCGGAGTGCGGCCACAGCGTCAACCATGACGAAGCCGCGCCGCCACGGCTCGGGATCATATCAGGACCCGACCCAATCCGAAACGCATGAGGTTTAGACGATGAGTGACATTGCCGAGCGGGTGAAAAAGATCGTCGTGGAGCATCTGGGGGTCGAGCCCGAGAAGGTGACCGAAAATGCCAGCTTCATCGACGACCTCGGTGCCGACAGCCTCGATACGGTTGAGCTGGTGATGGCATTCGAAGAGGAATTCGGCTGCGAGATCCCGGACGATGCCGCCGAAACGATTCTCACCGTCGGCGATGCCGTGAAGTTTCTCGAAAAGAACGCCAAGAGCTGAACCAGTCCGGCTACCCGCGGTCTCACCGTCGACAACCCGGGCGGCGCCTGCGCGGATTTCTCCCGCGGCTAGGGGCCGAGGATCATTGCCGGCTTTCCTTGCGGCCCGCCGGTGTGGAATAAGTCTCCACGCAGTGCATTCGCCTGGCGCCTCGGCCGGACGGTTTTGCGGCCCGGCTGCCACGCCCGGAAAGGCCGGACATGAGACGTGTCGTCATCACGGGAGTAGGAATGGTGACGCCGCTGGGTTGCGGCGTGGAGACGAGCTGGCGCCGGTTGCTGGCCGGCGAAAGCGGCGCGCGCAGAATCGAGAGCTTCGACGTCTCCGATCTGCCGTGCAAGATCGCCTGCATCGTTCCGCGCGGCGACGGCTCCGACGGCAGCTATAATCCCGATCAATGGATGCAGCCCAAGGAGCAGCGCAAGGTCGACGATTTCATCATCTATGCGATGTGCGCCGCCCGGCAGGCGCTCGACGACGCGGGCTGGCGGCCGACCGAATACGACGATCGGATCTCGACCGGCGTCCTCATCGGCTCGGGCATCGGCGGCGTCGAAGGCATCGCCGAGACCGCGATCGTGCTGAAGGAAAAAGGCCCGCGGCGGGTTTCTCCGTTCTTCATTCCCGGGCGTTTGATCAATCTTGCCGCCGGTTACGTGTCGATCGAGTTCGGGCTCAAGGGGCCGAACCATGCGGTGGTCACCGCCTGCTCCACCGGCGCGCACGCGATCGGCGATGCCGGTCGGCTGATTGCGCTCGGCGATGCCGACGTCATGCTCGCGGGCGGCACGGAATCCCCGCTCAATCGACTGTCGATGGCGGGATTTGCCGCGTGCCGGGCGCTCTCGACCGCATTCAACGACACGCCGACGCGCGCGTCGCGGCCCTACGATCAGGACCGCGACGGCTTCGTCATGGGCGAGGGTGCGGGCGTGATCGTGCTGGAGGAATATGAGCACGCCAAGCGTCGCGGGGCGCGCATTTATGCGGAATTGATCGGTTACGGCCTGTCCGGCGACGCCCATCACATCACCGCGCCGGCACCGGACGGCGACGGCGCGCTGCGCTGCATGAAGATGGCGATCCACCGGGCGAACATCGCGGCGTCGGACGTCGATTACATCAACGCCCATGGCACTTCCACGCCGGTGGGCGATGAGATCGAGCTCGATGCGGTGCAGCGCCTCGTCGGCAACGCCGCAAGCCGCGTTTCCATGTCGTCGACCAAATCCTCGATCGGGCACCTGCTGGGAGCGGCCGGCGCGGTCGAGGCGATCTTCTCGGTATTGGCGATTCGCGATCAAGTCGCGCCGCCCACGATCAACCTCGACCATCCGTCGGTGGAGACCCCGATGGATCTGGTTCCGCACCGGGCGCATCCGCGCGACATCGACATCGTGCTGTCGAATTCCTTCGGTTTTGGCGGTACCAATGCTTCACTGGTGTTTCGCCGACTCGGGGAGTAGCCGCTTCACCCTTTCGCCATATTTGGCCTTACCTTGCAGCAGGAAGCCATCGGACCCTCATGACCGCTGATCCACGCAAAGCACCGTCTCCCGGTACCGGGGCTGGCTTTACGCCGGGCGTGGATGCATACGCAGCCGAGGGGCCGCACCGGGCACCCGGCGCGGGCGCTTCCTCGCCATCCGAAAAGCGGCGGACGTTGCGCAGCCCGCGCGCCGCATTGGAGCCCGAACGCGTGCCCGAGCCCAACCGTCCCTCCCGGCGCGCGCGACATCCCATCGTGGTCGCGGGCAGCGCCATTTTCACCCTCATTCTCCTCGCCGCGATTGCGGTCGGCTTCGCTGTGGCATTCGGCAAGCAGCGGCTCGATGCGGCGGGTCCGCTCGAGCAATCCCAGATCGTCAACATTCCGCGCAACGTCGGTCCTAGAGACATCGCCGATCTGCTGCAGCGCGAGGGCGTGATCGAGCAGAAATGGGTGTTCCTCGGCGGCATCCTGGTGACGAAAGACTGGAGCAAGCTGAAGTCGGGCGAGTACGAGTTCAAGAAACAGGCGAGCCTTCACGACGTGATCGACACGCTGGTCGAAGGCAAGGTGTTGCAGCATCACCTCACCGTCCCCGAGGGGCTCACCTCGGAGCAGGTGGTTCAGCGCCTGATGGACAACGACGTGCTGTCCGGCAACATCAAGGAGATTCCCAGGGAGGGCAGCGTCCTGCCGGACACCTACAGCTTCCCGCGCGGCTCCATGCGCGAGCAGCTGATCCAGCACATGCAGCAGGAGCAGCGCCGGCTCGTGCAGGATATCTGGAACCGGCGCGCGCCCGATCTGCCGGTCAAGAGTCCGGAGCAATTGGTGGTGCTCGCCTCGTTGATCGAGAAGGAAACCGGCAAACCCGACGAGCGCACGCGGGTCGCCGCGGTTTTCGTCAATCGGCTGAAGTTGAAGATGCGGCTGCAATCCGATCCGACCATCATTTACGGATTGGTCGGAGGCAAGGGGACGCTGGGCCGTCCCATCCTGCGTTCCGAGATCGATCAGCCGACCCCCTACAACACCTATGTGATCGATGGGCTGCCGCCCGGTCCCATCGCCAACCCGGGCCGCGCCTCGCTCGAAGCCGCGGCGAGCCCGGCGAGAACCAAGGAGCTGTATTTCGTAGCCGACGGGACCGGTGGTCACGCGTTCGCCGAAAATTTGGACCAGCACCAGAAGAACGTGGCCCGTCTGCGCCAGACCGAGCAGCAAAAAGAGCCGCCGCAAGCCGCGCCGTCGGCGCCTGCCGTTGCGCCTGCTCCCGCTCCCGCGGCGGCCCGCCAGCCGCATCAGGCTCCGGCGCGGACCGCTCCCGCTCCGATTCGGATCACCCCGTCACCATCTCGCCAGCCGCAGGAGCCCAAGCCGGCGCCGTCCCGAACCGGCGAAGCGCCGCAGCCCGCACCGCAATGATCTTCCGCCGATCGCGGCGCCTGCTTCGCGCGACATTGGTTGTTCATTGCCGAGGTTCGGGAGTTCGGCGCACGAAGCAGCCGACCGATGCCGCTTGCCGGTTGGTCTTGTGAGGGGTGAAGCCCGCGGCTAAGGTCGGCGGCCCTGCAGTCTTCCCCATTTCGAGAGTCGCGGCCGATGGCGTTGTCGAGCATGACCGGTTTCGCTCGTTGCAACGGCACCAACGGCGCCTATGCGTGGGCCTGGGAGCTCAGGTCCGTGAACGGCAAAAATCTCGACTTGCGGCTGCGGTTGCCGCCCGGCTGGGACGCCGTGGAAGCTCCGGCACGCGCCAGGGCTGCCGAAGCGCTGTCGCGCGGGACGATCCACGCGACGCTCTCCGCGCGCCGCGAGGGCGTCGCTCCTTTGGTTCGCGTCAACGAACCGGTGCTTGCCGCGGTGCTCTCCACCCTGCGCGAGGTCGCGCAGCGCGTCGAGGCGGCACCGGCGCGGCTCGACGGCATTCTGGCGCTCAAAGGTGTGATCGAGATAACGGACCAGGAGGAGAGCGAGGAGGATCGCCGCGCGGCCGAGCTGGCGGTGATCGCCGGATTCGGCGACGCGCTCGGGGCGCTCGCCGGCACGCGCCGTCAGGAAGGCGCGGCGCTCGCGGGCGTGCTGGGGACGAGGCTCGACGAGATCGGCAGGCTCGCCGCGCGCGCCGAGGCGGCGCCCGGTCGCCGTCCGGAGGCGATACGATCGCGGTTGGCCGAGCAGGTCGCGGTGCTCGTCGGCGTTTCCGACCGGTTCGATGCGGGTCGATTGCATCAGGAAGCGATCTTGATCGCGTCGAAGGCCGACGTCCGCGAGGAGCTGGACCGGCTCGCCGCGCATGTCGAGCAGGGGCGCAACCTGCTGGCGCAGGGCGGCGCCGTCGGACGCCGGCTCGATTTTTTGGCGCAGGAGCTGCAGCGCGAGGCCAACACGTTGTGCGCCAAGTCGAACGACGTCGAGCTCACCAACATCGGGCTCGAGCTCAAGAGCGTGGTCGAGCAGTTCCGCGAGCAGGTTCAGAATCTGGAGTGAGATCATGGGGGACGCTGCGGCGGGGCGGACGACAGGTTGGCCGATCGCCCGCCGCGGGCTGATGTTGGTGCTCTCCTCGCCGTCCGGTGCCGGCAAGACCACGCTATCGCGCCTGCTGCTCGAACGGGATTCCGCCGTCACCCTGTCGGTCTCGGTTACCACGCGCCCGCCGCGGCCGGGCGAGATCGACGGCCGCGACTATCATTTCATCGATGCCGGCCGGTTCGACGCGATGGTCGCGCGCGGGGACTTGCTCGAATGGGCGCGCGTGTTCGATCATTGGTACGGCACGCCGCGCGCGCCCGCGGCCGTGGCGCTCGCCGCCGGGCGCGACGTGCTGTTCGACATCGACTGGCAAGGCACGCAGCAGCTGCGCGAGAAGGCGCGTTCCGACCTCGCCAGCGTCTTCGTGCTGCCGCCCTCGATCGAGGAGCTGGAAAAGCGCCTGCGCAGCCGCGCCCAGGATCCCGAGGACGTGATTCGCCGGCGCATGACCCAGGCCACCGAGGAAATGAGCCATTGGGCCGAATACGACTACGTGGTGGTCAATGCCGATATCGAGCGGGCGTTTGCCGACGTCCGCGCGATCCTGGCGGCCGAACGGCTCAAGCGCGAACGCCAGCCCGGACTGTCCGCCTTCGTTCGCGAGCTGCAGGGCAAGCTGTGAGGCTCGCCGCGTAGAATGGGCAAAATCGTCCATTCAGATGAAGAAGTTCACCGCGAGCCTTGCCAGCGATTTTGCCCACACTGTGATCGAGCCGCGTGGGCACGACGCGTCGTGCGCGAGTTTGCATGTTGCATGTACTGCGCGCCCTTGCCCGCGATGCGCCATGCCTACCTTACATGTCGGGCGCGAACGCCCGCGCCAGCGCGACGAAACCCTCGACCGGTATGTCTTCCGCGCGCGCGGTCGGATCGAGACCCGCGGCGGCGAGCAGGGGCGCGGGATCGCGCTCGAGCGATTTGAGGCTCTGGCGCAGCATCTTGCGCCGTTGGCCGAATGCGGCTCCGGTGACGCGCTCCAGGACAGACAAATCACACCGGGCGGGCGTTGCGCGCGGGACGAGCCGCACCACCGAAGAGGTGACCTTCGGCGGCGGCACGAATGCGCTCGGCGCGATGTCGAACAGGATGCGCGGCTCGGTGCGCCATTGGGCGAGCACGGAAAGCCGTCCGTATTGCTTCGAGCCGGGTGCCGCCACGATGCGTTCCGCGACTTCGCGTTGGAACGTCAGCACCAGCGCGTCGTAGAAGGGCGGCCAGGGCTCCGCCGAAAGCCAGGCAACGAGCAGCGCGGTCGCGATGTTGAACGGCAGGTTGCCGACCACCCGGACTGGCCCGCGGCCGAGATAAGGCTTGGCATCGAACCGCATCGCGTCGGCTTCCACGATGGTCAGCCGGCCGGCGAAATGCGCGACGATTTCCGTAAGCGCGGCGACCGAGCGCGGATCGCGTTCGACCGCCACCACCTGCCCGGCGTCGAGCGCCAGCAAGGCTCGGGTCAATCCGCCCGGGCCGGGCCCGATCTCGATCACGGTCACGCCTTCGAGCGGCCCGGCAGCGCGCGCGATGCGCGCGGCGAGATTGAGATCGAGCAGAAAATTCTGCCCCAGGGACTTGCGTGCGCTCAGGCGGTGGCGGCGGATGAAATCCCGCAGCGGCGGCAGCGCGTCGATGTTTCCCGTCATCGACCGGACGCGGCGGCAGCGGGCGCGCCGGATGCGATGCTTGCGGCCAGACGCAGCGCCGCGATGAGGCTCGACGGATCGGCGCGCCCCGTCCCGGCGATGTCGAACGCGGTGCCGTGGTCGGGCGAAGTGCGCACGAACGGCAGGCCCAGCGTGACGTTCACGGCATGGGCGAAGGCCAGCGTCTTGATCGGGATGAGGGCCTGGTCGTGATACATGCACAGGGCGACGTCATAGGTCGATCGCGCCGCGGCGTGGAACATCACGTCGGCGGCAAGCGGGCCGCGAGCGTCGATGCCTTCGGCGCGCAGCCGCTCGACCGCCGGCGCCACCACGTCGAGGTCCTCCTCGCCGAGCGCGCCGGCTTCGCCGGCGTGCGGATTGAGGCCGGCGATCGCCAGACGCGGCCGCGCCATGCCGAAGCGCGCCTCGAGATCGCGCGCGACGATTCGCGCGGTGTCGACGATGAGTTCGACGGTCAGCCGACCCGGCACCTCGCGCAAAGGCAGATGGATCGTCACGGGGACGACGGCGAGCTCGGGAGACCATAGCATCATCGCGGTCGGCGTCGGCTTGCCGGTGGCCTGCTGCGCCAGTTGCGCCAGATATTCGGTATGTCCGGGGGCGGAAAATCCGGCCTGATACAGCACCGCCTTGGCGACCGGATTGGTCACGAGCGCCGCCGCTCGCCCGGCCATCACGTCGGCCACCGCGCGCCGGATCGATGCGATTGCGGCCGGCGCGCTGGAGTGATCGGGACGGCCTGGCTGCGCCGTCACCCTCATGCCGAGCGAGACCACCGGCAGGGCGCTGGCGAATACCGCCGCGGCCGCTTGCGGCTCGACGCTCGTCACGCGGATCGGAAGCTGCAGGCGTTCGGCGCGTTGCGCCAGGAAATCCGCGTCGACGACCGCATAGAACGGCGGCAGGCCGAATTCGCCGCGGCGACGCCAGGCTGCGATGGTGATATCGGGACCGATCCCGGCCGGCTCGCCGAGCGTCAGCGCCAAAGGTGCGGACATGGCGCTGCCACTCTAGCGAATCTCGATCATCGCGCTGCGCCGCAGTTCCTCGAGGTAACGCTTGGATTGCGCCTCATAGCGCTGGTTCGAGATCTCCTCGCGCGCCTCGCGCTCTTCCGGGTTGTCGCCGCGCGTCGGTTCCTTGGAGCAGACCGCGAACACTTCGACGCCGAGCTGGGTGACGCCGGGTGGGGTCAAGCCACCCACGGGGGTCGCATCGAGCACCTCGCGCTGTTTCGCCGGCACGTCGAGCGAGGAGCGGGTGATCTCGTCGCGCACCGTGACGTCGCGCAGCGTCCGCGCCGCCACCAGCCCCTCCTCGCAGCCATGGAAGCGGGCGCGCAACGCCTCGGCTTCTTTCTTGCGGGCCTCATAGGCGTCCTGGGCCGACCCGCGCGGCACGATGAACAGGACTTGCCGCAGCTTGAATTGAAAGGCGGCTGGCGTCGGCTTGTCGTCCTTCTTCCGCGCCTGTGCGGCGGCGAGGACTTCCTTTTCGCCCACCTGCAGGCTGCCCTGGAATTTGCCGCGGATGATCGCGCTCCAGCCGATATCGGCCTTGATGCGCGCCTTCAGCGACGGGACGTCGATGCCGGCTTTCGACAGCGCATCGGCAAACTGCTGCGAGCTCAGCCCGGCGTGGCGCGCCATGCCGTTGAACGCCTGATCGACGTCTTTGTCGGTGATATTGATGATGTAGCGCTTGGCGATCTGCAATTTGAGCTTTTCGTTGATCAGCTCGTTGAGCGCCTCCTCGCGGCTTTGTTTCTTGTGCGTGGAGATTTCGGTGAGCTGCATCCGGTGCGTGACGTCGAGCACCGTGACCGGATCGCCGTTGACCAGAGCCGCGACCTGGGCGTGGGCGCCCGCGTGCCAGATCGGCGCGATCGCCAACACCAGAACCAGGGTGCCGGCGAGGCGCGATCGAAACAGTCGGGTCACGTGGAAAATTGCCATTTGCATCGAGTCGATCCCGGCGAATTGCTTCCTGGTCCTTGGCTCCCTCAGTTCGGCGCGGTGCCGCTGACGCGGGTCGAAAATCCCGTGCCGCCCAGGGTGCGCAGGCTCATCTGCACCATGACCATATGGTCGGTGCCGACGGCGATCGAGGTGGCGTTTGTCGGCGAGTAACCATAGTTGAAGTCGGTGATGTAGTTGACCGAAATCGCGAAGCAATCGTCGATATAGCCCAGCCCGAGGCGGTACTGGTCGAACTGGGCGGAGCCGATATCGTAGCGGGCGGCGCCCAGCACGGACCAGCTCGGAGTGAACTTGAACGACACGCTGCCGAGCACTCCGTCGCGGCGCGTCAGGAAGCCGATGTCGGGCTGCGCTGCGTAATTGCCGTACAGCATCGAGACCGCCCAGCGATCGAAATTCGCCCGGGCCTCGAGCTCGGCGCGCTGTACCGAAAAATCCTGCTCGGCGAAGCGGAAGCGCGAGATGAACATGTAGGTCTGGTCGGGCTGATAGGACAGCCGCGCGACGTAATCCGACACCCTCGTCTCCAGCCCGCTGTCGACCCCGGTGTTGGCGGCGTCGCGGAACGCGAAGGAATTCTTGCCGAACAATTGCAGCGACTGGCCGAACAGGGCGTTGACCGTGCCGCCTTGGTTGAACTGCGCGGTATATTGCAGGCCGTAATTGGCGCGGCCGCCGCCTTCCACGCGGTCCCAGCCGGCGAACTTGTCGACCTTGAACAGATTGCTGTCGTCGAAGATCAGGCTCTGCGAATCCTCGTTCGGGATCTTTTCGTTGGGGATCTTGCTGTCCGACTCGTTGGGGCGGGCGATTACCTGAACGATCGGCTCGAGCGTCTGCGTTCCCCAGGGCTGGACGTTGATCAGCGGATAACGGTACTCCATGCCCACGGCCGGCATGAAGCGCACGAAGCTGTTGTTGCCGGTCTCGACGAAATTCGCCACGCCGGGCTGATTGCTGATCGAGGATTCGCCGACGTCGCCGCGCAGGATCACGAACGGGGTCCAGGTCTGACCCAGGCCGTCGACGAAGGTGCGCCGCCAGGTCGTCTCGGCGGACGCGCGCGAATAGGTCCCGGGCACGCCGCGCAGCAGGCAACTGGCCGGAATGCGGATCGCCGGATCGGGCGTCATGCAGGCGTTGTTGGCGATCGCGGACTGGCTGATGGCGTCGAACTCGGCCGATTGCCGGGAAAGACTGGTGATATTGGCCTTGAGGCTCAGCTCGCCGCCCAGCACCGGCTGCGCGAACACGCGGGCATAGTCGATCACCGGGGCGACGATCGGGAGCTGGCTCTGATTGTCGGCAAGCGACAGGCCGTAGAAATACATCACCCGTGCGTCGAAATAAGAGCGGTCGCCGCGGCCGATGAAATACAATTGCGAGGTGCCGGCATCGGAGATGCCGTTGCCGAAGTATTTGGGATCGGCGAAATGCTGCCAATAGCTGTTGATCTTGTAATCCTGGAACAGCATCTTGTCGGATAGCAGCAGTGCGTCCCAGCCCCACGCCCATTTGTCGTTGAGCGAGAATTGGCCGGCGGTGTCGACCTCGCCGCGCAATCGTCGGTCGCCGGGATATCCGGGCCCATGGACTTCCGTCAACAAATGGGGATCGGCCTGGACGATACCCGCGCCGTGAATTGCAAAGCCGCCGTTGTCGAAGCGCTGGCGCCACTGTCCTTCCAGCAACGGCCCCTGCTGCGAGGTGATGGTGGGCGTCACGGTGAAATCGTAGTTCGGCGCGAGCGCCCAATAGTACGGTGTGGAGAGACCGAATCCGTAGTTCTTGCTGTAGGAGGTGGTCGGCATCAGCCAGCCGGTCTTGCGCTTCACCGTCGGGTCCGGCACGGAAAAATACGGCACCCACAGCAGCGGAACGCCCAACACTTCCAGCCTGGCGTTCTCGAAATAGATCATCTTCTCCAGCTCGTCGTGGACGATGCGGACCGCCTTGACCTGCCATTTCGGCGGTTTTCGCGGGTCGTCCTTGCACGGCTCGCACGCGGTATAGACGCCGCTCTGGAACACCGTGTAATTGCCGCCCGAGCGTTCCGTCAGCGGCGCGGCGAACCGGGTCTTGTCCGGCGTTTCCAGCCGCAGCGAGTCCACGAAACCGTCGCGGAACTGGTCGTCGAGATCGAGGATCTCCCCGTAGATGATCTTGCCGTCCGCCTCGACCAGGCGCACGTTGCCTTCCGCCTTCAGGCGCTTCGTCTTCTGGTCGTAGGTGACCTTGTCGGCCTCGAGCGTGGAGCCGTTGTAATAGATCTGCACGCTGCCGACCGCCGAAATCCGCTCATTGGAATAGTCGTAATGGATCTCGTTCGCCTGGACGAGCATCTGCGCATCGGGATCGGGCTTCGAGGTGTTGAACTCGCGCGATCGGGGTTGCTGCTTGGGGATGCCGACCCACTCGGTGCTGAGCGCGGGGCCCTTGTTCTTCTCGGCGGCGGGTTCCGCCGCGTCGGCCGGCTGCGCGCCGAGCCAGCAGGCGATCCATGCCAGCGACAGCACCAGGCTGCCGCGATGCAGCCGGGAGCGCGGACGGGCGGCGGTCGACCCGGCCATCACCCGTCCTCCTGGTACAACAGAGCAACGAAGCCGGTGAGGCCGCCGACGAGCACGGGCAGCCACGCCGCTGCCACCGGGTGCATCAGCTCGGCCCTGCTCAAATCCTCGGTTACTTTCGACAACACATAAAGCAGAAAGCCTGCTCCTACGCCATTCAAGACCATGGCGGATACTCCGCCGAATCTAAAGAAGCGTAAACTGACCGAGGCCGCCAGCATGACCATGGCGACCAGGAGCAGCGGGCGCGCCAACAGCAGCTGGTATTGCAACCGATATCCGGCGGCGGCGAGACCCGCCTGCTCCGCCGTCTCGATGTACGACGGCAGTTCCCAAAACGACACGGTCTCGGGCGTGGCAAAGCTTTCGCGCACTTGTTCGCGCGTGAGGTTGGTGCTCAGCGAATAGGAATCGAGCTCCCGGATGGGCGAGCCGGACGCATAGACCCTGGCTTGCTCGAGCCGCCAATGGCCCGACTGCAGCTCGGCGCTCTTGGCCTCGACGCGCTCCCGGAACCGGCCCGACGCATCGAAGGCGAACACCGTCACTCCGCCCAGCAGCGCGCCCTGCTCGCGGCTGGAGGTGGCGTTGATGATGGCTTGGCCCTCCACGGTCTTCTGGCGCACCCAGAAGCCGCCGCCGGTCTGGCGCAGCCCCGCCGGCCGTTCGCCGAACAGATCGGCTTCGAGGCGCTTCGACTGCTCGCGCAGCGCCGCCGAAACCGGGTTGTAGACCGTAGCCGCCAGCGCGCCGAGCACGAGGGCGACGAGGAGGGCAGGGGTTACGAACTGCCAGGCCGACATTCCGGCGGAGCGCGCCACCACCAGCTCGTGCCGCCGCGACAAATTGAGATAGCACGTCATCGCCCCGACCAGCACTGCGAACGGCAGCAGGCGCTCCGTCACTTGCGGAACGCGGAAGAACGAGGTCTTGGCGACCAGCCAAGCCGATACGTTCGGTGCATCGGAGGCGCGACGCATCAATTCGACATAGTCGATGAGCACCACGAGCACGAACACGCCGGCGAACACCGCGGTGACCACGCCGAAGAAGCGCATTGCGACGTAACGGGACAGCGTGAGCGGGATCATCGCGCCGGCTCCGTTCGACCGCCCCCGGCGGCCCGCGCGAACGCGCAGCGGGCAATATCCCGCCGCTCCGCCACGGTCCCGTCCCGGTCGGTTGTGAACACGCGATTGCGCAACGTTCCCCTGTCCCTTCGGACCCCCGTTTTCGCCCTCCGCCGTCCGGTCCCGGACGGGCGCGAGCCGGCCCCAGGCGATCGATCCTATCCTACTGCCAATTCGGGCATTTTTGGCTCGATTCGTCAGGCCCGGCCCCGACCCCGGAAGTTCTATGCCTTCGCTGCGCAGGCGTAAACCGCGTCGATGGCAATACGACGGCACGCTGCCTCGCCAGCCGCGGAATGATGCTGTAATGCAACACCGACGTTCCCCCTATTACCGCCATTCTCCCGAAAGGACCGTTTATGGCCGATGCCCCCAGAATCGCATTCGCCGCGTTCGCGACGCCGACCAAGGGCGTCTTGGTGGTGTTCATGAACGGCGAGCTGCGGCTGGGCGCGGCCACGAGCAAGCTGCTGGGCCGAAACCACGACCTGGTCGCCCGGGCCGCGAGTGCCGAAAAGTTCACTGGCAAGCTCGGCGCGGTGCTCGACTTCCTGGCTCCGGCGGGTTTGCAGGCAGAGCGGCTCATCGTCATCGGCTCGGGCACGCAGACCCCGGATTTCGTCAAGTTGGGCGGCATCGTCATGGGCAAGATCTCGCCGCGCGCCGCCGAGGCCGACATCCTGCTCGACCTCCCCACCGGAGCGATGAAACCGGATCAGGCGGCCGATTTCGCCCTCGGCCTCGGCCTGCGCGCCTATGCTTTCGAACGCTACAAGACCAAGCGCAAGGAGGACGAGGAGAGGCGGGGCAAGCTGCGGCTTAAGCTCGGCGTCGCCGATGTGCCCGCGTCCCGCAAGGCCTGGGGCCGGCGCGAGGCGTTATGCGGCGGCGTCGTGCTGGCGCGGGACCTCGTCAACGAGCCGGCGAACGTGCTCCATCCCGAGGAGTTTGCCCGCCGCGCGGCGGGCCTGAAAAAGCTCGGGGTCGCGGTCGAAGTGCTGAACGAGGCGGCGCTGAAGAAGCTCGGCATGCGCACGCTGCTCGCGGTCGGCCAGGGCTCGGCACGCGAAAGCCGGGTCGTGGTCATGCGGCTCAACCGCGGCAAGTCGGGCGCCGCGCCGGTCGCCTTCGTGGGCAAGGGAGTGTGTTTCGACACCGGCGGCATCTCGATCAAGCCGGCCGCCAGCATGGAGGACATGAAGGGCGACATGGCGGGGGCTGCCTGCGTGGTCGGCCTGATGCGGGCGCTGGCCGCCCGAAAGGCCGCCGTCAACGCCGTCGGCGTCATCGGCCTCGTCGAAAACATGCCGGACGGCAAGGCCCAGCGTCCCGGCGACATCGTGACCTCGATGTCCGGCCAGACCATCGAGATCATCAATACCGACGCGGAGGGCCGGCTCGTGCTCGCCGACCTCCTGTGGTACGTCAAGAACCGGTTCAAGCCGAAATTCATCATCGATCTTGCGACTCTGACCGGCGCGATCCTGGTGGCGCTCGGCCACGAGCATGCGGGATTGTTCGCGAACGACGAGCGGCTGGCGGAGCGCCTGCTGCAGGCGGGCACCGCGACGGGCGAGCGGGTATGGCGCATGCCGCTCGGCCCCGATTACGACAAGCTGATCGATTCCAAATTCGCCGACGTGAAGAACACCGGCGGGCGCAACGCCGGATCGGTCACCGCGGCGCAATTCCTGCAGCGCTTCGTCGACAAGACGCCCTGGGCGCATCTCGACATCGCCGGCACCGCGTTCGGGACGCCGCCATCCGACATCAATGCGAGCTGGGGCTCCGGCTGGGGCGTGCGGCTGCTCGACCGGCTGGTCGGGGATCATTACGAGAAATGATGGGCGGCCGATGACCGAAATCCTGTTCTATCAGCTCCGCAAGCAGCCGCTCGAGCAGGTGCTGCCCGCGCTGTTGGAGAAATCGCTCGAGCGCGGTTGGCGGGTCGCCGTCCAGGTCGCCTCGGAAGAGCGCCTCGAGGCGCTCGATTCGCATCTGTGGACCTATCGGGAAGAGGGCTTTCTGCCGCACGGCACCGATCGCGAGAGCGAGGCCGCGGTCCAGCCGATCCTGCTCACGCTCGGCAGTGACAATCCGAACCGTGCCGAGGTGCGGTTTCTGCTCGATGGCGCCGCGATGCCGGCCGAGGTCGGACACTATCGCCGCATCGTCCTACTGTTCGATGGCGAGGACGCCGAGGCGCTCGGCGCCGCGCGCGAGCGCTGGGCGGCCGCGAAGGCCGACGGCTTCGACGTGACCTATTGGCAGATGGACGATCACGGCCGCTGGCAGCGCCAGCCCTGAGCCGGGCTGCTCGCTTCAATTTTTTTTGCGAGAGGGAGCCGCAAACGGCTCCCTCCCCCCTTGTGGGGGAGGGATGGGGAGGGGGGTGTCTGATACTCCAGCATGGTTACCCCCTCCCGGCTCGCGCGTTGAGCGCGCGAGCCGACCTCCCCCACAAGGGGGGAGGTAACCAGAGCAAGCTCATCGGCATGTGCGATATCGCTGCAGCAGCGAGGAGGATCGAGGAAGCGCAACTGTTTCAGGCTCGTGAAACCCGCTCAGCTCGCGGCCGGCTTCTTGCCGGGTTTCTTCGGGACTGCCGGTTTTGCGGCGGCGGGAAGCTCCGGCGCCCGCTCGATCGACTTCAGCCGTCCCGACACGAAGCGATAGATGCCGGGGTGCTCGCCTTGCAGATACGTCAGCACCACGCTGCGCTCGCCGCGCTCGCTCCTCGAGATCTCCACCTGGCCGGTATAGCCCGCCGCCCGCACGAGGTCGCACTCGCTCATTTCGAGCGCGATCCCTGGGCCGGGCCGCGAGCCGCCAGGCTGCGCCGATCCCGGCGCGAGCGGCGCCGGCGCGGGGCCCGCTTCGGGGCCGGCCTGGAAATAGAGCGCGCCCGGCCCCGATGGTCCGTCCGCGGGGGCGGGATCGCCGGCGCATCGTCCATCCGGTCCCACGAAATCATCCGGTCCCAGCGGCCTTGCCGCACGGATCGTGGGGGTCACGGCCTGGGCCCAGTCCGGCTTGGTGAGGCGCAATTTCGTTCTGAGATCCGCATCGGAGGCCTGCTCATTGGGCGAGGAGCATGCCGCGAGCGCCAGCAACAGCGCTGCGGCTGCCGTCGCGGCTGACTGGCGGGAAACCTTGCTCGCCATTCCTCGAGATCCGTTTCGGGCCGTTCGCACCGGACCGGCGATGGGGCGCATTTTGCTCCAGCGCCGCGCCGGCAGCAATGCGAAGACGTCCGCCGCTCGGCTTGCCGGCAACGCGGCGATCGTGGCGAGGATACGATGCCGGGCGATTGCGGCAAAACCCGAGACGCTCCGGCGCCTGGGCTGTAGTGCGCCGCCGGCCATGGCCGAGCCTTGCTGGCTGCGGACGCCGCCGTTATAAGCCCAAAAATTCCGACGGTTCTCCCCCGCAACAGGAAGGCCGAGATGGCGATCGAGCGCACCTTCTCGATCATCAAGCCCGATGCGACCCGGCGCAATCTGACCGGCGCGATCAACGCCATGATCGAAGCCGCGGGGCTGCGCATCGTGGCGCAAAAACGCGTGCGCATGACGCGGGAAGAGGCCGAGACGTTCTATGCGGTCCACCGCGAGCGCCCGTTCTTTTCCGAGCTGGTGGAATCCACGATTTCCGGGCCAGTGGTCGTTCAGGTGCTCGAAGGCGAGAACGCGATCGCCAAATATCGGGAGCTCATGGGCGCCACCGATCCGGCCAAAGCCGATCCCGGAACCATCCGCAAGCTCCACGCGCGCTCGATCAGCGAGAACTCGGTGCACGGCTCCGACGGGCCGGAAACCGCGGCGGTCGAGATCGCGCAGTTTTTCTCGGCAGACGAGATCGTCGGCTGATTCGGGTCGTCATCCCGGCCCAGTGCCGGGATGCACGAATTGAATCCCGACGCGTAGAAGGCATGGATCGCCGGGACAAGCCCGGCCAGGACGAATCAATCCCGAATCGGTTCAGGCAGCTTCTCAGTGCCGTCCCGGCGCATTCAATCGCGCGGGCCGATGCCGTATACCTCGGCGATGGACGCCACGGCTCAGCCCTTCATTGCGCTCGCCCAGGTGGTGATGATCGACATCGCGCTCGCGGGCGACAACGCGATCGTGGTCGGACTGGCGGCCTCCCGCGTCGCGGCCGCCATGCGCCGCAGGGTGATTTTCTGGGGCATCGCCGGCGCTGTCGTGCTGCGCGTGCTGTTCGCGGTGCTCGCGACGCGGCTGTTCGCGATCATCGGGCTCACGCTGGCCGGCGGCATCATCCTGCTGTGGGTGTGCTGGAAGATGTACCGCGAGCTCAGCCGCGGTCCCGGGGATCGGGCCGTCATCGCCGGCAATGCCAGCGCGAAGGAGCCGCGCACCTCGATGAGCTTTCGGGCCGCGGTGGCGCAGATCATCGTCGCGGATCTTTCCATGTCGCTCGACAACGTGCTGGCGGTGGCGGGCGCGGCCAAGAACAATTTGCCGATCCTGATGATCGGGCTCGCCCTGTCGGTTCTGCTGATGGCGGTCGCGGCGAATTTTATCGCCAAACTCCTCGTGCGCCACGCCTGGATCGGCTGGCTCGGGCTCGCCATCGTGCTCTACGTGGCGCTCGAGATGATCTGGCGCGGGGTTTTCGAGGTAGCGGCGCACGCTTGATCCGGTCTGCTGCGCGCGCGCGGTTAGCGGCCAAAAAATCGATGGTGTCGATACGCTGCCCAGGTTTGTTCACGCACGGCGCCTGTCCCGGGGCTCGCCGTTACCCTTGCACCCGCCATTCCGCGGCGATGCGGCGCTCGACGGAAGGGCTAGATTGGGCGATCATAGCGCCCGGCGAGGTTTCATGAACCGGATCGAGCCTGGGTTTGCGTCGGTGCCGCGGGTGGCCTATTCCGCCTGCCCGCACGATTGCCCATCGACCTGCGCGCTCGAAGTCGAGGTGCTCGACGAGCGCACCATCGGGCGCGTACGCGGGGCCGAGGACAACGACTACACGCTCGGCGTGATCTGCGCCAAGGTCGCGCGCTACGCCGAGCGGGTGCATCACCCCGACCGGCTGTTGCGCCCGCTGCGCCGCACGGGCCCGAAGGGGTCCGGCGATTTTGCGGAAATCTCCTGGGACGACGCGCTCGATCTCGTCGCCGAGAAGTTCGAGGCGGCGGAGCGCCGCCACGGCACGGAGGCGGTGTGGCCCTATTACTACGCCGGCACCATGGGGCTCGTCATGCGCGACGGCATCAACCGCCTGCGCCATGTCAAGAAATATTCCGGCTTCTATTCGACCATCTGCAACACGCCGGCGCGGGTCGGCTTTTTGGCCGGCACCGGCCGGCTCGCCGGCCCCGATCCGCGCGAGATGGCGAAATCCGATCTGGTCGTGATCTGGGGCGCCAACGTCGTCAACACCCAGGTCAACGTGATGACGCACGCCACCCGCGCGCGAAAAGAGCGCGGGGCGAAGATCGTGGCGGTCGACGTCTACCGCAACGGCACCATGCAGCAGGCCGATCTCGCGGTGCTGATCCGGCCGGGCACCGACGCGGCGCTCGCCTGCGCGGTCATGCATTGCCTGTTCCGCGACGGCAAGGCGGATCGCGACTATCTTGCGCGTTACACCGACGTCCCCGCCGAGCTCGAGGCGCACGTGCGCTCGCGCTCGCCGCAATGGGCCGCGGCGATCACCGGATGCGACGTCGCCACCATTGAGGCGTTCGCGGCGCTCATCGGCGAGCGTAAGCGCGCGTATTTCCGGCTCGGCTACGGCTTCTCGCGCTCGCGCAACGGCGCCGTCAACATGCATGCGGCGAGCTGCATCCCGGCGGTGACCGGCGCCTGGCTCCACGAGGGCGGCGGCGCGTTCTTCAACAATTCGGCGATCTATCACTGGGACACGACGATGATCGAGGGGCACGACGCCCGCGATCCCTCGATCCGCGTGCTGGACCAGTCGCGCATCGGACCGATCCTGGTCGGCGACGCGGAGGCCCTGTTTGGTGGCCCGCCGGTCACCGCGCTGATCGTCCAGAACACCAATCCGATGTCGGTCGCGCCGGAGCAGGATCTCGTCAAGCGCGGCTTTGCCCGCGAGGACCTGTTCGTCTGCGTACACGAGCAGTTCATGACCGAGACCGCCCACATGGCCGACGTGGTCCTGCCCGCCACCATGTTCCTGGAGCACGACGACTTCTACCAGGGCGGCGGCCACCAATACATCCAGCTCGGGCCCAAGCTGGTCGAGCCGCCCAGCGAATGCCGCTCCAACCACGAGGTCATCTGCGCGCTGGCGCGGCGGCTCGACGCGCGTCACCCGGGGTTCGAGATGAGCGCGCGCGAGCTGATCGACTGGACGCTGCGCCGTTCCGGCTGGGGCGGCATCGAGGAGCTGGAGGCGAAGCGCTGGATCGATTGCCAGCCCGATTTCGCCACCGCGCATTACGTCGACGGCTTTGCCTGGAGCGACGGCAAGTTCCGCTTCAAGCCGGATTGGCCGCACGTGCCGCACCGGCATCCGTGGGAGGCCGGTCCCGTCGAGCAGATGCCGCGCCTCCCCGACCATTGGCAGATCATCGAAGAGGCTGACGCGAACCATCCGTTTCGCCTGGCGACGTCACCGGCGCGGCAGTTCCTCAACTCGACCTTCACCGAGACGCCGACATCGCGCGCGCGCGAGCGGCGGCCGGAAGTGATGATCCATCCCGACGATGCCGCGCCGCTCGGGATCGCCGACGGCGACAAAGTCGTGCTCGGCAATGAGCGCGGCGAGGTTCGCCTGCACGCAAGATTGTTCGACGGGGTGCGCCGCGGCGTGCTGATCGCCGAGTCCATTTTTCCCAACGCGGCGTTCGAGGATGGGCGCGGCATCAACACGCTCACCGGGGCCGACGCCATCGCGCCGTTCGGGGGCGCCGCGTTTCACGACAACAAGGTGTGGGTGAAGCGGGCCGGGCTTTGAGCGAATCGCGGCGCGCCGCGCCGATTTCGTCCGGCCGCGGCCTGCCGGCATGCCGACCGGTCGACGCCGGCGGTAACGAATTCTTCACCGCCGGTGCGTCGCTGGAAATTTGCCAGCGCAATCAAGCTTCAAAGCGGCGCGCCGCGAGCAGGAGCATGGCTGCGCGGGGCGCACGCAACCTGGCTTCGGCGACGTGACAAAGCAATCGGCCTTGCTAACGCCCAATTTTTCGTGTTGGCTCGATCCGCAATCTGATTTTGGCTTCCGGCCGAACGCCGTCGAGGCGCGACCGCTTCGGATCATCCCAAAAACCGGGTTGTGGCGCGGATCGCAGCATTGCGGCTCCGCGTGAGGACAGGCTTAAGACCAGGAGATCGACGATGCAGAAGGGCACCGTCAAGTGGTTCAATCCGACTAAAGGCTACGGGTTCATCCAACCATCGACCGGAGACAAGGACGTATTCGTCCACATTTCGGCCGTCGAACGCGCTGGCCTCGGCACTCTCAACGAGGGCCAAGTGGTCGAATATGAGGTCGTCAGCAATCGAGGCAAGACCTCGGCCGAGAACCTGAAGGTCTCGTGACGGCTCGACGTTTCGGGCGCAAAGCCCGGCGGACGATGGTTCCGTAGCCCCCGGTTTCGGCCGGGGGCTTTTTCTTGTCTAACGAGGAATCCGTAGTGAATCCGTAGCCCGGATGGACCCCGGGCGAGCAAAGCGAGACCCGGGGGAAATCCGGGGGACGCTTCCCGGATTGCGCGGCGTTCCGCGCCGCTTCATCCGGGCTACGAAATCATGCCACGGCGACGCAGCCCGCGATCTCGCTGCGCTCGGGATAATAGCGCGCGGTCATCCGTCCGACGTAGGCGCGCAGATTGTCGTGGCGTTCCGCCGCCGTGCGCGTCGCGGCGGTGAAGATCGGGCACAGGGCTGCGGCGATGAAGGCGAACGCGGTGGCGTCGATGCCGGTCGGCTCGCGCCCGAAAAAGAACGGCTTCGCGCCCAGGAATTCGGCGAAGGCGTCGATCGAGCTCGCCGCTAGCGCGCCGATCTCCGCCTGGGAGTGCCGGCCGATGCCGTGCGCGCGGAGCGCATTGCGCACCCGGCGCCGAATCATGGCGATCACGACGGGACGCAGCGGCGACGGAATCCTGCGGAAGAAGATCTGCGGGCCTTTGGCAAAATTGGCGTCGTCGCTCCAGCGCGCCTCCACGATCGCCCAGTACAGGTGATCCTCCGCGAGCTTCTCGAACGCCCAGGCCGTCGCCCGCTGCTCGCGGGAGAGGCCGCGATCGAAATCGATCCCGTATTTCTTCTCGATGTGCCAGCGGATGAAGGTCGAATCGGCGATCCGCTCGCCGTCATCCTCGATGTACGGCAGCTTGCCCTTGGGCGCGCGGCGCAGGCCTTTGGTGTCGGTGCGATAGACGAGGCCGGCCATCTTGAGCAGCACCTCGGCTTTCATCACGAACGGGCTCGGGTCCGGCAGGCCGAAGGCGGGACCGAAGGTGTAGAGCGTGATCATCAGCATTCCCTAGATGTTCGGTACAAACAGCAGGCCGTCGGCATCCGCCCGCCCATCGATCCGGCAGCGCCCGTCAACGACGCGCACGCGGCCTTCGGCCAAAAACTTCAGCGCCGCCGGGTAGATCCGGTGCTCGGCCTCGAGCACGCGCGCGGCAAGCGTATCGGCCGCGTCGCCCTCGCGCACCGGTACCGCCGCCTGCGCCAGGATCGGCCCGCAATCCACTTCCGGCACCACCATGTGGACGGTGGCGCCGTGAATCTTCACGCCCGCCGCGAGCGCCCGCGCGTGGGTGTCGAGGCCCTTGAAAGACGGCAGCAGGGCAGGGTGGATGTTGAGCATGCGGTCTTGCCATTGGCCGACGAAGCTTGGCGAGAGCAGGCGCATGAAGCCGGCGAGGCAGACGAGATCGATCCGGTACGCCTCGAGCTTCGTCTGCAGCGCGCGCTCGAATCCCTCGCGATCGTTTCCGTAGAGCGTGGGGTCGACGATTTCCGTGGCGATCCCAGCCGCGGCCGCGCGCCGCAAGCCGGGTGCACCGGGGCGGTTCGAAAGCACGAGCGCGATTTGCGCAGGATAGGATTCCTGCGCCGCGGCCGCGATCAGAGCCTCCATGTTGGAGCCGCGGCCGGAGATGAGGATCGCCACGCGCTTCTTGCTCACCGCGATCCCCTTCGCCACGGGCGCGGCCCAAGCCGAGCGATCATCGGCAGCCTCGGCATCGTAGGACCCATCGGGCGGGTCGTACGGCGGATTCGTGGGCCGCGCAACGGCGGGACAAAGGCATGGAAAGCCAAACCCGGGAACATCCGGGCTCGGCCCGGGGAGAGGCAGAGGCCCCGAGCGCCGGCTTGGCAAGGCCGGCCGGCCGGTCTATCAGGCCCCGTTCGCAAGGGCGCTCGGCTTGAATATCCCCAATCTCATCACGCTCGCCCGGATTCTCTCCGTGCCGATCATGGTCTGGGCCATCAGCTCGGGCGAGATGTTGTTTGCGTTCGCGCTGTTCGTGCTGGCGGGCCTGAGCGACGCGGTCGACGGCTATCTCGCCAAGCGCCTCGACATGGCGAGCGAGCTTGGCGCCTACCTCGACCCGATCGCCGACAAGGCGCTGATCGTGTCGATCTACGTGACGCTCGGCATCAGCGGGGCGGTTCCGCGCCCGCTCGTCATCCTGGTGGTATCGCGCGACATCATGATCGTGGGCGCGGTGATGCTGGCGTGGCTGCTGGGAAAGCCGATCGCCGCCAAGCCGCTGATGGTCTCGAAGATCAACACCGCCGCGCAGATCGCCTTCGCGGGTCTGGTGCTGGCCTCGCTCGGGTTCGGCTTCGACGGCGGCATCGTGCTCGACGTGGCCATGGCCGTGGTTGCCGCCTTGACGCTGCTTTCGATCGCCGCCTATGTCCGCGAATGGGTGCGGCACATGGGCTCCAACGGCAGCATCGGGAAGACGAGATGACGCTTCCGGGCAATGCCTTGCGGGGACGGCGGCGATGATGCCGATGCGGCAGATGGTGTTCTGGGCGCTGGCCGTCGCCGCCTTCGCGCTGCTGCTGTGGCTGCTGCGCGACATCCTGCTGCCGTTCGTCGCCGGCATGGCGATTGCCTATCTGCTCGATCCGCTCGCCAACCGCCTCGAGAAGCTCGGCGTCCGCCGGCTCGTCGCCGCACTGCTCATCGTCGGAATATTCGCGCTGGCGCTGCTGCTGCTCGGGATCCTGATCGTGCCCGTTCTCGCCGGTCAGCTCAGCGCGCTCATCGCCAAGCTGCCGGAATATGTCGCCAAGGTGCAGGCGCTGGTCACGGACCCGAACCGCCCATGGCTGAGCAAGATCGTGGGCGAGGGCTTCCTCGACGCCCAACAGTCGACGGGCGAGCTGGTCAAGCAGGGGATAGGGTGGCTTGCCGCGTTCCTCACCTCGGTGTGGGCCGGCGGCCGGGCGCTGATCTCGATCGTGTCGCTGCTGGTGGTGACGCCGGTCGTGGCGTTCTATTTCATCTACGACTGGCCGCGCATGGTCGCGGCGGTGGACAGCTGGGTGCCGCGCCCGCATCAGGAGACGATTCGCGCGCTCGGCCGTGAGATCAATGCCGCGATCGCCGGTTTCGTCCGCGGCCAGAGCGGAGTCTGCCTGATCCTCGGCGCCTATTATGCGGTGGCGCTCACCGTCGCCGGGCTCAATTTCGGCCTGCTCATCGGCCTCCTCGCGGGCGTGATCACCTTTATCCCCTACGTCGGCTCGCTCACCGGGCTCGTCGTTGGGCTCAGTGTCGCCATCGCCCAGTTCTGGCCCGACTACGCCTCCATCCTGATGGTGCTGGGCATTTTTCTGTTCGGTCAGTTCGTCGAGGGCAACGTGCTTTCCCCGAAGCTGGTGGGCGAGAGCGTCGGCCTGCATCCGTTGTGGCTGATTTTCGCGTTGTTCGCCTTTGCCTATCTGTTCGGCTTCGTCGGGCTGCTGCTCGCGGTGCCGCTCGCCGCGGCCTTCGGCGTGCTCGCGCGTTTCGCGCTCAGGCAATATCTGGCCAGTCCGCTCTACACCGGGCAGCCGGCGCTGCCGGCGGCCGGTATCGCGCCGGCGCCCCGCAAGGAGCTGCGCTGAGTTTTTTCATGCCGAGTGCCTCCGGTCCCCACCAGCTCGCGCTTGCCCTTGCCCACCACGAAAGCTTTGCGCGCGAGGATTTTCTCGCCGGGCCTTCCAATGCGGCCGCGCTGGCATTCGTCGAGGGCTGGCCGGACTGGCCCGACCGGGTGCTGGCCCTGGTCGGCCCGCCCGGTTCCGGCAAGAGCCATTTGGCGGCGATCTGGGCCGAGCGCGCGGGAGCGCGGCTGATGTCCTCGCGGGCGCTCGAGGAGCCGAGCCTCGGCGGCGCGCTGGCGACCGGCGCGCTCGTGCTCGAGGATGTGCGCGCCGGCGCTTTCGAAGAGGCCGCACTGTTCCATCTGCTCAATCTCGCGCGCGAGGAACGGGCGTTCTTGCTGCTGACCTCGCGCACATCGCCGGTCGGCTGGCCGGTGCGCGTCCCCGATCTTGCCTCCCGGTTGCGCGCCTTGCCCGTGGCGGCGCTCGGCCCGCCCGACGACAATTTGCTGCGAGCGGTGCTGATCAAGCTGTTCGCGGACCGGCAGCTCGCGGTCGACGAAAACCTGGTCTCCTATCTGGCGGAGCGGATCGAGCGATCGGTCGCCGCAGCCCGCGCCGCGGTGGCGGCGCTCGATCAGGCCTCGCTGCGGCTGCAACGGCCGGTTAACCGCGCGCTCGCCGCCGCGACCTTGCGCGGTTTCGAGCCTTGAAACACGCCTCGGCCGGGGCGATCATGGCTGCGCCCGTCCGGGCTCCCGATTCCCCGTTGAAGGGCTACGGCAAATTCATGGTCGATCGCGCGGAAAACATTGAGCTTTTACCTCCGCAGCCGTTGCCGGCGGGTCGCGAGGGGCTCGCCGTCGCCCCGCCGGCCGTCCCGGAATTCGAGCTCGCGAGAAATCCCGCCCGGTTCGTCAATCGCGAATTGTCCTGGCTTCTGTTCAACCGCCGGGTCTTGGAGGAGGCGGCGAACGAGGGCCATCCGCTGCTCGAGCGGGTGCGCTTCCTTTCGATCAGCGCCAACAACCTCGACGAATTCTTCATGGTTCGCGTCGCCGGCCTGAAGGGCCAGGTGCGGGCCGGCATCGCTACCAAGAGCCCGGACGGGCTCACGCCGAGCGAGCAACTCGCCCGCATTCGCGAAGCCGTCGGCGTGCTCGCCAGCGATCAGCAGGGGCGCTGGCGGGAGCTGCGCCAGGAGCTGGCGGAAACCGGCGTCGTGCTGGTCGACGGGCCCGATCTGACCCGGCATGAGCGGGCCTGGCTCGAGGATCATTTCCTGCACCATGTCTTTCCGGTCCTGACCCCGCTCGCCATCGACCCGGCGCATCCGTTCCCGTTCATCCCCAACTTCGGATTCTCGATTGCGCTGCACCTCGCACGCGCCAGCGACGGCAAGGCGATGAACGCACTCATTCGCGTACCCAACAAGATCGAGCGCTTCATCCGCCTGCCGCCGCCCGCCGAAGCCGGGGTCGCGCGGGTGATCACGCTCGAGCAGGCCGCCGGCCAGTTCATCTCGCTGCTGTTCCCGGGCTATCAGGTGAAGGGGCAGGGCGCATTCCGGGTGCTGCGCGATTCCGAGATCGAGGTCGAGGAAGAAGCGGAGGACCTGGTGCGGTCGTTCGAATCCGTGCTCAAGCGGCGTCGGCGCGGTTCGGTGATCCGGCTCGAGCTCGAAGCGGCGATGCCGCCCGAGCTGCGCAAATTCGTGCAGCGCGCGCTTGCGGTTACCGAGGACGAAATATTCCTGGTCGACGGCGTACTGGCGCTCAATGAGCTCTCGCAGCTCACTGGCAGCCTGGACCGGCCGGATCTCGAATTCGTGCCGTACAACCCGCGCTTCCCCGAGCGCATCCGCGATCAGGGTGGCGATTGCTTCGCGGCGATCCGGCAGAAGGACCTGATCGTCCACCACCCGTACGAATCCTTCGACGTCGTCGTGCAGTTCCTCAACCAGGCGGCGCGCGATCCCGATGTCGTCGCCATCCGGCAGACGCTCTACCGGACCTCGTCCGACAGCCCGATCGTGAAGGCGCTGGCGGAGGCGGCGGAAGCGGGAAAATCCGTCACCGCGCTGGTCGAGCTCAAGGCGCGGTTCGACGAGGAGGCCAACATCCGCTGGGCCCGGGATCTCGAGCGCGCCGGGGTCCAGGTCGTGTTCGGCTTCATCGAACTCAAGACCCACGCCAAGCTGTCGCTCGTGGTGCGCCGCGAGGGCGGCTCGCTCGCGTCCTACGTCCACGTCGGCACCGGCAATTATCATCCGGTCACGGCGCGGATCTACGCGGACCTCTCGCTGTTCACCGCGGACCCGGTGATCGCCCGCGACGTGGCGCGAATCTTCAATTTCATCACCGGCTACGCCGAGCCGGCCGAAATCGAGAAGATGGCGGTCTCTCCGCTCAACCTCAGATCGCGCATGCTCGATCACATTCGCCAGGAGGCTGCCCATGCCAAGGCCGGGCGGCCGGCGGCGATCTGGATGAAGATGAACGCGCTGGTCGATCCGGAGATCATCGACGCGCTCTACGCCGCCTCGCGCGCCGGCGTCGAGGTCGATCTCGTCGTGCGCGGTATCTGCTGCCTGCGGCCCGGCGTGCCGGGGCTCTCCGATCGCATCCGGGTCAAATCGATCGTCGGCCGCTTTCTCGAGCATGGCCGGATCTATTGTTTCGGGGCCGGCCATCCGCTGCCGCACCCGAAGGCTGCGGTCTACATTTCCTCCGCCGACCTCATGCCGCGCAACCTCGATCGCCGGGTCGAAGTGCTGTGCCCGGTGCTCAATCCGACCGTGCACGAGCAGGTGCTCGACCAGATCATGATCGCCAATTTCAAGGACAACCAGCAGAGCTGGAAGCTCTTGCCGGACGGCACCTCGACGCGCATAAAGGCTGCATCCGGCGAGGAGCCGTTCAATGCCCATAAATATTTCATGACCAATCCAAGCCTGTCCGGCCGTGGAAAATCGCTTAAAGACTCGTCCCCCCGCAGCCTCATTCGCCGGCGCGAGCGCGCCTAGGCGCGCGGGGCACGCCGCCCGCGGGCGGCTCGATCTCGGCCCGCCGGTCGCCGTCATCGACATCGGGTCGAATTCGGTCCGCCTGATCATCTACGAAGCGTTGACCCGCAGTCCGACGCCGATCTTCAACGAAAAGGTCCTGGCGGGGCTCGGCCGGGAAGTGCAATCGACCGGGCTGCTCCCCGCCGATGCGGTGGAAAAGGCGCTGGCCGCGCTCGGCCGGTTCCGCGCCTTGTGCGACACCGTCGGGGTCGCGAGCTTGTGGGGGCTGGCCACGGCCGCCTGCCGCGACGCCAGCAACGGCCGCGTGTTCATCGCCGACGCCGAGCGCATCTGCCGCACCAAGATCGACGTGCTGTCGGGCAAACGCGAGGCCAAATATTCGGCGCTGGGCGTGACCTCCGGCATTCATCGTCCCGACGGCATCGTCGGCGACCTCGGCGGCGGCTCGCTCGAGCTCGTCGACGTGCACGGCAACCGGATTCGCGAGGGCGTGACCCTTCCGCTCGGCGGCCTCGCCTTGCAGGACATCTCCTCGAAGTCGCTGAAGAAGGCGGAGAAATTCGTCAAGAAGGCGCTGGCCGGCATACCGGGGCTCGCGGCCGGGGCCGGGCGCAGTTTCTACGCGGTCGGCGGCACCTGGCGCGCGCTCGCGCGCCTGCACATGTGGCAGACCGGATACCCGCTTCACGTCATGCACGGCTACGTGATCCCGGCCAAGGAAGCGCTGGAGTTCTCCCGGCTCGTGCACCGCATCGATCCGCAGATGCTCTCGCGCATCGAGGTGGTTTCCGACGCGCGCCGGCCGCTGCTGGCCTATGCGGCGCTGGTGCTGGAGCACCTGGTCCGCGTGGCGCGCCCGAAGCACGTGGTGATCTCGGCGCTCGGCGTGCGCGAAGGCCTGCTCTATTCGCTGCTCGATCCGCAGCAGCGCAAGCGCGATCCCCTGATCGCCGCGGCGCAGGACCTCAACGTGCTGCGCTCGCGCTCGCCGCCGCACGGTGAGGAGCTGACGTCCTGGACCGACGATTTTCTCGCCTCCTCCGGCATCGATGAAACCCCGGAGGAGAAACGGCTGCGCCACGCGGCCTGTCTGCTGGCCGACATCGGCTGGCGGGCGCATCCCGACTACCGCGGCGAGCAATCGCTCAATATCGTCGCCAATGCCGCCTTCGTCGGCATCGACCACCCGGGGCGCGCGTTCCTGGCGCTGACCGTGTTCTTCCGCCACGTCGGCCTGGTGGACGAGGAGCTCTCCCCGCGCTTGCGCGAGCTGGCCTCGACCCGCATGCTCGACCGGGCGCGCATTCTCGGTGCCGCGCTGCGGGTCGCGTTTTTGATCTCCGCGGCGATGCCCGGCATCCTGCCGCGGGCTCCCATGCGGGTCGCGCACCGGCGCCTGGTGCTCGACCTCGACGCCAAGCTGGCGCCGCTCGCGGGCGAGCGCCTGTTCAATCGGCTGCGGCAGCTTGGTCGCCTGATCGGCCGGGACCCGGTGATGGTGACTGGCTAGCGGACACGGAACACGGAAGAGACCTGCGATGAAGGATTACGAGCGCTACGACGGCCTCGGCCTCGCCGACCTGGTGAAGACCCGCGCGGTCACCGCGAAGGAGCTGCTCACGGCCGCGGTGGCGCGGATCGAGGCCCGCAATCCCGCGGTCAACGCCGTCGTCAATCGCCTGTACGATCGCGCCGAAGCCGCGATTGCCGCGGAATTGCCCGCGGGCCCGTTCGCCGGCGTGCCGTATCTCCTGAAAGATCTCGGCGTTTACTACACCGGCACCGTGACCTCGTCCGGCTCCGCCTTTTTCCGTGACGCGATTGCCGACCACGACAGCGAGATCGTGGCACGCCTGAAGCGCGCTGGGCTGGTCATTCTCGGCAAAACCAACACCTCGGAATTCGGCCTTTCCACCTCGGTCGAGCCGAAGCTGTTCGGCCCGACCCGCAACCCGTGGAACCTCGAGTTCAGCGCCGGCGGCTCGAGCGGTGGTGCCGCCGCCGCGGTGGCGTCCGGCATGTTGCCGGTGGCGCATGCGACCGACGGCGGCGGCTCGATCCGCATTCCGGCGTCCTGCTGCGGCTTGTTCGGCCTCAAGCCCACGCGCGCGCGCACGCCGCTGGGGCCGGACTTCGGCGAAGGCTGGAGCGGCATGGGCGTCGGCCATGCGGTCACGCGCTCGGTGCGCGACAGCGCCGCGCTGCTCGACGTCACCGCCGGCCCCGACGTCGGCGATCCCTATTGGGCGCCGCCGCCCGGAGGTCCCTATCTCGCGGAGGTCGGCGTCGATCCGGGGCGGCTCAGAATCGCCTTCACCACCAAGGCGTGGAGCGGTCATCCGGTCGACGTGGAATGCGTGGCCGCGGTCCTGGCGAGCGCGAAGCTGTGCGAGAGCCTCGGCCATTCCGTGGCGGAAGCTTCGCCTTTCATCGACGAGGAGCTGCACAACAAGGCACGCCGGGTCGTCATCGGCGCCAACACCCGCACGACGCTGGAAGCCCGGGGCAAGGCGCTCGGCCGCGAGCCGAGACCCGACGATGTCGAGACCTTCACCTGGGCGGCCGCCGAATCCGGGCGCGAGCTCACCGCGAGCGATTACGCCGGCGCCATCCGCGTGCTGCATCAGGTCGGCCGGGTCGTCGGCCGCTTCTTCACCCGCTACGACGTGCTGCTCACGCCGACGATGTGCGAGCCGCCCTACAAGCTCGGCGTGCTGAGCATGAGCGGCAACGATCCGCAAACCTACCTGCAGGCGCTGCTCGGCACGATCGCGTTCACGTCGCTGTTCAACACCGCCGGCAATCCTGCGATGTCGGTTCCGCTGCACTGGTCGGCCAGCGGCCTGCCGGTCGGGGTGCAGTTTGCGGCGCCCTTCGGGGACGAGGCGACGCTGTTGCGTCTGGGCTCGCAGCTCGAGGCCGCCCGGCCGTGGGTGGACCGCCGCCCGCCGCGGCATTGAGGCGTTGACCTTGATTCACAAACCAACCGTACCCCGGCTCCCTTCCCGGGCGAGGTGACGGTATCCTCACCCGCGCTCCACCGGCACCACGCGGCCGCTCTCGATCGCGAGCGCCAGGCGCCCATGCTTGAGCGCCAGCGCTTTTTCTCCGAACAGCTCCCGCCGCCAGCCCTTGAGCGCGGCGACGTCGGCCTCGTCGTCGGCGGCGATCCGTTCGAGGTCCTCGACGGTGGCGATCACCTTGGCGGCGACCGCGTGGCGCTCCGCGGTCATGCGCAGCAGCACCTTGAGCAATTCGACAATTGCCGCGCCGTTGACCGCGGCGCGGCTGCGTTCGATCCGCGGCAGCGATTTTAAATCGCGCGCAAGCCCGCGCTCGACCGCTTGGAGAATGGCCTCGCCCCATTTCGACCGCTCGAACCCCCGCGGCAGGGAACGTAGCGCCGCGAGCTTTTCCATGCTGGTCGGCGCCTGCACGGCGATGTCGCCGAGCGCGTCGTCTTTCAGCACGCGCCCACGCGGCACGTCCCGGCTTTGCGCCTCGCGCTCGCGCCAGGCTGCGACCTCCATCAGGACCGCAAGCTCCTTCGGCTTGCGCGCCCGTGTCCGGACCCGCTGCCAGGCACGCTCCGGCTCGGCCCGATAGGTATCGGGCGAGGTCAGGATCTCCATCTCCTCGTTCACCCACTCGATGCGCCCGCGCTTTGCGAGATCCGCCGACAGCGCGAGATAGATGTCGCGCAAATGGGTGACGTCGGAGATCGCGTAGGCGATCTGCGCCTTGCTGAGCGGCCGGCGCGACCAGTCGGTGAACCGGTGGGATTTGTCGAGATAGTCGCCGGTGATGCGCTGGACCAGCTGCTCGTACGAGATGGAATCGCCATGGCCGAGCACCATGGCGGCGATTTGGGTATCGAACACCGGATGCGGGATGAGGCCGGCCCGGTGCCAGACGATCTCGATATCCTGGCGTCCGGCATGGAAGACCTTCAGCACGCGCTCGTCCGCCATCAATGCGAAGAACGGCGCGAGATCGATGTCGGGCGCCAGCGCGTCGACGACCAAAGCCTCGTCCGGGCTCGCCATCTGCATCACGCACAGGATCGGGTAATAGGTGCTTTCGCGCAGAAACTCGGTGTCGATGGTCACGCACGGATGCTTCGCCAGCCGGGCGCAGGCTTGCGCAAGCGAATCGGTGGTGGTGATCGGCTCCATGCGTCTCGGTTTTTTAGCGGACGCCGGCCCCGGTGTCGCTGGTCAAAACATACCGGCAAGCGCCTCGGCGGCGCCTTGCAAACTGGGTCAACAGATTCGCCCGAGACTCTGGTATCATTTTACAATCCGCCCGGTAATGGTAGCCCGGATGAAGCTGCGCGAAGCCCGGCGCAATCCGGGAAGGGCGCCCCGGATTACGCGCCTGCCGAGCAGGCGCTCCATCCGGGCTACGGCTGTCCGCGCACGCGCGGCATGTGAATGAACTCCCACGGGCTCGGCATCTCCCCGACCGGCACCTCGATCACACTGGGTCGATCGCGCTGGGCAAGGCCGCGCCGCAGCGCCCCCCGCAGCGCCTCGGGCGAACGCACCCGCTCGGCTCTCGCCCCAAAACTCTCGGCGTAGCGCACGAAATCCGGGTTGGTGAGGTCGCTCGCGATGAGCCGGTTGCCGTAGCGCTCGGCCTGGATGCGGCGGACGTTGCCGAAGGCATCGTCGTTGAACACGATCGTCACCAGGGGAATGCGGTGATGCATGGCGCTCGCCAGCTCGTTCGCGCTGTAGAGGAAGCCGCCGTCGCCCGA